>JAEEGL015741865.1_pt1 | contig 21449 bp, 16 predicted proteins | sample 9134231 | NCBI WGS metagenome assembly JAEEGL01 (sample SAMN16246548, study PRJNA631951) | gut metagenome | biome: gut microbiome; feature: rumen; material: fiber-attached | host: Bos | place: Iran: Karaj | collected 2018-10
CGAAGCTCAGGCCGGTGATAACATCGGTGCACTTCTTCGTGGTATCAACCGTGACCAGATTCAGCGTGGACAGGTACTTGCTAAACCAGGTACAGTAACATGCCATAAGAAATTCACAGCTCAGGTTTACGTTCTTACAAAGGACGAGGGTGGACGTCATACTCCATTCTTCAACAACTATCGTCCACAGTTCTACTTCAGAACAACTGACGTAACTGGTGTATGTAACCTTCCAGAAGGCACAGAGATGTGTATGCCTGGCGATAACATCGAGATGACAATCGAGCTCATCCATCCAATCGCTATGGAGCAGGGACTTGGTTTCGCTATCCGTGAGGGTGGTAGAACTGTAGGTTCAGGTAAGGTTGCTAAGATCATTGAATGATTTTAACTAATCAGACGCGAAAATAAAAATAAGGCACCACGACCCAAACTCATTTGGGTTGTGGTGTTTTTTATATGCCTAACAGACGCGCCCCTCACCCCACTAACACACATTTTATCTGTTTTAGCAAACAAAGTTACCTATTACAACTCCTCCCGAAATACTATAATTTTATTATTCCCGGGGAAGGTAATACTTTGTTACATGACAAGAAAGGTTTGGTAAAAAAATGAAAAAACAAGTTATAGGTATTCTGCTTATTATGTCTATACTTACACTTAGCATCCTTGGCTGCGCAAAAAAAGCAGACATAAAGGATACCGCAGGTAACAGCGATAGCAGCGGAGGAAAAACAGAGGAAATGGAAAGTGAAAAGCAAGAAAATACAGAGCCTGTAAGGCATGAGATACCTGAGGGAGTATCAGGAGATGAGAACCCGCTTAAAGGCCTTATCCCCTTTCAGGGAAGCGATACAGATTTTCCGCACAGTATGGAGTGGTTCTATATAGGAGTGTCGGAAGTTCAGGTAGCTATGAATATTTTTGACTGGACAGCGCTTGAGGAAAAACTGAACGAATGCGCAGAGCAAGGGTATCAGGCGGTTTTAAGATTTTATTATGATTACCCTGGGGAAAAATGCGGAGTTCCGCAGTTCCTTATAGATAAAGGCCTTGAAATGAAGCCTTATGATGAGCCGGATGATCTTGGTGGCGGCGGACTTTGCCCGGATTATTCAAACCCTGATCTTAGAGAGTCGATGAAGAATTTTATTAAGGCCTTTGGTGCAAAATACGACGGAGATTCAAGGATCGGATTTATTACAGAAGGACTTCTTGGTTTTTGGGGCGAGTGGCATAACTGGCCGTATGACGAGGATTTAAGTGACGGTAAGCCTGATTGGAGTATACCCGCTGAAGTTTATACAGAAGTATACAGTGCTTTTGATGAGGCATTTAAGATTACCCCTCTTCTTGTAAGAGAGCCAAAATGGGGAGTGGAAAACGCCACGTTTAATGCAGGTTATCATGATGACTCCTTTGCTTATGCGACTCTTCCAAGTGCCCTTGGCGGTCAGGAATGGAGTTTTGGACAAAAGCTTACAGATCTTGAACAGACGGAAAAATGGAAAACGAATTGTATCGGAGGTGAGGTATACCCGCCTATTCAGGAGGGTGTATTTAATAATCCTTCTACATATCCTGACTGGATCGAGCCTGAGGGCAGACAGGACTTTGAGACCTGTATAAATACTGTTCACCCTACATGGCTTATGTGTGACAGGATAAAACTGTATCAGGGCGAAGCAAGAGACAGAGCTATAGAATTTTCAAAGAAACTTGGCTATGACTTCAGAGTTAAAGAGGCTACATTTAGCGAGACAGTAAATGATAAGAGCTTTGATCTTGATATTGTGATGGAAAATATTGGGGTAGCACCTTTTTATTATAATGCATCTAAGTGGCCTGTTTTGATAGGCTTTAAAAATGAAGAGGGTCTTGTGGCAACGCATAAGACTGACTGGGACCTTTCATCTGTTCCTGCAGACGGCAGTGCTGTTTCCTTTAGCTACAGCTTAAAAGACCACAAGCTTGGAAAAGGCGACTACGAGGTATGCATAAAAGTATCAAACCCTCTTAAGGGCGGCAGATTTATCACATTTGCAAATGAAGGCGGGAAAGAAGACGGCTGGCTTACTCTTGGCAATATCCATGTAAACGGAGAAGAAAAGGAACTTAAGGTAATAGAAGAAGTTCTTCCTATAGTTTACTCAGAGCCTGAACCTATCCCTGACGGTATAGACGGTGTGTATCAGGCTGAAAATGGAGTGATCGAAGGCCAGGCAATTATTGATAAAAGCGTACCTGAGTGTCAGGGCGGCAGAAAAGTCGGATATATAGGCATTGATGGCGGAAGTCTTACATTTGAAAATGTAGAGGTTCCGGAGGACGGTGTCTATAAGGTAGAGATAACGTATATTACCAAAGAAGACAGATTTGCAAAGGTTTCGGTAAACGGAGGGGAAGATATAAGAGTGGATTTCCCGCCTACAGGCGAGGACTGGTCTACTCTTGGAAGTATTGTGGTGGAATTCCCTCTTAAGGCCGGAGCCAACACACTTCGTTTCCATAACGAAGCAGGCTGGGCACCGGACCTTGACTGTATAAAGATCCTTAATGCAGATCAGTAGATTTTCTGTATTTGCTCGGAGACATTCCGGTGTAGCTTTTAAAGAATTTCTGGAAGACCACCGGGTCTTTATAACCTACCATAGAAGAAATTTCGGCAATTGAATAGGACGGGTTCTTAAGCAGCTCGCAGGCTTTATTGATGCGATATTTGGCAATATAAGCCTGTGGGGGCGTGTTAAGGAACTTTTTGAAAATGGAGCATAAATAACTTCTGTCAAGACCAATATAGGCAGAAAGGCTTGCAACAGTCAGATCTTCCATGTAATTCATCTGAATGAAGGAGATAGCCTTTTGAATATAGCGGTACTGGATGGGTTTATGCTCCGTTTCTCTGCTTTTGGTGGAATTTTCCGTAAGCTCTGCAAAAAGCAGATACAAAAGAGACTGCAAACGCAGCCCTGTGCCATATTTGTAGCTGTCATAAGAATTAACCATCTCAAGGAGACAGGATTTGACTTTATCGTCTTTGTTGTAAGTAAAAACAGGATTTGACTGGGACAGGTCTGCCTGGGCAAGGTAGGCCCGTGCATTAAGGCCATGAAAACCAACCCACACATATTCCCATGGGTCTGTCATGCTTGCAGCATATCTTGAGACCACACCGGGGCAAAGAAGAAAGCCCTGACCTTTAGACAGTTCATATGTGGTATCTCCTATGGTAAGAGTACCTTTGCCGCTTAGGATATAGTGTATGACATAATGATCACGCATGGCTGGGCCAAAGGTGTGTCCCGGCTCACATGCCGACATTCCGCAATAATGCATAAACAGGTCTGATGACTTTGAATTGTCATTTACATGGACGACTTTCATGGTGTCGTCAGTATAGGTCTGCTGCCAGGGTGCTTCAGTCTTTTCAAGCACCTCTCCTGTAGAAGACAGGATAATAGAATCTACATCTTTCATTTTAGTATTTCCCCCGAAGATCTTAATTTCTTCATTTAGATAAGTATACCACAAATTGTCTGTTTTGAAAAACATAAAGCACTATTTCATTTGAGCTCCATGAGATATAATAAGACCATCAGGTGAGGGGAAGGTAAATAGATGACAGACGGAAGGTAAATTCTCCTTGCTAAATGCGACAGAGGTGTATGAGGTAATGAAAAAAACTGGTAAAAAAACGGGGAAACACGGATTTTTATTTGAAATGAAAAAGAACCGGATATTATATCTGATGTGCGTGCCGGGGCTCTTATTTCTGCTTTTGTTTTCCTATATCCCACTTGTGGGTATCTGGATGGCGTTTACAAACTACAACGTGGTAGACGGTATCTTCGGAAGTAAATTTGTGGGGCTTAAACATCTTAAATATTTTTTCTTTGGAACGGGAATGGGGCCAAAATCCATCTATAACACATTGTTTCTTAATTTTTGGGGAATAATCCTGGGGCTTATATTTCCGATAAGCATTGCGGTATTCTTTAACGAGATCCGCGGAAAAATATATAAAAAATTTACTCAGAGCATGATGTTCTTCCCTTACTTCCTTTCTTGGGTTGTTGTGGGAACCATAGTATACGGTCTGTTTGCAACAGACGTGGGAGTGGTAAACAGACTGCTTATAAAGCTTGGTTTTGACAAGGTAAGATGGTATGCGGAGCCAAAGCACTGGAAACCAATACTTGTCGCCTGCAACGTGTGGAAATGGAGCGGATATAACTCCATAATCTATCTTGGAGCCATGATGGGATTTGATACGTCGCTTTACGAGGCAGCTCAGGTAGACGGAGCCACAAGATTTCAGCAGATAATCCATCTTACGCTTCCTATGCTTAAACCGACGGCGGTAGTTCTTACACTTATGAGCATCGGACGTATCTTTTTCGGAGATTTTGGTATGGTTTACGGTATCATCGGCAACAACCCGGTTATCGGCGATTCTGTTGCGGTTATTGATACTTACGTTTATTCGGCGATGAGAAGCCTTGGCTTTTCTTATTCAACGGCAGTTGGCCTTTTCCAGTCGGTAATGGGACTTATTCTTGTTACTCTTGCCAATGCAGTGGCTAAAAAGATAAACGACGGAGAGGGGTTATTCTAAGATGAAAGTAAAGAAAAACAAAAATGATATAGTATTGCAGGTTTTTGCATATCTTTTTATAGGATTTATCGGACTTGTGTGTTTTTATCCGCTTCTTATGACGCTCAGCGTTTCCTTTTCGTCTGAAAAGGTAATAGCTCTAAACGGATATTCGGCAGTGCCGCAAGGGTTTACCTTTGACACATATATCTGGATATTTGGCAACAGCGGAAAAGAGATACTGCGTTCTTACGGAGTGACTATTACGGTAACAACAGTCGGAACACTTTTTGCACTCCTTATAACCAGTATGCTTTCATTTGCGGTTTCCATAACAGACCTTAAGTACAGGAATGTTATTTCCTTTATCTGCAACTTCACCATTATTTTTGGTGCGGGACTTATACCGTGGTACTACGTTTGTGTAAACTTTTACCACCTTAAGGACAACCTTCTTGGACTTATAGTTCCGTCTGTATTTTCAGTGTGGAACATGTTCCTTTTAAGGACATATTTTAAGGCGATCTCGCAGTCGCTTTACGAGGCAGCAAGAATAGACGGAGCAAATTATTTTCAAATCTACACAAAGATCGCGCTGCCTCTTAGCAAAACACCGCTTCTTACAGTAGGGCTTATGTATGCCCTTCAGTATTGGAATGACTGGTGGAATGCGCTGATGTTTATATCAGTTAAGAAATTATGGCCGTTACAGTATTTTCTGTATAATATATTATCAAATGTAAATGCGATCAGCTCGGGACGCGTACCGGCAGGCGCAGCGGCAAAGATACAGCTTCCGTCGGAAACTGTAAAAATGGCAGTTACCATACTGACCATTGGCCCTATCATATTCGCTTATCCGTTCATCCAAAAATATTTTGTGAGCGGTGTAATGACAGGAGCCGTTAAAGAGTGATAAACAGGAGGAATTTTTAGAATGAAAAAAAAGCTATTATGTATGGTTCTGGGGCTTACGCTTATTATTTCCTGCTTTGCGGGATGTGGAAAAGGCGAGCAGACAGTAGGCGAGGACAAGACACCTGCTTCAACAACAAAAGCTGAAGGAAGCAAGGATGCAGGCGAGATCACCATTTATTATCCGGGTGATGAGACAGAAAGATTTTCAGAGTTTTTGGGAAATGAATTTGCAGAGAAGATTTATAATGATTTAGGACTTAAGATCAACATGATATTCGTACCATGGGATCAGTATTGGACAAAGAAAGAGATAATGCTCGCAGCAAATGAGACAATAGATCTTTACTGGGACGGACTTGCAAATCTCTCACTTATCGTAAACAAGAAGGAAGCACAGCCTCTTGACGACCTTATTAATGAATACGGACAGGATATGCTTAAAGTCCTTCCTATGTCACAGGTTGAGGGCGGACTTGTAAACGGCGATATTTACGGTATTCCTTCGGCTTACGGCCCGACATCAGGCATTTATCAGCTTGTGTGCGTAAGAGAAGATATCCTTAAGGCAGTTGGAATGGATAACATCACTACAGCCGATGACCTAATGGAGTTTGCAAGCAGAGCAAAGGATCAGTTCCCTGAACTGAAAGGACCTGCGGATATCATATTCAAGCCTCTTACAAGATATTTTCAGGATACACAGCTTACCTGGATCGGTACAGATGTATTTACGGTTTTAGATGAAGCTACAGGCAAGGTATCAAGCTACTATGAGACTGATGCTTTTAAGAAGGTTGCTAAGTTCAATGAGGAAATGTACAAGAAGGGCTTATATGTAGATGAGCTCACAACCCAGTACAACGAGAAAGACAGCCGTATGCAGACAGGACTTTACCTTTGGGTAGAGGCTTCTATCGGAAAAGATCAGGAGATCATCAGTGCAGTTAAGCAGAATGCTCCTGACGCAGAACTTAAGACATATATCCTTTCACCTGAGAAAGATAAATATATCTCAACTTCAGGCGGTGAGGTTCTTTGCATCCCTTATTCAGCAGCAAACAAAGAGGGCGCTATGAAGTTCATCAACTGGATTTACTCCTCACCTGAAAACTACAGATTTGCTATCTACGGTGTAGAGGGCAAGGACTACGAGATGATAGACGGCAGAGTTAAGAAGATTACACAGGAAGACTTCTTCTATGAGTGGATGTTCAGAAATAAGAACTACCAGCTCTTTGATCAGAGCGTTTCTGACGAATATATTGAAACATATCAGCATTGGGATGACAATGCAAAGGTTTCATCAGCACAGGGCTTTATCTTTAACAATGAGAATGTGGCAGAGATCGAGACAGCTATCACAGAAGTTACTGCTTCAGACTTTGCTCCGATAAGATCCGGCTTTGTAAGCTTTGATGAAAACTATGATGCTGCGGTTGCTAAACTTAAAGCTGCAGGAATCGACGAGTATGTTGCTGAGGTACAAAGACAGTACGATGAGTTCTTGGCATCAAAGAAAGGAAATTAATGAAGATTGAATGCCTGAGAAACGAGTTCTGGTATGGCGGCCTTGTAAAAGACGGGACAAAAATGCCATTTACGGGAGACAGCAACATAAGTGTTGACACAAGAATAAATACGACGCCAAATCAGGCCATGCCACTTTTCGTTTCCAGCAAAGGTCGCTATATCTGGAAAGAGGATGGATTTTTGGCAAACTTTGCAAACGGGGCAATCGAGGTTGATGATGATTGCATAGTCAGTAAGGAACTAGGCTCTCTTAAAGAGGCTTACCTTGCTGCCATGCAGAAATTCTTCCCTTTTAATAACGAAACGCCTGCAGGGCTCCTGTTTGAAAAGCCTATTTATAATACGTGGATAGAGCTGACATTCTTTCAAAATCAGGATGATATCTTAAAGTATGCTAAAGGGATTCTTGATAATGGGATGCCTGAAGGCGTGCTTATGATAGATGACGGCTGGGCAGAGTATTACGGAGACTGGAGCTTTCACACAGGGAAGTTTAAAGACCCTGAAAGCATGATCAAAAAGCTCCACGCCATGGGTTTTAAGGTAATGCTCTGGGTATGCCCGTTTATAAGCGCAGATACTCTTAAATTCAGAGAGGCTCTGGCAAAAGATATCCTTATTAAGGACGCGACCGGAAGCCCATATATGCTTCGCTGGTGGAACGGATATTCAGCAGTTCTTGATATGTCAAACCCTGAGGCCGTAAAATGGCTTAAAGGTCAGTTTGACAGCCTTATGGAGCTTGGGGTTGACGGATTTAAGTTTGATGCGGGAGACAGTTTCTTTTATAGAGAGGATAACAAAACCTTCGGAAATACTACTCCTAACGAGCAGTCAATCCTTTGGGAAAAGTTTGGCGAGCAGTACAGGTATAACGAATACAGAGTCACCTTTAAGGCAGGCGGAGCTCCGGTCTTACAAAGGCTCTGTGACAAACAGCATTCCTGGAACAGCGAAGGTATCGGAGGACTTATTCCTGACGCACTCCTGCAGGGGATAACGGGACATCCTTTCAGCTGTCCTGATATGATCGGCGGCGGAGAATATGTGAATTTTCACGAGGCTTTAAAAGAGCGGTTTGATGAGGAGCTGTTTGTAAGACACTGCGCAATAGCGGCTTTAATGCCTGCAATGCAGTTTTCTGCGGCACCCTACAGGCTTCTTGGCAAAGATAATTACAAAAAAGTTCTTGAGTGCATAAAGCTAAGAGAAAAGTATCTTGATTATATTTTAGAACTGGTAAATGAGGCAGGCAGCAAGGGAGAGCCGATCATCAGATATATGGCATATGAATTTCCGGGAGAGCCTGTAGAAAAGATCATAGACCAGTTTATGCTGGGAGAAAAGTATCTTGTCGCCCCTATATATATTAAAGGGGAGACGAAAAGAAAAGTTTATCTTCCAAAGGGACAGTGGAAACGTAACAATGAGATTATTTCAAGTAACGGAGAAACACTTGAGATAAGCCTTGGAGAGGATCCGCTTATCATCTTTGAAAGAACCTGATAAACAAGTGAACATGCGGGCAATCTCTGATTGTCCGCTATTTTTTTGAAAGGGACAGATGAAAATGACACCAAGTCTTGTTATCATGGCTGCCGGTATGGGCAGCAGATACGGCGGATTAAAGCAGATAGACCCTGTTGATAAAGAAGGCCACATATTGATTGATTTTTCTCTTTATGATGCCATAAATGCAGGGTTTCATAAGATAGTTTTTGTAATAAAAAAAGAGATCGAGAAGGATTTTAAGGAAAAGATAGGGGAAAGGATCGAAAAGATCGCAGATGTCAGATATGTTTATCAGGAAATCGATAATGTACCTGATGCGACTAAGATCCCTGAAAAAAGAACAAAACCCTGGGGAACAGGGCATGCTATCCTTTGCTGCGAAAATGTAATAAATGAGCCCTTTGCCGTTATAAATGCAGATGATTATTACGGGCAGGGTGCCTTTAAGATGATCTATGATGCTCTTTGTAAAAATACTGATGAAAATGAGTACTATATGGTGGGCTATGAGCTTATGAAGACCCTTACGGATTACGGATATGTATCAAGAGGAGTCTGCAAGGTCACAGATAACGGATATCTAAAGACGATAACAGAACGTACAAAGATAGAAAAGAAAGATGGCAGGGCTGTGTATACGGAAAGCGATGGAAACCTCGTGGAGCTTCCTTCAGATATCACCGTGTCCATGAATCTTTGGGGCTTTACGCCCACTGTTTTTAAGGGCCTTAGTGAAGGGTTTGAAAGATTTATGAATGAGGAAGTGACAGTAAACCCTGAGAAAGCAGAGTTTTTCCTGCCTTCTGAGGTTCAAAGAAAGCTTTTGGCTAAGGAAGCGAGCGTAAAGGTATTAAAGTCACCTGACGAGTGGTTTGGCGTTACATATAAAGAGGATAAACCGAGGGTAATAAAAGCCATAGAAGACCTTAAAAAAGCAGGAGCCTACCCTGAAGGAAGACTTAATAATATCTGATATAAGGAGAAAGAGTAAAGTGGGCAGAGAAGAATATTGCAGTAAGATAAATGAGGCGCTGCGCAGCTTTGCCATAGAAGGCGAAGAACTAAGCTGCGTTCCTTTTGGAAACGGACATATAAACGATACTTTCCTTGTGGTGACAAAACATGAAGGAAAAGAGAAAAAATACATACTTCAAAGGATAAATCACGAGATCTTTAAAGACCCGGCAGCCCTTATGGAAAACATAAAAAAGGTAACAGACCATCTTAAGAGAGCTATATTAAACGACGGAGGCGACATAAAAAGAGAGACCTTAAACATTATACCCACAAAGGAAGGTGGCGCCTTCTATAAGGACTCTATCGGAAGCTACTGGCGGATGTATGATTATATAGAAGATGCCATTTGCCTTGATAAGCCTGACTGCAGCAAGGTTTTTTATGAAAGCGCCGTGGCTTTTGGTAATTTTCAAAGAAGACTCGCAAGCTTTGATGCAAAACTCCTTACTGAGACCATAAAGGATTTTCACAATACTCCAAAGCGGTTTGAAGTTTTTATGCAGGCGGTAAGTGAAGATCCTTTGAAAAGGGCAGCAGGAGTAATGCCTGAAATAGAGTTTCTAAAGAACCGCAGGGAAGATATGGGTCTTTGCATGAAGTATCTGAAAGAAAATAAGATACCGCTGCGGGTTACCCACAATGATACGAAATTAAACAACATTATGATAGATAAGGAAAGCGGTCGCGGGATATGTGTTATCGATCTTGATACCGTTATGCCGGGGCTTAGCATTTTCGATTTTGGAGATTCCATAAGGTTTGGTGCAAACAGTGCAGTAGAAGATGAGACAGACCTTGGCAAAGTCTCCCTTGATCTTGAGCTTTTTGAAACCTACGTAAAAGGTTTCTTAAAAGGGTGCGGCGGCGCGTTAACTGATGCTGAGACAGAACTACTTCCGCTGGGAGCAAAGACCATGACGCTTGAGTGCGGTATGCGTTTTCTTACAGACTATCTTCAGGGAGATACCTACTTCAGAGTGCATAGGGAAGGTCATAATCTTGACAGATGCAGATGCCAGCTTGCCCTTGTAAAAGACATGGAAAGAAAATGGGACAAGATGGCAGATATAGTACGGGCATATTCGGGAGGCAGACAATGAGGCTTAAAGATATCAGTTTAAAAGACTATATTAGCGCTAAAAAAGGCTTTGATGAGATAGAAAGATCAAAGGAAATATATGAAAAAGAAGGGGAAAAGGGCGGAAACCTTCTTGGCAAAGAGCTTTTAGAAGACATCTGCAAAAGATACGACCTTGCCGGAAAAAACAAAGAAAGACTTTTTGCAGCGCTTTCCCGTATAGAAGAAAACGAGGCGCTATCCTGCCTGTTTAAGTTTCTTGTATGGGATCTTTGCAAAGAAAGATACGGGGAAGACGGCTGGTTTTATATATGTTTTGAATTCGTGTTTGATTTTCCTTACCCTGACTGCCTTAAATTCATATTACTTTTATCGTGCATAGGCACAAGGGAGGAAAAGCTTAAAAAAAGAGGTGTTCCGGAGGAGTATTATGAAAATATCCCTGATCTTATGATAAAGCCTCAGATCGAAAGCTATAAGAAAACAGGAAGCTGCAATGTCCTTGATTTTCCGTGGGAAAGAAACTTTTACTCAGGGCATATCTTCAGGCTTGACAGGTTTTATTTTATTCCCTACAAGTTTGAAGACCCCTTTATGCTTTACAGGAATAAGGAAAACGGGGAAGTAACGGGTGTTTACAACGGTGGTTATAAGGTATCAAAAGACGGTCAGGTGATATCTGAAGAGTCCCTTCTAAAAGAGCCTTCATTTGTTACTGATAAGAAGGTGGAAGACGGGGTGATCACAGGTAATTACATGAATACCTGCGGTATCATATCTGAAAATAAAGTAAGCCTTCTTGAAAATGAGGTAAGAGCAGCGCTAACCCCTGGGGATCTACTGCTTGCTCTTCATATACCGGGCGGCGCAGGCTACACCCCTGCAAAGCTAAAAAGCTCAATGGAGCTTGCTTTAAGCTTTTATGAGAATTATTTTCCTGAGTATGATATAAAAGGCTTTTGGAGTGAAAGCTGGCTTTATGACCCAAGACTTTCACTGCTTCTTCCTGAAAGCTCCAATATTGTATCTGTGCAAAGAAGATTTTACAGATACAGCATCGGCGGAAACGGAGCTATGCTAAGGCGTGAGGTCTGGGGAAGCGAAAATGCCGACGCAGCGAATGCACCAAAGGAAACAAGCCTTCAAAAAAAGGCTGCAAAGGTGATAATGTCAGGAAATGATTTTACCACCACATCCATGATCGTACTTAAAGAAGAAGTTCCTTTCATAGAAGAAAAAGAGCCTTATATACGGGAAAGAGACGTACTTGAATTTAATACGGTGATGAGCGGAATATGGAAAGAAAAATACTAAGATCAAAGGAGCAGGATTATGAGACTGGCACTTATAGGAGCAGGGCAAAGAGGAAATATTTATGCAAAATACGCCCTTGAAAAAGCCGGCGCACAGATTGTCGCGGCAGTTGATATAAACGAGGAAAAACTTGAGTTGGCAGGAAAAAATTTCAATATACCAAAGGAGTTTTTGTTCAGTAACCTGGAGGATTTTATCAAGAAAGGAAAGATAGCGGACGGGGTTATCATAGCCTCTATGGACAGAGACCATTACAGGCAGGCTATGGAATGCCTTGATCTTGGCTATGACATACTTCTTGAAAAGCCTATTTCTCCAAGTCTTAAGGAGTGCATAGACATAAGAGACAAGGCTAATGAAAAGGGCAGAAAAGTGATGGTTTGCCATGTGCTCCGTTATACCAATTTCTTTGCCACCATAAAGAAAATAATCGACTCGGGGCAGATAGGAAAGGTTGTAACCATAGAACACGCCGAAAATGTGGGGAATTTCCACATGGCCCATTCCTTTGTAAGAGGAAACTGGCGAAATTCCGATATTTCAAGCCCTATAATACTTCAAAAATCCTGCCACGATATGGATATACTTGTCTGGCTTACGGGCAGCAGAGCTAAAAAGATCTCTTCTTTCGGATCTCTTACGTACTTTAAGGAGGAAAATGCACCAAAAGGCAGCAGCGACAGATGCCTTTCCTGCAGCGTGGCAGATTCTTGCAGATTTGATGCAAGAAAAGCATATCTTCCTGTGGCAGGGGGCTGGCCTGCTGAGGTGGTAAGTGCCGACAACACGGAAGCGGGACTTCTTAAGGCACTTGAGACCGGCCCTTACGGAAAGTGCGTATACAGGTGCGATAATAACGTCTGCGATCACCAGGTAACAAATATCGAATTTGAAAACGGCGTTACGGTTTCCTTTCATTTAAGCGGACTTACAGACAAGATGCACAGGACCATCAGGGTTATGTGTGAAGACGGCGAGATAGAGGGGGATGATCTTACAAACGAGCTTGTTATAAGAAAATATTCTTCAAACTCCAAATATGAGGGAGAGGAAAAGAAGATTTGCGTAGAGAGCGCCGAAGGATTTCATGGGGGCGGAGACTACGGGCTTACCATGGATTTTATCGCTATGCTAAGAGGTGATGATGCCATGGGGCTTTCTTCAATAGACAGATCCATAGAAAGCCATATTATGGCCTTTGCGGCAGAAGAATCAAGACTTACGGGCAAAACAATAGAATTATAGCTATAAATGAGACAGTTAGACCAGATTTATGGTATTTCTGTCTCATTTCTTTACCTGAAGTCTTCCGCCCGGCATCCATATATGTTATGCTATATAAATGAAATTGTTTATAAAACAGAGGAGAAGGTAAAATGAAAGACAAAAGTTTTAACAAGGAATTATTTGCCCTCGCTATCCCATTTGCCCTGCAAGGCCTTTTAAATGCCCTTGTGGGGGCATCTGATGCGCTAATGCTTGGAAGACTTACCCAGGAGTCAATCTCTGCCGTATCTCTTGCAAATGAGATAACCTTTATTCTGTCTCTCTTTACGGGAGCAGTGCTTGGAGGAGCGGGAACCCTTGTAGCGCAGTATTTTGGAAAAGGTGATAAGGAAACCGTAAAGAAGCTTCTTTCTATGGCTTTAAGGTATGTAACGGGGCTTTCCTTAATTTTCTTTGCGTTGACATTTTTTATTCCTGATAAGCTTATGATGGTATTTACAAATGAGCCGGAGCTTATAAGGATCGGAGCAAGCTATCTTCGTATAGTCGGGTTTTCCTATCTGTTTTCAGGTATCGCCCAGTGCTATATGATGCTTATGAGAGTGGACGGCAGATTAAAGACCGTTGTAGCGATCTCTGCTGTTACTGTAGTTGTTGATATGGTGGTTGACTTTTTCCTCATTTACGGAAAAGCCGGCGTACCTGCTCTTGGAGCAGACGGATCTGCTTATTCAACCATAGTTGTGGAAATAATGGCCATGATCTGGGTTATCGTAAGTTCCTACGGAAAAGACAGGGTGCGTCCTACAAGAAAGAGCCTTGTTACCATTATCCCTGTCCTTGAAAAGGATATGATAAAAATAGCAACACCTATGCTTGCAAGCGGCCTTTTATGGGGCCTTTCAATGTCAGCCCATGCAGCCATAATCGGACATCTTGGTATAGATGCTACAGCTGCATATGCCGTACTTAACGTGGCACTTGGTCTTATCCAGTGTCTTTCCCACGGATTTGCAAGCGGCTCAGGGGTTATGCTTGGTAAACTCCTTGGCGCAAATGAGCTTGAAAAAGCTAAAGAGTACGGACGAAAGTTCTGGACAGTATCAATATGGTGCGGCGTAGCCAATATGGGACTTCTTGCCATAGTAGGTCCACTTGTTTACTTCTTTTACGTACTTGAGCCGGGAGCAAAGCAATATCTTATCTACATGATACTTTACAACCTTTTATATATGTTTGCATATTCCTTTAACACCATATTTACCTGCGGAGTGCTTCCTTCAGGCGGAGATGCAAGATACGATGCAGAGAGCGTATTTGTGGCAACCTGGTGCTTTGCCCTGCCGATATCTGCCATCGGATGCTTTTTCTTCCACTGGCCTGTTATGGTGGTATATATGGTAATGTGTGCGGATGAGATCGTTAAGTTCCCGTTCCTTATTCCAAGATATAAAAAGTATTACTGGCTTAACAACCTTACAAGAGAGAACGTTTAAACAAAAGTTTATGTATACAGCGAACTCCATAAGCTAAGCTTATGCCAAGACAAACTTTTCCTTTTTTGACGAAAAGCACGCTTTATGGTAAAATCAAATGGCGAGTGAGAAGCCCGCAATTATTTGGCTATTATTGAGCATCGGATGTTTGTCCGGACTCACCAAAAGGAGTTTTTTTGATGAAATATGACGTTATTATTATCGGAGCAGGTCCCGGCGGTATTTTTTCCGCATATGAGCTTGCAAAGAAATCAGATCTGAAGGTAGCAGTATTTGAGGCAGGTACTACGCTTGAAAAGCGTCATTGCCCTATAGACGGCAAGAAAGTAAAATCCTGTATCAAGTGCAAGAGCTGTTCTATAATGAACGGTTTTGGCGGTGCAGGCGCTTTCTCAGATGGTAAATACAACATTACAAACGATTTTGGCGGAACTCTTCACGAGTACATCGGAAGAGAGAAGGCTATCGAGCTTATGAATTATGTTGACGAGATCAATATGACTCACGGCGGAGAGGGTACTTCTATGTACAGTACCGCAGGTTCAGGTTTTAAGAAGCTTTGTATGCAAAACAAGCTTACACTTCTTGATGCTTCCGTGCGTCACCTTGGTACCGACAAAAACTACGTGGTTCTTGAAAACCTTTATAATGAGCTTAAAGATAAAGTGGAATTTCACTTTACAGAGCCTGTCATAAGCCTTAAAAAGAAAGATGACGGCTATGAGGTCGTTACCGACAAGGGAACATATTCCTGCGATAAGTGTATAGTTTCTGTAGGCCGCAGCGGCAGCAAATGGATGGAATCTGTATGCGAGGAGATGGATATCCCTACCAAGTCAAACAGAGTTGATATCGGTGTCAGAGTTGAGATCCCTGCGCCTATCTTCTCCCACATTACAGACGAGCTTTATGAGAGCAAGATCGTGTACAGAACAGAAAAGTATGAAGACCTTGTACGTACCTTCTGTATGAACCCTCACGGGCTTGTGGTAAATGAGAACACTAACGGTATCATCACCGTAAACGGCCACAGCTTTGAAGACGATAATCTTAAGACAGATAATACAAACTTTGCGCTTCTTGTGGCAAAGCATTTCTCAGAGCCTTTTAAAGACAGTAACGGCTACGGCGAGAGTATCGTAAGACTTAGCAATATGCTTGGCGGCGGCGTTATCATCCAGCGTTTTGGCGATCTTGAAAGAGGTAGAAGAAGTACTCAAAAGAGACTTGATGAAAATACCGTTCGTCCTACACTTGCAGCTACACCGGGAGACCTTTCCCTTGTACTTCCAAAGCGTATTCTTGACGGTATCGTAGAGATGATCTACGCACTCGATAAGATAGCACCCGGTATGGCAAATGACGACACACTTCTTTACGGCGTAGAAGTTAAGTTCTACAACATGGAAGTCGAGCTTGATTCAAACCTTGAGACAAAGTACAAAGGTCTTTACGTAATAGGAGACGGAAGCGGTGTAACCCATTCCCTTTCCCACGCTTCAGCAAGCGGCGTTTACGTAGCAGACAAGATCATCGGCGAATAATTTTTTACATAATGTTTAACTCAAAAAGCCCGGAGCATTCAAGCTTCGGGCTTTTTTGAGGCAAATATTTATGAAGATTATTAGTAGTAAAGTACTAGTTGGCTGCGATCTCTTTTGATTTGCGCTCGCTAACGATGCAATCAAATCACTCCGATCAACACTAAAAATGCAAGTACAAAAGTAACAAGAACTGCAAGTGATACGAGAAAGAATCCAAGATTGAAGCCTGTCTTACCGTTGCCCGGTTTTGAAGGTTCAACAAGTCTTGCTTTTCTCAGAGCTGTTACAACAGGTTTATAGAGTAAAAGCGTAATACCCGTATTTATACCGCCTTTTATAAGATTGAACGGCAGGAAAACAGGGAGGAGCATGCCAACAACAACCGAACGGTCAACTTTCATATAAAGGGGAGTAATGATGTAATTCCAAAGCAGCATGCAGACTGTCATGCAGACAATACCCATGCAAAGACCAATAAGTGCACCCCTTCTTGATCTGTCTTTTTTGTAGAATACGGTTGCGGGAAGAACAAAGGCGCAGGTTCCGATCACATTCATTAAGAAGCCGATTGGTCCTGTGGTGCTGATGGTGATCATTTCAACAAAAGAAACCAAAACAGCAACAATGACGCTTGACAGAGGCCCGAAGATAAAGCCGGCTATCGTAATGATTGAATCCTTTGGCTCATAACTTAAAAATCCTGCTACATTAGGTATAACCTTTGAAACGACAACCGAGACAAAGGCAAGTGCAGTGAACATTGCGATGATCGCAACGTATTTTGGAGAAAATTTTGTGTTACTCATGTTTTTCCTTTCTGCGTAGGGATACGCAAGAAAGAAGCTGTTGACATATGAAAAAGCCCTGTGAAGAATTCTTCACAGGGCAAATAAACACATGACACATTCTCTTCTTTCATCCAGACTTTACTGTCGGTTTTGGAATTTCACCAAATCGGTGCTTTGCCAAAGCAAAGCATTCGCGGACTGTAACCGCCGGTAGGGAATCACACCCTGCCCCCGAAGATTTATTTCGTGGTCATTTTAATATACTCACATTTGTTTGTCAAGAGGGAAAATAAATGTTATTATAAAAAGCGGAAAATGCGTAAAACAGGAGATAAAAATGACTGACGAAGAAGAATTGATGTTAAGACATCTAAAAGACCTTGCAGATAAAAGCTATGCAAACAATCACTATACATTTACGGAATTTTTAAGCCTTGCAGACCAGTCTCTATACTATGAGCATGAAAGAGATCTTAAATTTGCAGGCGTAAAGATATACGGCGGAGCGCAAGGAACGGAGCGAAACGTTATCCGCTTTGGCGACCCTAAAAACCTTGGCTATGAGGAGGATTTTCCTATCAGTATCATCAGCATAACCCCCATTTCAGAAAAGTTTGCAGATGACCTTACGCATAGGGATTTCCTCGGCGCCCTTATGAATCTTGGTATAAAACGCGAGGTCCTTGGCGACATATTTATAAAAGACAATAAGGCCTATCTTTTTGCTCTAAGCAAGATGGCAGGCTTTATTACAGATAACCTTACAAAGGTCCGCCACACAACATGCCTTGCAAAAGAGATAACAGAGCTTCCTGTGCTTGCTGCAGGGGAAGGGAAAGAAAAACTTATACAGGTTGCAAGTCCGCGTATAGACGGAGTGGTGGCAAAGGTATATAATCTTTCCCGCGGGGATGCGGCTGAGGCTTTTAGAGCAAGGAAAGTATTCTTAAACGGGCGCCTTACGGAAAATGTCAGTGCGGTACTTAAAAGCGGCGATACCGTTACCGTACGCGGCTTTGGCAAGTTTATCCTTAAAAATGAGGGCGGTCTTTCAAGGAAAGGAAAGACCAACCTTAACGTTGAAGTTTTCTAAAATAATACTTAACATACGGAGCATATCATGATCTTTTCAAGTATACTTTTTTGTTTTTACTTTCTGCCTGTAGTTTTGGCAGTTTACTATATATCACCAAAGAATTTGAAAAATCTTGTTTTATTTATTTCAAGCCTTATTTTTTATGCATGGGGAGAACCTGTTTATGTACTTTTGATGCTGTTTTCTACGGTCGTAGACTATACCCTTGGCCGCGGCGTAGATCACTTTAAAACCGCGAAAAAAGAGGGGCTTGCGAAATTAATGGTAGCCCTTTCTGCGGTCGTTAATCTTTCCCTTCTTGGATTTTTTAAGTATGCAGGTTTCCTTATGGGAATTGTTAATTCTATATTTAACGTAAATGTACCGGTACCTGAACTGGCACTCCCTATAGGCATTTCTTTTTATACTTTTCAGACTATGTCCTACACCATAGACGTATACAGAGGGGACGCAAAGATGCAAAAGAACATTATAAGCTTTGGAGCTTATGTGTCTTTGTTCCCTCAGCTTATCGCAGGACCTGTTGTAAGATACAACACCATAGCAAAAGAGCTTGATGAAAGAAGCGTATCATTATCTGACTTTGCCTGCGGCATAAGAAGATTTATAAGGGGCCTTGCAAAAAAGGTGCTTCTTGCAAACAGCGTTGGTGCTCTTTTTGATGCGGTTAAGGCTATGGGGCCTTCCGAGATCTCAGTGCTTTCAGCCTGGCTTGGCATAATAGCCTTTACCTTCCAGATCTACTTTGACTTTTCGGGGTATTCTGATATGGCAATAGGACTTGGCCGTATGTTTGGTTTCCACTTTGATGAAAACTTTAATACACCCTACGAGTCAAAGAGCATAACCGAGTTTTGGAGAAGATGGCATATATCCCTTGGAACCTGGTTTAGAGAGTATGTTTATATACCCCTTGGGGGCAACAGGGTAAGTATCCCGCGCCACATTTTTAACCTTGCTCTTGTATGGTTCCTAACGGGACTCTGGCACGGTGCAGCCTGGAATTTTATCTTCTGGGGCTTATTCTACGGCTGTTTTATAATCCTTGAAAAGTACGTATTTAGCAAGGTTTTTAGTAAAGTACCCGATTTGTTAAAACACGTTTATACACTTTTTGTTGTGGTAATAGGCTGGGTGCTATTTTCCTTTGAAGAGCCTTCTGCCATTGCGGCTTATCTTAAAAACATGTTTGGAGTTGGAACGTCGCTTATAAACGACAGGGCGATTTATTATCTTCTTACAAATGTGGTTGTACTTGCGCTTTGTACCTTCTTTTCAACTTCGGCTGCAAGGTGCATATACGAAAAAATCAGCTTTAAGGGTAAGAGAACCTTACTTGATATCCTTGCCCTTCTTACATTTTTGCTTTGCACCGCATACCTTGTAGATGCCTCCTACAATCCATTTTTATACTTTAGATTTTAAATTCAGTATGCTATACTTTTTATAGAAAAATACTCTAAGAGGGATAATCTCATATGAAAAAGATCCTTGTTGCTTTCTTTATTATCTCCACCCTTGCAGTGGGCGGGATAGTAGCGGCAAAAATATATATGGATAAGCAGATCGAGGCTAAGGAAAACGAGCCTTATGTTCCGCCTGCCGATATGACATACATCACCCCCGAGGTGATATCTGCGCAGGAAATAAAATCTGCTGTTATGAAAAAGCTTAAAGTTAAAGAAGACCCTAATATCTACACCATGAAATATCATAAGGCTGCAGATAAGGTGGTTAAAAGCTACAAAAACAAAGAGGATGCAAAATATACAGCCGATGCGCCTCTTCTTATCATGAACCCTTACGGGACAAACAGTACAGGGCTTTATATCTATTTTAAGAACGATGAACGTGTTAACACGAGATACACCGTAAAGATAAAAGATTCAGACATACCTGATTTTACGGCGGCTCTTTATACAAATGCGTCCTCTATGCCTCTTTCAGAGCAGGAAGGCCAGGTAATAGGCCTTGTGCCGGGAGAAACAAATTACCTGATCCTTTACGTATACGACAAAAATGATGCCCTTGTTAAAAAAGTGGGCTTTAAGATCGAGGTGCCTGACTTTGGTACTGTTAAAGAAAAACAGCTTCTTCGCGAGATGAGCAGAAACGATAATCAGCTTACAGAAGGGCTTTTCTGCATTTTTGGTTACGACAGGAGAAATGAGGCAGAGCCAAGACATCTCCTTTTTTACGATAAATACGGAGTTATAAGGGCTGAGGTGCCTGTAAACGGTAATGTGTCCGACGTAAATATGGGCTTTTACGGCGGCAAAATGCTTTATCCTTGCGGAGTACGCAAATTTGCCCTTGTAAACAGATTTGGCAGGGTTGAAAAGACTTATAACCTTGGCAAGGATTATTCGATACACCACGACTTTTTCCTTCAGGAAAGTACCGACAGGGTATTTGTGCTTGCAGACGACCTTACTACAGATACAAAGGAAGATGTGATCCTTTGCCTTGACCTTTACACGGGGCAGACCACAAAGCTTCTTGATATGAAAAAGCTGCTTCCCGACATCTACAAAAAAGCAAAGAATTTTAACGTACAAACAGTATCTGACGGGGCTGTAGGCGCAAGCGGTGCTGCAGTAAGCGGAGCCGCCGCAAAGACAGTAAAAACAGTCAAAAAGGTTACGGGAGCCCAGTCAAATGCCAGCACGGAAGATAAACTTGACTGGCTTCACCTTAACTCTGTATGCATGATAAACGAAACGGATATGATACTTTCATCCCGCGAGCTTTCAAGCATCATAAGAGTAAATAACGTATTTGAAAAGCCTGTTATCGATTACATCATAGCAGATGAAAAGATCTACAAAGGAACCAGATATGCAGACCTTCTTCTTACAAAGGATGGCAGCTTTACTTCCCAGTTTGGACAGCACAGCGTTTTATACGAGCGTACAAATGACATGGAAGACGGTCAGTATTATCTGTATCTTTTTAACAACAACTACGGCGAGAGTAAAACAAGGCCGGATCTTGACTGGAGCGGCTATGAGGATATCGGGCTTCCCGGCAAGCCTGCCACAAACTCTTACTATTACAAGTACCTTGTAGACGATAAGGCAGATACCTATAAGCTTGTATTTCAGGTCAGCCTTTCTTATTCGCCACTTGTAAGCAATGTGCAGCATTATGACGGCAACATAATAACAAGCGCAGGCTCATACGGAACCTTTGCCGAGTACAATGCAGACGGCAAGCCTGTAGGAAGATTTGTTACAAACATAAAGAACTTTAATTACAGAGTTAAAAAGTACGACATGGAAGGATATTGGTTTTCTGATCTATGGAATGGAACAAATTAACAGATAATGAAA
>JAEEGL017156442.1_pt1 | contig 21449 bp, 15 predicted proteins | sample 9134231 | NCBI WGS metagenome assembly JAEEGL01 (sample SAMN16246548, study PRJNA631951) | gut metagenome | biome: gut microbiome; feature: rumen; material: fiber-attached | host: Bos | place: Iran: Karaj | collected 2018-10
ACTCGTCTCTTCTACCATTCTTTAATTCTCCATAATCAACTGTATTAGCAAGGAATACAGTAGTGAGGTCCTGCAATACTCCATTCGCAGCAAATCTAAAGAATCCAGGTATGAAGAGAATATATACAACACTCATATTTATAAATGCTATAAGCAGAAGTGATATGTAACCGATTATCGCACTTCCTAAGCAGATATAGAATATTTTAAGGTTGGTGAACTTCTTTCTAAGTAATGGGTAAGCAACCATCATTGATAATATCTGGATAGCACCACCAAACATGTTAAACAATGTATAGGATCCGGCCCATCCTGAACCACCAAAATCATATTTAAAGAAATAGATCACCAGGTTTGATGTTATGTAAACCGCGCAGTTGATAAGCACAATGGCAATAACAACTGTCATGGCCTGGTCATTCTGTACAAGTGCTTTGAACATTTTACCTACAGAAGGTGATTCCATGTCTACTGTAGATTTTTCTTTAATAGCTATACATGTAATAGTGATGAATAATACAAAAAGAATAGCTACGATAAGTGCAAGGTACTTAAAACCTATGCTTTCAACAGCAGTTGGTTTGCCTGTTCCTGCCAGTATGACTGTATCATAATCAGCAATATTCACATCTTCCGGCATGATCTTGGATTCATCAACCATCGTGATTCCATCCATGCCATCATAATCGGCATTTGAATTATAGAAGAATACAGCTGCTCCTGGGAAGAACTTAGCTATAACAGACTCATTTTCTACTTCAGACATTTCTCTTTCATCAAATATATAATCTCCTGTCTCAAATATCATGGTCTGTTCCTGAGCACTCTTGGATTCATAATCATAAACATCAACTGTAGTGTATCCATATGATGTAAGAGTATTACTCCAATTCTCAGCCACCTTCTTGTTGCCTGTTCCATTAACTATAAGAATGTGATCATCCAGTTTATCTTCTGATACCTCTATGCTGGCTCCAACTACATCCAGAGCCTTCTGGGTTGCACCCAGGTCAATGCTTCTTCCACCTATAGCATGAACTATGAGTATGGCAGCTATGGTGATTATGGCTGAACCAACTCCGGCACAGCTTCTGGCAAGTGTTGTAAGTCCTTCTCTTTCCTTACCGCCCTTTGTAAATGCAGGTATCATAGACCAATATGGAATATCCATCATAGTATATGTTATACCCCAGAGTATATAAGTTACAGCCGCATATGCGACCAGTCCCGGGCCATCAAGCTTCGGTGGTGCCGCAAACATCAAGAACAGGATAACGGCATTTGTAACCGTACCTATGAAAAGCCAAGGTCTGAATTTACCCCATTTCGTATTTGTCTTTGCAACTATTATTCCCATGATAGGGTCATTAAATGCATCAAAAATTCTGGCAACCAGAAGTATTATACCCATTGCAACAGCACTTACTCCCAGTACATCCTGGAAATAATAAAGAACATAGCTTGCTGAAAGCATATATACCATATCCTTGCCGACTGCCCCCAGTCCATACGCAACCTTCTCTTTTAGTGTCAGATTCATGTAAACCCCTCCGTCATGAATATTTTTTATGTAGCAATAATGTTTACTTGCTGATGCTGAAAGTTATTTCTTTTTTATCAATTCCCGGAGCTTCGATTATAAGCTTTGCTTCACCTGTTTCTCCTGTTGTCTTAATGTATGTACCACCCATACCACCGTTAAATGTAACAACTGAAGGTCCTATTATCTCTATTGGTCCCTCTACAGAAAGGCATATCGGATCATTAGAGAAATGAAGTACATTTCCATTATTATCCACATCAAGTATCCTTACAGATGCCACATCATAACTATGATCTTCTTTAAGGTCTGTATGATCCACATCAACCTTAAGGCTATGGCTTACCATTGGTGTGGCGATCACAGTCTTTACTATCTCCCCATCTTTTATTGCTTCAAATCTGTAAGTTGTGGATTCACCACCCCAGTCGCCTATATACTTATTGTACATGGCAACGGCATCTGTCATACTCATCTGATATCTCATACTTACATAGCCTGCTCTGGCCAGCATGATCTTAGACATACCATATAGTCCCACCTTTGCCACCTCATTGAGCAGAAGCTTCAAGTCTTCTATCTGCCTGTCGGACATATCAGGCTCACCCTCTCTGATAGCATCACCGATATAGTCATCAATCATCATTGGACCGTGCTTTAAATACTTAAATGGTGAATTCTCAGGCAGGTACTCTTTTATAAGTCTGTCATTCTTGTACATTTTAACAGAGTCGGCATTCGTTATGATATATACATCACCTCTATTACAGCCAGGATGCTCTCCTATATCCATAGATGAGCTTATCTCCAGAACAGGTGTCTTCTCCTGCTGAGATGCATAAACGTAGGCTGCAAGCTTAGGATTTCTGAACATATCCATGACTCCGTGATAACATATCCTGTCGCCACTTCCGAAATCCTTGTGTGTATTGTAGTCAAACATACACCAGCCAAAGCTTCCTGCTATATCCTCCTGTTTCATAACTTCATCTATAACAGTAGCATGTCTCTTCATATGCTCCATCCTGTGCTCTTCCCAGTCAAATGCCTTTGTAGGATACATATGTCCATTATATTCACTTATGAGATATGGTCTGTTAACGTCAGTTGTAACATCTACCTTCTTATCACAGCCCTTATGCTTTCCATCATGCGAGAAGTCATTATAAGTATATACATCCTCTAAGAAACTTCCCTTCTTGTAGCATCTTACACCACCGGTCTGTCTTGAAGGATCAAGGGAATGAGCCAATGCATTAGTTCTGGAATAGAAATCATCATCATCCACGGATTCATTTATACGAACACCCCATAACATGATCGATGGATGATTACGATATTGTTCTATCATCTCCCGTTCATTAACAAGAGCCTGTTCCTTCCATTCATCATCTCCTATATGCTGCCAGCCAGGGAATTCGGTAAATACCATAAGTCCAAGTCTGTCACACTCATCCAGGAAATATTGTGACTGTGGATAATGTGATGTTCTTACAGCATTAAGTCCAAGTTCATTTTTGAGGATGTAAGCATCTCTTCTCTGCTGAGATTCAGGCATCGCATATCCTACATAAGGATAACTCTGATGTCTGTTAAGACCTCTGATCTTAACTCTTCTACCATTAAGGAAGAAACCACTTACCTTGAAAAGCATTCTTCTGAATCCAAATGTAGTAATACATGTATCCAGAACTTCATCCTCTGGACTAAGAAGTTCTGTTTTCATTTCATATAAAGCCGGATGCTCCACATCCCAAAGCTCTATATCACCTGATAAAGCAGAGAACATATCTGTATGCTTCTCTACATCATCTATATCCATTTTTTCAAGAAGTATCTGCTTTGAATCATCGGAGCCTTTGATGGAAAGTGACTGTCTTATAGTCATTCCACACTTAGCATTCTGTATAGTAATAAGAGAATCGGTCTGAGAAGCCTTGCACTTCCTTACGCCATTTTCTATATAACGTTCAGCTAGCTTGGTAGTAATAAATACATCCTTTATGTAGGATTCTTCCTTAACATCTATATATACATCTCTATAGATACCACCATAAGTCATGTAATCGATAACAAATCCAAAGGGTGGGACATTCAGAGTCTCGTTGCTGTCACATTTTACTACGATAATATTCTTTCCACCGACCTTGATATTTTTAGTAATATCTATAGTAAATGCGGTGTAGCCGCTATCATGACTTCCAACCAGCTCACCATTTACATAGACGTCAGCTGCATGAGCTATTCCGTCAAATGTAAGCAGGACTGTCTTTCCTTTCCAGGACCTTGGAGCGCTCAGAACTCTTCTGTAACCGCTTATCATCTGATACTCATGTTCATCAAAATAATGTAGTGGTGTTTCCTTGACTGTATGAGGAATTCTAACCTGCGTCAGATTTTCGTCCATATAGTCTTTCGAAAGTAATTCTTCTGAAAACTCCTCTGTAAAGCCCCATTCATCATTAATATAAATTCTGTTTTTATTCATACTGCCTCCATGCTACATTATGTAAACTATTTTCATCCATTCAATTGCAAAAAGTGCCCAGGGCACTTTTTAATTGCCTGGGCACTTACTTTTTATCCTTGAGTACGGATTCTTTTCCGCAATTATAACATATATAAACCTTTCGACCCATCTTGCCGGCTAGTCCAGACGCCGCCTTAACAGGTTCAATTCTATTTGATCCACAATGTGGACATTTGATCAATGCTGCCATGATACTCCCCCTTTAAAGCTATATATATATTATAGAAGTATATATTAATACCACGATTCCATTATACTATTATAAGTAGAATGTTTCAAGTTTTCGTGGTACTAATATTACTACTATTTTGTATCACTGAGCTTCAAATTTTTAACCTTTCTAAGCGAGATCCAGTTTACTATTAATGAGAATGCTGCAGTTAACAGAGCTGAAAGAATCCACGCTTTTAGATCAATACTTCTAATAAGACCAAATTGCGGTCCTTCCAGTATTTTAATTATCAGAAATGCCGCTAATGATCCCAATAAAAGTCCAAGAATTATACCCAGCAAAGTAGTTACAATATTCTCAGTTGACACATATCGTATTACTTCTTTAGTGGTATAACCATTTATTCTCATTATAGTAAGTTCTTTCTTCTTATCATTCAGATACATATTAATAAGATTCATAATGATAAAGAAAGCCATTACGCCAGCAAATACAATAAGTATAGTTGTTGTAAGTGTAAGTACTGATGCAGTACCTGTAAAACTGGATTTAGTGCTTTTCAGAGACTCCGTACTACTATATCCATCTATAGGGGACAACAAATCTGAAAGGCTGTTCTTCTTTACATCAGATACAACAAAGAAGGAATTATACTGACAATCTTTTCCAAATACTTCTTTATATGCAGACGGAGACATAAATATCTGTTTATCAAAATAATATTCATAGACTCCGGCAACCTCCACTTCGCATGGATTCATAGATGAGTCATATATAGTAAATGTATCACCTACTTTAAAATGGTATATTTCAGACATCTGTCTGGTAATGATCGCACCATGTTCCGGAAGATCAATATGTTTCTCATTTTTATAATTTCGCAGATTAATAATATAATCAACATATTCAGGTTCTGCACATATAACCTTGACTGCTGATAATCCATCAGGAGACATAAAAGAATGTAATGACTGATAGCCGTTTACATACTCTATACCTGATCCATCCAGCTGCTTACTAATATCCTCTTTAGTTGTATCAGATTTATCTAACTCATATACTACTCTGTTAGTATAATGAAGAAGATCATCAAACTGTTTATCAATAGAATTGTTAACTGCATCCTGGATAGTAAATCCAATAACAAGAAGTATACAACATCCCGCTATTGATATAACGGTAATGATCACTCTTGACAGATCTGAAGTTATATTTCTTATTATAAGAATACCAAGAAGAGATCCTTTAGAAGACTTATCTTTTCCCTTTTTCTTCTTAACCTTTGGAGGTTCATCCTTCAGAAGAAGAATTGCAGTCTTCTTTAAGAGACCCGTACAAGCCAGAAATACAGATAATCCTGAAAGTAATATGCCACAAATCGTTATGATAAGTGTCATACCAAGTTCAAATGTTTTAGGAATAGTAGCTGTAACATAAAAATCATTATGAGCATTTACAACAATACCCTGTATCAGGAAGTATCCAATTATAGTTCCTATAATGACACCAATGAGCGTTGCAGAAACACCGAATATGAGATATTTGCTGAGAACCTCTTTATCAAAGAATCCAAGAGCCTTCTCAACACCAACAAGATGTCTCTGTTCACCAATGATACGGCCAACTGTAACATATATAACAAGAGCACCGATGATAACAAATAATAATGAGAAAGTCATACCAATGTTGGACATGTTATCCTTAGCACTTTCTGCATGAACAAATCCACCATTACCTTCATCACCTACAACGATCCAGTAACAATTACCTAATTCATCATATTGATCCTGGTACTTCTCATACTCTGCCAGTCCCTCATTATACTGTTCAAGGCCTGACTCGTAATCCTTCTCTCCCTGCTCCAGCTGCTTCTTACCATCTTCGAGTTCTTTTTTACCATCCTCATATTCAGACTTCTTGCTATCATATTCTTTCTTACCGGACTCTAATTCTTTCTCACCAGCTTCATACTTCGCAAGTCCATCTTCATATTCTTTTTTATTCTTTTCGTATTCCTCAAGACCACTCTCATACTTTTCAAGGCCATCATTATACTGTTCAAGGCCTGAGTTATAAGTAGCCAGCTTATCATTATATTCAGCAAGCCCAGACTGATAATCTGCATAACCGGATTCCCATTCAGAAATGTATGGCATACAATCATGATATTCAGAATCAAGATCAAAATCACTTACGATAGCATCTGCTATTTCAGCACCATATTCTTCATATCCCGAACCAGCAAGAATTCCATCTACAGAAGCCTGTGTAAATGAACTATAGGAATAATCTTCAGATAACTGACCTGTATAGGAATCAGTAAAATGTACATTTCTAACAGTCAGATCACCATCTAAAGAAGAAATATATGCTTCATCACTCCATCCAAGAGACGATGTTGCATCATATCCCAGAACATCATTAAAATGACTTCTGAAATGTGTGATCAGATAAGACTTAGCATCTATAGCACTATTGTATTTACTCACAAGTTCAGAAAAACCATCATCTAATTTTACCTTTGCATCATCCAGCTTCTGCTTACCATCATCCAGCTCTGCCTTCTTTGAATCCAGAGTACTTTTAGCAGAATCAAGTTCTTTCTTTCCACTATCCAGCTTCTTCTTGGCATCATCCAGTTTCTTCTTAGATGAACTTAGTTCTTTTTCTCCGTCCTCTATCTTCTTTTCTGCATCAGCCAGCTGATCCTTACCTGATGAAAGTTCCTTCTCACCATCACTTATCTTTCCGGCACTTTCATCCAGTTCTTCCCTGGCATCATCTAACTTTTTCTTATTGTCATCCAGCTCACCCTTAGCATCGGATAATCTGCTTTCGTATTCCTTCTTTATTTCCTCTTCTCTTGCAAGCTGATGTGATTCTGCAAGATCATTTATCACTTCCTTAGCATCACTAACTTTATTTTTATAAGCTATGCTGAAACGGGAATCATTATCAGTATCCTTTAATTTGACCTCTGCTCTCATGAAGCAGTTCTGTAATTCGTCTACATCAAAAGAATCGTTAGTTACTATTATATCTCTTTCACCAGCCACCTGCTGAGTATGAGCATAATTATCAGGATGATGAACTATAGCAGTAACAACGTATTCATCGTATAGCATGTATTGTGGCTTTTCACCCTTTGAATTACAAATAGTGATAGTATCACCAACGGATATAGATCTGCCCTTTATAACCTCATCTTCAATGGCACACTCTCCAGCCTTAGTAGGAAGAGTTCCCTCTACTACATCAAGAATATTTATCCTGTCTGTTAATGAAACAACATTAACCTTCTTCTGGGACTCACCAAAATTTATCTTACATTTTATAAAACGCACACCTTCAACATCTTCGACACAATCCAAAGCAGCAATATCTGTCAGATCATTTTCTGACAGAAGCTTCGTCGATGTGATTTCAATGTCACGAAAATTAAGCCTCTTATAGAATTTATCAGCATTCTTTACAAGTGCAGAGGCTCCAAAATTTATACCAAGATATGCAGTTACTGCCAGCATTGATATTATTATGATTGATATAAAAGATATCTTCTCTTTTCCAATATTACGAATGCTGTCTAAAAATCCAGTCTTTTTCATAATCCCTCTATTACCAAAGTATTTCAGCAGCAGGTAATGGATTAGTATTCCACTTGATACTAGCTATCTTTCCATTACGAAGCTTAACAACACGGTTAGCCATTTTAGCTATTTCAGCATTATGTGTGATCATTACAACAGTAGTTCCCTGATTCTTAACTATATCCTCTATAACCATAAGAACTTCCTGACCTGTTTGAAAATCAAGGGCAGCTGTTGGTTCATCAGCAAGTATCATCTTAGGGTTCTTAACCAATGCACGGGCTATAGAAACTCTCTGTTGCTGACCACCTGACATCTGAGACGGATAATTACCAGCTCTTTCTGAAAGTCCAACCTTTGCAAGTGCTTCCTCCGGTGTGATCGGATTCTCGGATATCTCAGCAATAAATCTTATATTTTCTAATGCAGTAAGGTTAGGCATCAGATTGTAATCCTGGAAAATGAAACCTACATAATGTCTTCTGAACAATGTAAGTTCATCATCAGATGGATTGGAATAATCCTTGCCCTCTACAAAAAGCTCACCATCAGTAAGAAAATCCATTCCACCGATAATATTCATCATCGTAGACTTACCACAACCTGACTCTCCAAGTATGACAACAAATTCATTTTCATATATATCAAGATTAATACCCTTTAATACACGAAGTGTATTCTCGCCTGATTGATATTCTTTAATAATATTTCTTAGAGATATAAGAACCTTCTTCTCCTCACCAATATCAACAGAAAGACCCTTTTCTTCAATAGTCATGGTCGCAAGAGATGCCATCTTCTCACAGAGATCAAGTTCATCAGCATCATAATTAGAACCATCTTCTTTATTTATGATCTGTATACAGCCAATCTCCGTACCAAGTCTTAGATTATGTAATGGAACACAAAGCATAGTCTTGGTCTCGAATTCAGGTCCATCAAAAACGGTTGCCTCAAAACGAGGATCTTCCTCTGCGTTTTCGATCATTATGGATTTACCGGTTTTGGTGACAATACCCTCTATACCCATACCATTTTCTACACTAAGGCCGGATACATCAGAAGGTCCTACGTGATACATAGGAAAAATACGATTGGTTTTCTCATCTAGATACCAGAGAATACCCGCCTGGCTATGAAGCTCCTTTATTATTATCTCCAAACTTCCGGATAAAGCTTCATCAAGGCTTTCTACTTCCAGGAGCTGTTCCATGATCTCCCAGGTTGCTTTTGCAAATCTTTTGTTATCTGCCATAAGTCTACCCCTTATACTTTAGAACAATAATTATGATAGTACGCGAAGTACCATTTTCATTATATAACATTTTATTAATATTTAAAATACTACATATATGATACAATAACGGAATTATAATACGACATAAAAAAATAACCAGGTCCGATCAGAACCTGGTTATATCAATTAATTCATTTCAACACTATGCATCCTTCTCAGAATAGTGATGTGCCTGCTCAAGCATCATAGACTTAACTTTCATAAGTCTTACCTGTGTACTACGTTCATTCTCATCAAGCTTCATTGTTATATATTTAATACTAGCCTGTGTCTCAGGTATTATAACATGCTCCAGAGCATTAACACGTCTTCTGGTCTTCTCTATCTCTGCTGCCATTAACTGACAGGATTTCTCAACTTCAGCCAGTTTAAGCATATCAGGTAATACATCAGCAAGAGAATCAACTGCCCCATCAAGATCTCCAGATGTAAATGCAAATCCATATGAATATATATCATTCTCATCCGGGGTTCTTGTCTTGAAGTCAAATACAGGAATATCAACACTCATAACATTCTTCTTATCCTGCACAAGAGTTACTTCCTGCTTTGGAGCCATAAGAGCAGTTCTAAGTGTCTGCTCAGACATTCCCGCCTTTGCAAGAACGAAGTTCTTGTTAGCAGCTTCTATGCCCTTCTCGACCTTCTCTCTAAGCTCAAGATTTATTCTGACCAGGTCCAGGAATTCACGCATAAGCTCATCTCTCTTGTCCTTCAGGAGTCGATGACCTTTAACAGCCGTATTAAGTTTTTTCTTTAAACGGGTTAATTCCATACGTGTTGGAATTACTGTTGTAGATGCCATAATTTATCCCTCGTAGTATTGATCTAAGAACTTGTCATTAATTCTCTTCAATTCTGATCTAGGCAGTAATCTGAGTAACTCCCAGCCGATATTAAGTGTTTCCTCAATATCTCTGTCTGCCTGATAGCCCTGTGATACATACTTCTTCTCAAATTCATCAGCAAACTTAGCATATAAAATATCTATATCTGTAAGCGCTGCTTCACCAAGGATAACCATAAGTTCCTTAGCTTCCTTACCACGCGCATATGCAGAGAACAGCTGGTTCATGGTTGCAGCATGATCTCCTCTTGTCTTGCCTTCACCGATACCCTTATCCTTAAGACGTGAAAGTGAAGGAAGAACATCTATAGGTGGTGTAATACCCTTACGATACAGCTCACGGCTGAGGATTATCTGTCCCTCTGTGATGTAACCTGTAAGGTCAGGGATTGGATGTGTCTTATCATCTTCAGGCATTGTAAGGATTGGGATCATTGTTATAGAACCATCCTTACCTCTCTGACGGCCTGCTCTTTCATACATAGTAGCAAGGTCAGTATACATATAACCAGGATAACCTCTACGTCCTGGAACCTCCTTACGAGCAGCTGATATCTCACGAAGTGCATCAGCGTAGTTAGTAATATCTGTCATTATTACAAGAACGTGCATTCCTTTTTCAAATGCCAGATACTCTGCAGCTGTAAGCGCCATACGTGGAGTAGATATACGTTCAACAGCAGGGTCGTTTGCAAGATTTGTAAAGAGTACTGTTCTGTCGATGGCACCACTATCTCGGAATGATTCCTCGAAGAAATGTGCCTCTTCAAATGTAATACCCATAGCCGCAAATACAACGGCGAACTTCTCATCCTTGCCCTTAACCTTAGCCTGTCTTGCTATCTGAGCAGCAAGCTGTGCATGAGGAAGACCTGATGCAGAGAATATAGGAAGCTTCTGTCCACGAACAAGTGTATTAAGTCCATCAATGGCAGAAACACCAGTTTCAATGAACTCTGAAGGATAAGCTCTGGCAGCCGGATTCATAGGCAGACCATTTATATCCATACGAGCTTCAGGTATTATTTCAGGACCACCATCAATTGTACGGCCCATACCGTCAAACACACGGCCAAGCATGTCACCTGAAACACCCAGCTCAAGTGAACGGCACAAGAACTTAACCTTACTGCTTTCAAGGTTGATACCTGTAGCACTATCGAAAAGCTGAACAAGTGCATTTGAACCATCTATCTCAAGAACCTTGCAACGACGTCTCTCACCGTTGCTAAGCTCTATCTCACCAAGCTCGTCATACTTTACATTTTCTACGTTTTTTACAAGCATCAGAGGACCAGCAACCTCTTGAATAGTACGATATTCCTTTGGCATTACTCTTCCTCCTTTCCAATCAGACTGCTTATCTCACGAATCAGGTCACTATGAACCTTTTCATACTGTGCATCAATGTTGTCTTCTACAGTGTACTTATATCTACCAATATCCTCTCTGACTGCCATAGCAACAATATCGTCAATAAGTGCACCTTCCTTAAGAGCCTTTGCACTCTCATCATAGAATTCATATACCAGCTTCATCATGTAGAACTGCTTCTTCATGGATGTATATGTATCTATCTCGTCAAATGAGTTCTGATGCAGGAAGTCTTCACGAATACTACGTGCAGCCTCCATCTTAAGTCTATCCTGTGGAGACAGGGCATCCATACCAACCATCTTAACGATTTCGTTAAGAGATGCCTCTTCCTGAAGCAGACTCATAAGATGCTGTCTAAGCTGCATCCACTCTTTATTTACATTTGCATCAAACCAGTCTTTTATAGTATCAAGGTAAAGACTATATGAATTCAGCCAGTTAATAGCTGGGAAATGTCTCTGATAAGCAAGGCTTGCATCCAGTGACCAGAACACCTTTACAATACGAAGTGTAGCCTGTGATACAGGTTCTGATATATCACCACCTGGAGGAGATACAGCACCGATTGCTGAAAGAGCACCCTCTCTTCCATCTGATCCAAGAGCTACTACGTGACCAGCTCTCTCATAGAACTGAGCAAGACGTGATCCCAGATATGCAGGATAACCTTCTTCACCAGGCATTTCTTCAAGACGTCCGGACATCTCACGAAGAGCCTCTGCCCATCTTGATGTAGAGTCAGCCATAAGTGCAACTGAATATCCCATATCTCTGAAATACTCAGCAAGTGTAATACCTGTATAAATAGAAGCCTCACGAGCAGCAACAGGCATATCTGATGTATTAGCTATAAGAATTGTTCTCTTCATAAGTGACTCGCCTGTACGAGGATCCTTAAGTTCAGGGAACTCGTTCAGAACGTCAGTCATCTCGTTTCCACGCTCACCGCAGCCTATATAAACTACGATCTCTGCATCTGCCCATTTAGCAAGCTGATGCTGGATAACAGTCTTACCTGAACCGAAAGGTCCTGGAACAGCTGCAACACCACCCTTTGCTATTGGGAAAAATGTATCGACTACTCTCTGTCCTGTTATAAGAGGCATGCTTGGTGGAAGCTTACGCTGATATGGACGGCCTTTACGAACTGGCCATTTCTGCATGAGTGTCAGATCCTTGTCACCATTTTCTGTCTCAACAACAGCTACAACCTCTTCAACTGTATAAGAACCACTGTTAATGCTCTTTATAGTACCTTCAATACCATAAGGAACCATTATCTTCTGAGTAACAACCTCAGTTTCCTCTACAGTACCGATTATATCGCCAGCGATGACCTTGTCACCAACCTTTGCAGTCGCAACAAAATCCCACTTCTTATCTCTGTCAAGTGATGGAACCTCAACACCTCTTGCAAGAAGATTACCGCCGGTAACCTCCATAATCTTGGTAAGAGGTCTCTGTATACCATCATATATAGAACCCATAAGGCCAGGACCGAGTTCAACTGAAAGAGGTACCTCTGTATCCTCTACAGGTTCTCCAGGTCCAAGTCCAGATGTCTCTTCGTAAACCTGTATAGACGCCTCATCACCGTGCATCTCGATGATCTCACCTATAAGACGTTCGTCACTTACACGAACCACGTCAAACATATCAGCATCTCTCATGCCAGTAGCTATAACAAGTGGTCCGGCAACCTTCTTAATCTTTCCTACAACGCTCATGGAGCATTTATCTCCTTCCTTACTTATTGAGTACGTCAGATCCAACCGCCTGTTCAACTGATCTGTGAACAGCTCTGATACCCTCTCCGGTATTATTAGTAACACCAGGGATAAGTATAATAGCAGGTGTCATCTGCTCTCTGTATTTATCTATCTGTTTCCCAGCTTTTAAAGCCATAGATTCAGTAATATATATAATTCCGTATCCAGTAGCTGCCATATTCTTCAGGGCTTTTACAGCTGATTCACTGTCTGTAACAGGAAATGTAGTAAGACCCAGTGCAGCAAAACCATAGATACTGTCGTATTCACCAATAACTCCGATCTTATTATCCATACATCTTCCTTACCCTTTCTGATATAACACTTTCAGAAAAACCATTAGCCTTAGCAGTTATGATTATCCTGGCTGTGCGTATCTCATTCTGTCTGGCAAGATAGTACGCTACGATAGGACCACTGGACTGAATATTCGTCTTCTGTCCCATAAGTGTACTCATAATATAGTCATCACACCATCTCTCGAAAACTGAGTATGACTCTTTAATCGCATCCACCGCATCCTTAAAACCATGCTTCTCAAGGAATGTATACACATCCTCAATACCTGATGCAGCAGCATCTGCAAGCAACTCCACGTCAAATGACTTGCATGGAGCAAGAGCACTCTGGATAAATTCAAGACTTCTATGTGTGATAGCTGCTCTTACAGCTATTTTTATATCAGTTATAGCCACTTTGGTTTCAGCATATTCAGATAAAAACTTATCCTTTGAAGCTGCTGCTAACTCTGTAGCATCCAGACAAGCGCGATCGATCTTAATATCACATTTCTGACCATCACGTGTGCTGAGCATAACTTCCTTTGCATCCTTTGCAACAGCCTGCATGTGTTCAGGAAGCTTCTCAAACTCATTATCTCTGATAATGGTTACGAGCATCTTCTCATCCAGCACATCGCTATCATAGAACGCTTCGCTATGTTCAGTACCAGTACAGACAACCTTTACAGCTGCCTTGAGGTTATGATAAAGCTCTGGGTAAGACAGTACCTCAATAATATAAGGATCAACATGAAGCTTCTCAAGAAGTTCCATATTCTTGGTCTCTTCTGCTTCCAGAACAGCCTCTGCATCCTTTACATTGGCGCCTTCTCCCCATCCTCTTTCAGTCAGATACGATAAAACCTGTTCACCGGTCTTCATTCCGACCATTGTCTGTATATCAGAGTCATTCAGTAAGGATTTTTCTTTAGCACGAATACTGGCTACAGCGTAGATGTAATCTGCATCCCTCATTTATGCCTCCTTTACCAAAGAACCTTATTTACAACATCAAGCAAATGTTCTTTATTTTCTTCAAATATTGATGATATAGAAAGGTTAAGTTCAATAAGACCATACTTAAGAACAAATCCACCATCTATATCAATTGGTTTATCACTAAGAACGAGAGATCCTGATGCCTTTTCAGCTATCTGATTGATCTTTAACTGAAAATCTTTAGGTACTCTGGACAAATCTCTCGCGTTTAAGTACATTTCACCGGAATCCGCATGAACATTAGCTTCCAAAAGTCTGAGGAGCAATGCTGTATAATCTTCATCACTCTGCTCGATGACTTTAGTCTTTGATTTATTCAAAACATCTTCAATTATTTCCTGCCTGGTGCTGAGAAGTTTAAGCTTTATGATTCTCTCACATTGAGAATCATATCTCTGCTTTGTGTCTTCCATAGACTTATCTGTCTGAGATTTAGCCTCGTCGGATTTCTTACTTAACTCCTGCTTAGCTTCCTCAACTAACTTGTCAGCAGCCTCTCTGGCAGATTCAATAATAGATGCAGCTTCTCTGTCGGCATCTGCAGCTATTTCATTTGTAATTCTATCAATGCCTGCCATTTGGGTCTCCTTTTCACTTCGTCAAATTAAATCAATCAATGAGTAAAAATTAAACACTGATATTAGTAATAGCCAGGATAGAAACCAGAAGTGCAAGGATTGCGTATGTCTCAACCATTGCTGGGAAAAGCATTGCCTTACCAAACTGATCTGGCTTTTTAGCTACAACTCCGATAGAAGCAACTGATGTCTTACCCTGGAATATAGCTGATATAAGACCTACAATTGCAATTGGAAGACTTGCAACGAGGAAAGCTAATCCCTGCTTTACTGTAAGATCAGCTACGCTACCACCGAGAAGACCGATCTGTGAAAGTGCGATGAAAGTTACGAGCAGACCATAGATACCCTGTGTACCTGGAAGAAGCTGAAGGATAAGAACCTTAGCGAACTGTGCTGGATCCTCACTAACTACTCCTGCTGCTGCCTGACCACCCATTGCTACACCAAGTGCTGAACCTATACCTGCAAGTATTGTAGCAAGTGCTGCTCCTATTAATGCAATAACAACTCCTGTTGACATGAATTTAATCCTCCTTAATTTCAACATATCTATTAATTGTTTTAAATGGTTTAAACGGTTCTCCACCGCCATCAAAAAACTTACCAAAGAATTCAACGTACTGAAGACGATTTGTATGCACATATGCACCAAGAAGATTTATCAGTACATTTAACGTGTGTCCGAATATAAACACAATGATAAATATGATTATATTGCCATTCATGCTGGCCATCATATTTATAACACTGGCGATAACACCAGTTGCAAGTCCAAGGGCTAGAAGTCTTGAATATGAAAGCACATCTGACAGCCAGCCTGTAACTCCGTAAATATCATATGCACCAAGGGCTATTCTGATACCCCAGTTTTTATTAGCTCTTCCTGACATCAGGATGATAATAGCCATACCTGCTATGGTAAGGATCTTAGCACCCATATTTAACCAATCAGGGAATACTATCTGCATCTGCGCTACTGAAGCGAAGATTGAACTTGGTATAAGCATAAGAACAAGTCCACCTATGAACATATACCAGGCTATAACATCTGATACGAATCCGACCACATCATGATCCTTCAGGTATTCATAACCCTTCATTCCAAGTCCTGCAAATAAATGTATCAAACCGAACAGCATACACCAGATAAGAAGTCTCATAGGATTCTCAAGTGGTGCAAACCATAAAGGTTTAAGAACCTGGGTTGTTTCAGGAACACCACAGAATGTATGTGCTATTACATCTATAGCATCTCCGAAGAAACCACCGAACATAAATCCCCAGAAAGCTGTGGACAGTCCGCACCAGAAGAATAATTTAAGCATCTTCTTAAGTCCGGATTCCATTCTTGGATACTTCTTTAATACTACTGCTGTGATTATGGACATGAGAATTCCATAAGCAGCATCTGATAACATCATTCCGAAGAAGAAAACATAGAATAACGACATTACAAATGTAGGATCAACCCTTCCGTGTTTTGGAAGTCCATAAGACTCCAATACACCTTCTGCCGCCTCAGAGAACGCGTTATTCTTGAGCACTACCGGATGATCAACTGAATCATCTACATCCTGTAATTCTACAAATGCACCGAATTTTTCTTCAAGAAGCTTTGCAACTCTTTCAGATTTATCCTTCTCAATCCATCCTTCTATGAAGAATACATTTTTAGATTGAGGGATTGTTCCGAGAATTCTGTATTTCTCAGCTCTGGTTCTATAATAATCAGAAGCGATGCAGAGGTTATCAATTTGGTTTACATAACTCTTGATATCATCCTCAGCCTCTTGAATCTTCTTCTCTTCTTCAACTATATCATTTTGTCTCTTCTCTATAGCATTGATCGGGATTCTATGAGATAAGAACGGAAGCTTACTGTATCCACCGCTTCTCATGTTTTCCTCAACCTTATCTGCAATATTGTTGGTTGCAACCACACATACATTTGTTACCTGATTCTCAGAACTGAGAATTTCAACAATTACAGGTGGATTGTCATCCATATCCTTGCAGGCTATAGTCAGAATCTGTTCCTCCGATAACGAACCAGGGAATGAACCTATGAAGATTCTGGTCTTTTTCGTCTTTTCGCTATTCAGAGGTATTCCTAAACTTTGCCATGGTTTTAGAGACGCAATCTTATTGTTCTTCCTTGCAATGGTAGCACGACTTTCAGCTATGCTCTTCTCAAGAGATATGATCTTGTTCACAGTGTTGTAATACTTAACCCTGTCAGCAACTATCTCCTGTTCTTCCTGCATAGTTATCTGTCGTTTTTCAAGATTGAGCAGAGATTTCTTACGTTCTTCATCGTAAGTTTTTAATAACTCTATAACGTGATCAAAATCATCAGCTATATTCTGAAATCTGATCCTTTCGTTAGAGGTATCCATCCTCTCATACTCTTCACTTTCAATATCAGAAACGTCTACTTCCACGGCACCTATTTCCTGCAGAAACTCTAAGATAGCTTTACGATTCTTCTTCGTAGCGCATATCCCTATCTTCTGCATACTTAATATTGCCACTGAAATACCGCCTTTCTATATTTAACTAAAAAGTTCTTTAATTACAGCATCGATCGCCTGTGATTCCTTAGCCTTAGAGTCTTCACGGAGCTTAGCAGCCTGAGTTTCAGCATCTTCTTTTGCCTTCTCAAGCATAGCCTCTCCATCCTTTGCAGCAGAGGAATTCATGTCAGATGCGTACTTCACTTCGCTGTCTTCTTCATCGGCCTTAAGCTGAACAATCTTCTGGTCAGCTTCACGTCTGATCTTGTCAGCTTCTGCTCGTGCAGCACGCAGTTTCTCATCAGCCTTGTTTTCGGCTTCAGCGACTGCTTTCATAGCATCTTCAATCACTTTGTCACCTCATTTTGTAAAATTTTACCCATACTTTGTCATTATAACTGTTACACTAATGAATATCAACAAAAAAACAAAAAATCAGGCGTTGACAAAATCGCAATGATTTGCTAATATAATAAAGCTGTTTAAAGCAGTGTACAGGGGATTGGTCTACCGGTATGATAGGGGTCTCCAAACCTTTGGAGGGAGTTCGATTCTCTCATCCCCTGCTAATAAAAAAACGAAGCATTTGATTAGCTTCGTTTTTTTTATGTTTAGAAATATATCTTTATTATTCTTTACTGCGGTTGTGCTTTGTGATCAAACATCAATAAAACCTCGGTTTATCATCTCTATACACATTCTACCGGTATGATATGGGCACTTCCACTCTTCTAAAATCGGTTTTTCCTTTACAGGATTATTATTTATATCCAGATCCTGGAACCATTCAGAACCAGGTCTTGAGTCTACGAAGTACATTTGAATATAATTCCATATCTTTTCAGCTGCTTCCATAAACTTCGGATCATTATCCTTCTGATATCCATTCACGAAACCAACTATAGATTCAGCCTGAACCCACCATATTCGTGTTTCAAGCACTACACCATTCTCACATTCCGCAGGTACAGAATTACCATCAAATGCAATCTTTAGGATATTCTCTCTAAGTTCCTTGTCGATCGGTGCAATTGAAGCATTAAGTTCAGCATCATCAAGAACTTCAAGGCCTCTGTCAAGAAGCCAGGAAGCTTCTATATCATGGCCATAGGAATATAGATCGATTATATTATTGTAATCATTATCAAAGAAAACTCCCAGTCTTTCCTTCTCTGGAATGTAGATCTTATTCTTGAAAATGTCATATAACTCATATAGCTTTTTCTTAACATCTTCATCTTTTGTAACTTTATAAAATTCAGTATAAGCCTCCAGTATATGAAGTGCTGTATTCATGGTACGCTTAGCTTCTACGCCATTTTCAGATAATTTTTCATTTGAAACAGGTGAAAATGTCCTGTCAAAGGCTTCAAGATAGCCATCCTCATCACGACATTTAGATTCAACTATATTATAAATATCATATGCCATGTCCAAAGCGTTCTTATTACCTGATGCTTCATAGAAAGCAGCAAGCGCATATATAGCAAAGGCCTGATTATATGTATGTTTGGTGCTGTCAAATACTGTACCATCATAGTTCATCGACCAGTACACTCCACCATTTTCCTTATCAATACAGTATTTATTCATAAAGTCAAATGCGTACTCTGCATATCTAAGGCTGTCTTCATCTTTCAGATACATATAAGAATTAGAAAAGAACCACATAATACGGCTGTTAAGAATACACCCTTTTACTGCCTTCTTATCAAGATTAAGATCATAATCCATATATCCATAGAATCCACCAAATTCAGGATCATACAGATTCTTCCAAAAAGGAATCACGTGATTATTAAATTCAGAAATTATTTCTTTTACCATTATGCACTCCTTAAATTATGTAAACCAATAATTATTCTTTATTAATAATTCCTTTATATTCCAAACAAACCATTGTCAGATCATCGAACTGTTCTGCACCATCGACAAATTCATCAACAGCACATCTAACTCCCTCAAGTATTACTTTCGGAGTAGAATCAGCCATTACATTTAACGCATCTATCATACGATCTGTACCAAATAGTTCCTCATTAATATTATTAGCTTCAGGAACACCATCTGTATAAACAAATATCTTTGAACCAGGAAGTAAAGTTGTCTCAAATTCTTTATACTTCATACCTTCCATGCCACCCAATACAAAGCCATGCTTTTCCATATAAAGTTCAAATTTGCCATCAGGGGACATTACAGCTGGATACTCATGTCCTGCATTCGCTGAAACAAGACGACCTGTAGAGATCTCCAATATTCCAAGCCACACAGTTACAAACATACCATTCTCGTTATTCGCACATATAGCCTCATTCGATACTTCCAGAATTTTAGCCGGAGAATAATTCATATTAGCTATATTAGAAATAATGGTTTTAGATATCATCATGAATAACGCAGCTGGAACACCTTTTCCAGATACATCTGCTATAGTCATACATAAGTGATCTTCATCAATCATAAAGAAATCATAGAAATCTCCACCTACAGCTTTAGCAGGATTCATAGATGCATATATTTCAAATTCACTTCTGTCAGGAAAAGCAGGAAAAATATTTGGAAGCATACTGCTCTGAATATTTGCTGCCATATTAAGTTCAGTTTCAAGTTTAGAAGTTTTTTCAGATAACTTCTGCTGTTTTAATACAAGATCTTTACCCTGTCTTGATAAGCTTATACTAGCAGTTGCAACTATCAGATAAAGCATTGCCTTAGGAAGATAGCCATATAATAAACAATCAATAATATATGTAGCAGAATCGAAGGAAATACCCTCAACAGCATCAACAAGCCATGTTGTTTTATCCATTTGTATTACTGTTCCCAATGGATATTCAATACAATTTAGATCCACAAGGCCATAAAGTGCACCAAATATACAAGATAGCATAAATACAAGAATAGATAATATTGCAACATAAATAGTAAAATGCCTATCAAAATACCTTATGGAGACAATAACAGGAATACACATAATTAATGCTGCAGAAGCAGTATAAATGGTATCTAACAATGCACATACCAATATAAGTACAGTGATCATTACAATTTTGATCCACTTTTTGTCACGAGCATAAAACTTATATAAAAAAAATGTTCCAGTAAGTAATAAACCATTAAATATCATAGCAGGCTGCCAAAAGAACCTCGGTTGATCAAAGACATCAGCTAAAGTAAGAACTGAAGTAATAATCAAAATAATAATTGATAAAATAAGTATTGTAGCAATAATACTATTTGCTTCACGCTCATTTTCCTTTAATACAGTTGTTTCGATAGAATCATTATTCAAAATAAAAAACTCCTTTTAAACAATATAAAAACAGGCTTTAAATTAATATCAATAATTATATCATGATAAATAAATTTATAAAACAATTAGATATAAGATAAAAAAAGAGACAAAACATATGTCTTGTCTCTGAAATGAACAATCAAAACTTCACACAAACCTACAGAAGGTTTCCATCTACCAGAAATCTTACTTGAATTTCCTTTTTAGGAAAAGCTTTCGACCTATTAGTACACATCCGCTGAACATGTCACCATGCTTACACTCTGTGCCTATCAACCTCGTAGTCTTCAAGGGGTCTTAGAATAGGATATCTCATCTTGAGGTTGGCTTCACGCTTAGATGCCTTCAGCGTTTATCCTTTCCAGACTTGGCTACCCAGCTATGCTCCTGGTGGAACAACTGGTACACCAGCGGTCCGTCCATCCCGGTCCTCTCGTACTAAGGACAGCTCCTCTCAAATATCCTACGCCCACGCCGGATAGGGACCGAACTGTCTCACGACGTTCTGCACCCAGCTCGCGTACCGCTTTAATGGGCGAACAGCCCAACCCTTGGGCCCTGCTACAGCCCAAGGAAGCGATGAGCAGACATCGAGGTGCAAAACCACTCAGTCGATGTGAAATCTTGGGAGTGATACGCCTGTTCTCCCCAGTGTAGC
>JAEEGL011283330.1_pt1 | contig 21448 bp, 18 predicted proteins | sample 9134231 | NCBI WGS metagenome assembly JAEEGL01 (sample SAMN16246548, study PRJNA631951) | gut metagenome | biome: gut microbiome; feature: rumen; material: fiber-attached | host: Bos | place: Iran: Karaj | collected 2018-10
ACTGCGCCGAGGTCCATGACCTCCTGCGGGTTGGTTTCGGCCAGCATCGCAAAGCCGGTCTGACGGCAGGCGTAAACGTCGGAATGGTCGCCGAAAATGTTCAGCGCGTGGCTGGCAACGCAGCGCGCGGATACGTGGAACACACAGGGAAGCAGCTCGCCCGCGATCTTATACATATTGGGGATCATGAGCAGCAGGCCCTGCGAGGCCGTGTAGGTGGTGGTGAGGGCGCCGGCCGCGAGAGAGCCGTGCACCGTACCGGCGGCGCCGGCTTCGCTCTGCATCTCGGCCACCTTTACGCGGGTGCCGAAAATGTTTTTCAGACCGTCGGCCGACCACTGGTCAACGTAGTCTGCCATGGGGCTCGAAGGGGTGATGGGGTAAATGCCCGCCACTTCGGTGAACGCATAGGAAACCCACGCCGCCGCGTTGTTTCCGTCCATGGACTTTTTCTTTCTTGCCATAAGCAAATCCTCCTAAAATAATATACGTCTTTGTTAAAAGAGCGGTAATAAAACCAAAGTTTATTGTAACACGTATTTTTCGACTTGTAAATATAAATTTTCCGAAAATAATAAGTTTGCGTACGCCTTACACCTCCTGCGCCGATCCGTTTTACGTGATTTACCGGCGCGGGGGTGGGCGGGATCTCGGGAACGTTCGCGGCTTTTACCGGAACCCCCGGCACAGCAAGGACGCACAGCGCCATCAATGCCGCCAATAAAAATGAAAACGTTTTTTCATACAAATCACCTATACATATTCAAATGAATAAAAGTATATATTCCTTAATACGGAATTTGTAAATAATGAATTTTTGCTTTTCCGGGCGCGCGCGATCCTCTTATCCGCCGTAAGAGCGGTTTTATTTAATAAATAAATTTGATAAAAAAACTCTTTACAACCGATAAAGGTTGTGATATAATTCCGTTGTTCGGCTTCCCGGCGCGATGGGCTTTTTTCCGCGGCGCACGCGGTGTTCACCTTACTCCCCGCGCTGAGAATCACGAATAAATAAAAAATGAGGTGAAAAAAACATGACACAGGCTGAAAAACAGGCGATCATCGCCGAGTATGCCACCCACGAAGGCGACACGGGTTCTCCCGAAGTACAGATCGCGGTGCTCACCAAGCGCATCAACGACCTGAACGAGCATCTGAAGATCCACAAGAAAGACCATCACTCCAGAAGAGGCCTTCTTAAAATGGTCGGTCACAGAAGAAACCTGCTTGCCTATCTGCAGAAGAACGACATTGAAAGATATCGTTCCATCGTTGCAAAACTCGGGCTTCGCAAGTAAGTGTCACGAGCGGCAAGGAAACTTGTCGCTCCCTTTGTGTTTGCGGGCAAGGCGCAGCCTCCCGCAAACACGCTCCCCCGCTGAAAAGCGCCGCCTGCCGTGCAGGTTAATGTAAAATGTACAATTCAGGGCTTATGATCCCAAATCCTTCACAGGCCGTGAATTGTACATTGACGTTACGCACGGCGGCTGCCTTTTGAGATAAAAAAACAAAAGGAGAAACAAAATGTTCGAAGAATTCAGAAAATTCGAAACGACCTTTGCCGGCCGTCCCCTCGTGGTTGAAACCGGCAAAATGGCGCAGCTCGCCTCGGGCTCCTGCCTCATCCGCTACGGCGAAACCGAGATCATGTGCACCGCCACCATGAGCGATAAGCCGCGCGAGGGCGTGGACTTCTTCCCGATGAGCATCGACTTTGAGGAAAAACTCTATTCCGTGGGCAAGATCCCCGGCTCTTTCCAGAGAAGAGAATCCCGCCCCAGTGAAAAAGCGATCCTCGCCGCGCGCGTGATCGACCGTCCCCTGCGCCCCCTCTTCCCGAAAGATATGCGCAACGACGTGGGCATCGTGGCCACCGTGATGAGCGTGGACCCCGACTGCCTGCCCGAGATCACCGCCATGATCGGCGTATCCGTGGCGCTCTCCATCTCCAACATCCCGTGGGCCGGCCCCATCGCGGGCTGCTCCGTAGGCCTTGTGGAAGGGCAGTTTGTGATCAACCCCACGCTTGAGCAGCGCGAGAAATCCGAAATGGCCGTAACCGTGGCCTCCACGGACGAACTCATCGCCATGATCGAAGCCGGCGCAAACGAGATCGATAACGATACGATGTTCGACGCCATCATGTTCGCCCACAAAGAGAACCAGAAGATCGTGGAATTCATCAAGGGCATCCAGAGCGAGATCGGCCGGGAGAAGATCCCCTTCGTATCCAACGACCCCGCGCCCGAGATGTTCGAGGCCGTAAAAGAATTTGCCATCGATATGGTAAAGGCCGCGCTGGATACCGACGACAAGCGCGTGCGCGACGAGCGCCTGAGCCCCGTATATGAGGCGGTGCACGAGAAATTTGACGAGCAGTATCCCGAAGAGACCGAAAAACTGGACGACTGCCTCTACAAACTGCAGAAATACGTGGTACGCCGCTGGCTGCTGGACGAAGGCAAGCGCGTGGACGGCCGCGGGCTGGACGATATGCGTCCCCTCAGCGCGGAAGTTGACCTGCTCAGCCGCGTGCACGGCTCCGGCATGTTCACCAGAGGCCAGACCCAGGTGCTCACCGTGACCACCCTCGGCACCATCGGCGACGCGCAGGAACTCGACGGTATCGACGAGCAGACCAGCAAGCGTTACATCCACCACTACAACTTCCCGAGTTATTCCGTGGGCGAAACCAAGCCCTCCCGCGGCCCCGGCCGCAGAGAAATCGGCCACGGCGCCCTCGCCGAGCGCGCGCTGCTGCCCGTGATCCCCTCCGTTGAGGAATTCCCCTACACCATCCGCCTCGTGAGCGAAGTGCTCTCTTCCAACGGCTCCACCTCCCAGGCTTCCATCTGCGGCTCCACCCTTTCGCTCATGGCGGCCGGCGTGCCGATCAAGGCGCCGGTGGCCGGCATCTCCTGCGGCCTCGTGACTGAAGGCGACCGCTTCATCACCATGGTGGACATCCAGGGCCTCGAAGATTTCTTCGGCGATATGGATTTCAAAGTTGGCGGCACCAAGAAAGGCATCACCGCCATCCAGATGGATACCAAGGTGCACGGCCTTACCCCCGAGATCGTGAAAGAAGCCTTTGAAAAAACCTATAAAGCCCGCTGCAAGATCCTGGACGAAGTGATGCTGCCCGTGATCGCGGAGCCGAGAGCCGAACTCTCCAAGTACGCGCCCAAGATGCTCACCACCAAGATCGATCCCGAAAAGATCGGCGACGTGATCGGCAAGCAGGGCAAGGTGATCCAGAAGATCCAGGCCGAATGCGGCGTGAAGATCGATATCGACGACGACGGCAGCGTGTTTATCGCTTCCACCGACCTCGAGGCCTGCAGAAAGGCGCTCACCATCGTTGAGACCATCGTGAACGAGCCCGAAGTGGGCGCGATCTACAAAGGCGTGGTCACCCGCCTGATGAGCTTCGGCGCTTTCGTTGAGATCGCGCCCGGCAAAGAGGGCCTCGTACACATCAGCCACCTCGACGTGAAGCGCACCGAGCGCGTGGAAGACGTTGTGAACGTGGGCGACGAGATCATCGTTGAAGTGCTGCCCATCGACGATCAGGGCAGGCTGAACCTCTCCAGAAGAAACGCCCTCATCAAAGTGGAAGGCCTCAAGCCCGAAAACGACGTTGACGACGAAAGGCCCAGAAAGCCCCGCCGCGATAACGACCGCGACCGCAGAGGCGGCGGCAGAAACAACCGCAAAAACTGATCCGTAAACGGTAAATAACAGCAAAAGCCGGAAGAGTTTTATCCTCTTCCGGTTTCTTTTTTTATACACAGCAACGGGCGCCGCGCGCCCGTGCCGGGGCGTTCATCCGTTTGTTGATAGCGTGTTATCAATCTCCATGTAAAGTTTTTCTCTTTACCATGCTTATTGTGAAAACTTTGAAAATAGGCGTTTTTTAAACATTTTCAACCGACTTTTCAACATTTATGGCCTGTTTTTTGTTGATGGAACGCCATGTAAAGGTATTTTACTTGTCAATTCCGTTTTTTTCAACAAAGCGGCCTCAGAGCGAAACGAGATACGGAATACGCTTGTCGTAGAACGTAAGGCGCTGAAAACCGGCGCGTTTTACGGCGCTCATGCTCAGTTCGATCCCGGCGCCGAGTTCATCGTGCGAGAAACTCTCGCTGCCGAAGGTGAGGTATTCCCCGCCCGCCTCTTTGTAGAAGGAGATCAGCCGGAAATAAAGGTCCCGGATGCGTTCGCTGCCGAGCACGTCTTTGGTGTTTACCTCGAGCGCCTTGCCGCGGCGTACAAGCGCTTCGAGCACGCCGTGGGCGCAGGCTTCAAAACGGTCGTAATATACGCGCGTTTCCCTCAGCGGCGCGAGCAGCCCCGAAAGCACGTCGAAATCCGTTTCGTCCACCGTGCGAATCAGCGTATCGGCGTAGCGCTCGGCAAAGGCGTTGAAATCGCCCTGCGGGATATCGGGCCCGAGCCCGAAAGGCGCGTCGGGCGCCCAGCGCGTGAGGCGCGTGAGCACAATATCGTATTCCTGCGCGGCAACCGTATCGGCGGCAAGCGAAGGATCGCAAAGCGCCTGCCGCAGTTCGACCCCGGCAAACACCGATACCGCGCCGAAATACATCATGCGGGCCTTGGCGATATCAAAAAAGGAATGCCGCGTGCGGCGCCGCAGGCCGTAGAGGTCGCCGCCGCATTCGTCGATATTCAGCACGTCCGTAAACGCCACGGCGCGCAGTTCTTTCTCGGCGGCTTTCTCACAGAGAAAACTGATCTTGTCGTTCGCGCCGGCCGTGTTGTTCGTGTATACGTGCAGGTCCATCAAATATGCCATACCGTTCCCCTCCGATACATATTTTACACGAAACGATGATTTTTTGCAAACAGTATATGCAAAATAAAAAAAATATGCTATAATCCAGCCGGTGATAAAAATGGAAATCACGAAAAAAGCAAACGCGAAGATCAATTTATCGCTCGATCTCACCTCGGTGCTGCCGAACGGCTACCACGCGATCTCCACGGTGATGCAGAGCGTAACGCTGCACGATACCGTGCGCGTGCGCACGGGCGGCGAAGGCGTGCGGCTGATCTGCGCGGACCCAGCCGTGCCCGCGGACGGCCGCAACACGGCGGTGAAGGCCGCCCTCGCCTTTTTTGAAGCCACGGGGCGCGCCCCCGGCGCGGAGATCGAAATAGAAAAACGCATCCCCTCGCAGGCGGGGCTCGGCGGCGGCAGTGCGGACGCCGCGGCGGCGCTTACCGCGCTCAACGAACTTTACGGGGATCTTCTGCCGCGGGAAAAACTGCTTGAGATCTGCGTGAAGATCGGCGCGGACGTGCCTTTCGCCCTGCTGGGCGGCACGCGCCTTTGCCTGAATATCGGCGAGGTCACGGCGGCGCTGCCGCCCGTATGCGCCGAGGTTGTGATCGCAAAGCCCGCGCGCGGGGTGAGCACGGCCGAAGCCTACCGCAGGTTCGATACCGGCGCAGGGCTCTCCCACCCCGAAAACGACCTCGTTTTATATCGGCTGGCGCAGGGCGAAACGAAGCAGGCGATGCAAAGCGCGCTGAACGTGTTTGAGCAGCTCACAGAGATTCCCGAGGGCGGCGATATCAAACGCGCGCTCCTTGAAAACGGCGCGTACCACGCCGCGCTCTCGGGCAGCGGCTCGGCGTATTTCGGGCTGTTTGAAAACGAACGGGACGCCGAACACGCGCTCGCCGCGCTGAAAGGCCTCGTCCCCTTCGCCGTCCGGTGCCGCACGGCGGCCGCCGGCGTGGAAAACGCATAAAAAACAAAAAAGCGTCCATACTTCTCCACGCGGGGAGACGGACGAAAAAAAATGAAAAAGACGTCCGTTCCCTTACAAAACGAGGAAGGACGTTTTTTTATGCCGAACCCTGAGAAGAACTACCGCCGCCTTTACGGGCTCTGCGCGCTGCTGCTCGCGGCCGCACTCACGCTCGCGCCGGTCATGGATTACCGGGCGGCCTGCGAAGAACTGCGCGGCGACGTGATCCGCCTGCATATCCTCGCCGATTCGGACGCACCCGCGGCGCAGGAGATCAAACTGCAGGTGCGCGACGCGCTCCTTGCCCGGGCGGGAACGCTGCTGGCGGGCGGGAACACAGCGGAAGAAGCCCTGTGCCTGCTGGAAAAGAACCTGCCCGCGATCGCCGAAACGGCAAACGAAACGCTGCGCAGCCGCGGCTGCGCCTATACGGCGAAAGCCGAACTTACGGAAGAATACTTCAGCACCCGCGCCTACGGGGATCTCACGCTGCCCGCCGGGAAATACGCCGCGCTGCGCGTAACACTGGGCGGCGGCGAAGGGCAGAACTGGTGGTGCGTGATGTTCCCGCCGCTGTGCCTGCCGGCCGCCGAAGGCGAACCCGCCGCCGTGGACGCTTTTTCCGAGAATGAGAAGCGCGTGCTCTCCCCCGCCGGTTACGAGATCCGCTTCTGGCTCGTGGACAAGATCGAGGAACTGCTGCAGAAGAGAAGAAAATGATTTATGATTTATGATTTATGATTAAAGATTGATGATGAACGATTGAAAGGCAAACCCCGTACCGGAATTGCTTCCGATGCGGGGCGTTATCATAAATAATCAAGCGCGAAGCGCTTCCATCATGTTCCGCAAAGCGGAATATATCACATTTTGCGGCAGTAAAATATATCACACGCGCAGCGTATATCACATTTTCACAACGTGAAAATATATCACTCGCGCAGCGCAGCGCCGCCGCGCAGCGGCAAAAAAAACCGTATCGGGAATGAACCGATACGGTTTTTCAGATGATTCTCGCTTAATACAGCACGTAGATGTTGGCGGCTCTCCAGCCCCAGTTGATCGCGTCGTCTTCCGAATACATGTAGAGATCCACCTGCGGGATCTTTGCCGTATAGATGAAGCCGCCCGTATCTTCCGCAACGCCGCAGCCGTAGATATACTTGCCGTCGGCCGAGGTGATATAAAGGCGGGTGCCGTAGGGGATCATGCGCGGGTCCACGGCCACGGTGCCCTGCATGGGCTTGGTGCCGGTGGAGGTGATATAACCGGTGCAGTAGGCGGTGGCTCTGCCGCTGATCATATAGGCATAGTGCAGCGGGACGCCGTTTTCGTCCACGGCCACGTCGCCTTTTTCCGACATGGGCACGCCGTTGGTGTTCAGGCGGATATAACTCTTATAGCCGTTATACGCGGTGGAGGCGGCAATGGCTGCGGCAAGGCGGTCTTTTTCGGCCTGGATCGCGGCAAGTTTCTCTTCCGCTTCACGCGCGCTCATCACGGTAACGTACGCCGAAAGATCCCCCGGCGTTTTTACTGCCATGCTCTGCGCGGCGGGCTGCGGTTCGGCCTTTTCCGCCGCGGGGGCGGGCTGCGCCGTATATGCGCCGACTGCCGCCAGTTCGCCGTAATCGGTGCTGAGCGTCTGGGACGAAGCACGGAACTCGCTCAGCGAGAGCCTTACGAGGGATGCGGCGGTTTGCGGGGCCGACGATATGATCACCGTTAACAGAAGCCCGAGCGCGGTAAAGAAGCAGATTGCCCGGAACGCGTAACGGTTACGGTAGGCAGATTCGGCGATCAGCCCCTCGCACGGGGCCTGCCGTTCCCTGCCGACGCGTTTGTTCTCAAACATCATGAAATAACTCCTTGTCCGTTAAAATATCATGCGAAAATCAGCATATTTTTCCGCACAATACATTTATAGGCGAAGAACACGCACATTATAAACAAGGATTTTTCAATTGTCAAATTGCGGATGGGCTTTCTTTTATTTAAATTGCACAATCAATTGTTGCAATTTTTTGGCATTTCTTTTTTTAAAGACTTTTTTTGTGATTTGAGTGTTGAAAAAATGCGCAGGGCTTTGGGCAAAATCCATAAACCTGCGCAAAGATTACAGCGCTGTAATATTTTCGGGCGTTTTCAGGGCGTTTCCGGCGCGTTTTACGGGGATCTGCGGGCCGGTTTTCGGCCCGTTTTTACGCGCCGCCGTCCTCCAATTGGTCCAGAATAAAGGCCTTCACGTCCTCGAGGGTGCTCCGCCGCCACGCCTTCTCTTTTTCTTTTTCGGCCAGCGGGCACACGATGTAAAAATCGAGCACCTCGCCGGGCACGCGGCCGGTGCGCAGCGGTTCCGCGAAATGGGCGGCCCATTCTTCCTCGGTGGCGTTTTTGAAGCGGTCCGGGTATAAAAACGTCATCTGGCGCTTCGTGGCCTCCACGAGCAGCCTTGCCGCGAGGGGCGCGAGGAGGGCGTATTGGTCGGGCGGCACGTCCCGGAAGATGCGCGGCAGTTCGTCCTGCACCACGCGCTCCGGCCCGCGCAGGATCCTGAGGCCGAAGGGCTCGAAAGAAACGCTGTCGGGCGTGAGATCGAGCCGGATGAGCAGGCCGATATCGGTGTTTAACTGCGAGCGCTGGTAATCGGTATCGAAGATGAAATTGCCGAGCGAATAAAAGATGAGTTTTTCCCCCACCCGCTCGTAGTTCATAGGCACGTGCGGATGGTGCGAAACCACGATATCGGCGCCCATCTCGAGATAGGCAAGGTAGCGGTCCCGCGTGTAGGGCGAGGGCAAAGCGGTGAATTCCTCGCCGCCGTGCGCCACCACGATGCACCAGCGGCAGCGCGATTTGATCTCGCGGATCACCTGCCCGATGGCCTCCATGTTGCTCCAGCTCAGGCACCCGGGCTTTTCTTCCCCGGCGGGGCGGCAGGCGCGCTGGTACCCCACGCCGAACAGCCCGATCCCCCCGGCTTCGTCGAGGATCACCGGGCGCATCGCTTCGGCAAGGTCCATGCCCGCGCCGATGGTGCGCGCCCCCTTTTCGCGGGCGAAGCGCAGCGTGCTCTCCAGCCCCGTGGGGCCCGCGTCCATAATGTGGTTGTTGCATACGTTCCAGATATCGGCGCCGCAGTTTTCCAGCACCGAGAGCGCTGCCGGGTCAATGGAATGGAGCAGCTGCTGTGCGCCGGAAGAAACGGTGTTTTCGGGCTGCGCCACCACGGGGCCCTCCACGTTTACGATCACGTGGTCGGCGCCCCGGAGAAACTCCAGCACCTCAGGCGAGAGCAGGTCCGGATCGGTCCATCTGCCGGACATATACCGGTCGAACCCGATATCGCCGGTAAATGCCAGCGAGGTTTTGTTTTTCACACTTCGCGCCTCCCCTTTTTTCGGCGTCATACGTTCTCTCCCCGCACGAGCGCCTTATACACGGCGCCGCGCTCTTCAAAGTTTTTGAAATACCCGTAGGAGGCCGCCGCCGGAGAAAACAGGCAGGCCCCGCCCGCGGGCGTGATCTTTTTGGCCAGCGCCACGCCCGCCGCCAGATCGGGTTCGTAGCGGCAGCAGGGGCAGTCTTTCACGGATTCCATGATCCGCGCGCCCGATTCGTAGGTGAGGATATAGGTATATTCGGGATGCAGGCGGATAAAAACGATCAGCGGTTCGTAGTGAATATGGCGGTCCATGCCGCCGATGATCACGGTTTTTACGTTCGGGATGCTGCCCACGGCGCGGATCGTGGCCTCCGGGATGGTGGAGATGGAATCGTTGTAGTAATCCACGCCGTCCACGTTCGCCACGAATTCCATGCGGTGCTCCAGCCCGTTGAACCCCGCGATGGCGGCGCGCACCGCCGCCGGGTCGCAGCCGAAGCGCTCGGTGGCGATCAGGTATACGAAACGGGCGTTGAACTGGTTGTGCGCACCCTTCAGTTTCATTTCAAAGGTGAGCGGATCATCGAACCGCACCAGGCGCTTTGCGGCCGCGGTCTCGATGGGAGGCACGTCGTTGCCGTAGTAGAACCAATCCGCCGCGGTCTGGTGGAGCGTGATGTTTTTCTTGGTGGCAAAATAGTTTTCGCGGGTGCCGTAGTAATCCAGATGGTCTTCATACAGGTTCAGAAACACGGCGATATGCGGCGAATACGGGCAGCGGTTGAGTTGGTGGCACGACATCTCGTATACCACCGCGGAATTTTCGTTCAGGCGGGGGTACGCGTCGAAGCACGGCAGGCCGATGTTGCCCACGAGCAGCACGTTTTCGCCGAGGCAGGCCGAAAGCACGTGATACAGCATGGAAGACGTGGTGCTCTTGCCCTTGGTGCCGGTAACGCCCACGGTACGGTCGCCGAACTGCTCCAAAAAGAGTTCGGTTTGCGAGGTGTATTTATCGCTCCAGCGCGGCACGTTGATGCCGGGGCTTTTCACGATCATATCGTATTTGCTCTCGTCGATCTCCCCGGGCTTCCCCTCGAAGATCTCGTAACTCTGCACGTTGCAGTAGGTGCGGATGAACCGCTCCGTGGATTTCCCCTCGCGGCCGTAGCCCCAGATGAGGACCCTTTTTCCGCTGAATCTTTCAATGATGGTCATGGGCGCGCTCCTTTAATGCTTGGTTCTTTTCCATTATACCCCCGCCCGCGCCGGATTGCAAGGAATAACGCGTTTTTTTCGGCGAACGGGGCGGCGGGTATTGCTTTTTATACGCACTATATATATAATATAAATAAATTAATTCCTATATAAAGTATCCGGGCCGGAAGGAGAAAATCCATGGAGAGCAAATACAACGTATTTTTGTGCTATCGCGGCGAGAAATCGGCGCTGCTGGCGGGCAGCATCTATTCGGAACTGATGAGCGCGAAAGATATGAAGATCAATATTTTCTACGCGCCCCGCTGCATCCCGAAAGGGCATGATTTCAAAAAGACCTGCGCGAGAGTGGCGGGCGAAGTTTCGCTGATGATCCTCTTCGTTACGAGCGATTTCTTCGATTACGTGCTCGAAAAAGAAGATGTGGTGGGCGACGAACTGCGCAATGCGCTTGCAAACCCCAGCTGCAAATTCCTGCCGATCCTGTTTCCCGATTTCGATTTCGGCAATGCGGACCTTTCAAAGTATTTCTCTCACGATGAGATCGTGCGCATCGCCCACGTGAACCCCATCCGCTACAACGACGTTTATTCCTTTGAGGCCACGCAGCTGCTCGCCCCCATTTTTGAGGATCTGGCAATCGATAAAACCCTTGCCGCCGAAAAGAAAAACGGGCCGCGCGAACGCACCCACATTTCGGAAGAAAACAAAGAGGGCTTTTTCTCTGATAAAAACGCCACCGAAAAAAGGCGGCTGGAACAGCAGCAGAAACTGCTGCTCGCCTACGATATGCCCGTGTATGAAAAACTTCTGCGGAAAAAAAGCGATATAAAGGTGCTGGACCTCGGCTCCGGCAACGGCGCCGCGCTCATGAACCGCCTGGGCAACCGGCCGGAGATAGGGAAAATCGTGGGGCTGGAATACGACGCGCTCAACGTTTCGCACGCCAACGAAAAATACGCCGGCTCGAACGCCGTATTTTATCAGTGCGACGTAGAAGCACCCGATTTTGCGGACCGCGTGCGGAAGATCATGGAAGAGAACGGGATTGAGGCTTTTGATTTCATCAATATCCTCGCGCTGATGTCCCACCTCAAATCCCCCGCGAAACTGCTCAAAACGGTAAAGCGTTTCTGCGCGCCCGGCGCCGTGATCCTGATCCGAAACATCGACGACGGCTTCAATATCGCCTTCCCGGATGAAGACGGCAAATTCCGCATGGCGCTCTCGCAGCTTTCCCGGTGCGTGGCGAGCGGCTACCGGTATTCCGGGCGGCAGCTTTTCACCTATCTGCAGCGCTGGGGCTACCGAAATATCACGCTGGAGCGCGTGGGCATCAACACCACGCAGATGAACACGGAAGAAAAAGAGGCGTTTTTCGAGGTGGTGTTCCGCTTCCTCGAGCAGGGCCTTGCAAAAGAAGCCGAAGCCCACCCCGAAGATATGGAACTGAACCGCACCTACCGCTGGTATCTCAGCATTGCCGAATCGCTTGAAGAGGCGTTTATGGCACCCGATTTCTTCTTCCACTTCGGCTTTATGATCTACACCGCGAGGATATAAAAGATGAAGATCGACCGGGAGAAAATCGAATTCCGCAAACTCGGCAAAAGCGAGATCGGGCTGATGCTCGCGCTGCAGAACGAGGTGCTGGAAGAAAACGAACAGAATAAAGAAACGCTGCGCAGAAACACCGCGGCGGATTTTGAACTGTGCTATAACGAGCGCTCCCTTGTGCTCGGCGCCTTTTACGGCGGGCTGCTGATCGGCTACGGCATCCTCTTTTTCGCGGGCGCGGACCACGAAAACCTCGCCTACTGCCTCGACGCCCCCGGCGACCTGAACGACTACGCAAACGTGAAGGTGATCGTGGTGCGGCGCGACTACCGGGGCAACGGGCTCCAGAAAACGTTTCTGCGGATCTTTGAAGCCCACGCGCGCCTGATCCCGGTGAAAACCCTGCTGTGCACCGTTTCGCCGAAAAATGAATACAGCGGGCGTAATTTTCTCTCCTGCGGCTACCGGTTCGTAAAAAAAGTGAAAAAATACGGCGGGCTGGAGCGCGATCTTTACCGCAAAGACCTCGCGGATGCCGAATAAACGAAAAAAAATAAAAAAAACACTTGCATTTTCCGTTTTGTTGTGATATTATTTACGGGCAAAACGTGAGTGTGGCACTCCCCTCACTGCAATTAGTCCTGTACTAAAGCAAGCGGTCCTCTGGCTGTAACCCAAGGTTCAGCGTATGAACGCCGGAAAAAATCAACGGAGGTTTCAAACATGGACGCTATCAAACTTATGTCAGAGAGTTGCATCAAAGAGCAAACGCCCGATTTTTCCATCGGCGACACCGTTCGCGTGGCCGTTAAGATCCGCGAAGGTGAAAAAGAAAGGATCCAGGCTTTCGAAGGCACCGTGATCGCCAGAAGAGGCTCCGGCATCGCCGAGACCTTCACCGTGCGCCGCCTTTCCTACGGCGTGGGCGTTGAAAGAGTTTTCCCGCTGCATTCCCCCAACGTGACCGATGTTAAGGTCATCAGAAAAGGTAAAGTGCGCAGAGCGAAGCTCTATTACCTCAGAGGCCGCGTGGGCAAAGCCGCCAAGGTCAAAGAGGCGCTCAAATAAGCAGCGAAAGGAACGCGGAAGCGTTCCTTTTTTTTGCGGTTTTTCTTGTAATGCTCAAACGGATGTGCTATAATATATTGTAATCATCACTTCTCTTCCGAAAGAGGATCTCAGATATGAAAAAAGACGCAAAAAAAGAAGACGTGCGCAACTACGGTTTCGGCGGCGTGCTGTTTGATTCCGTTTCGATCATCGTTACCGCGATCACGCTGCTGGCCGTTGTGTTCACCTTCGGGTTCCGCATGGTGGGCGTGAACGGCTCCTCCATGGAAAACACCCTTTTCACCGACGACTGGCTTCTCGTTACCCCCTACTACGGGCACCCCCAATACGGCGATATCGTGATCTCCACGAAGCACACCGCCGCCGAAGGGCCGCTCGTGAAGCGTGTGATCGCCGTGGCCGGGGATACGGTGGACGTGGGGCCCGACGATTCCGTTTACGTAAACGGCGTAAAACTCACCGAGCCCTACGCGCTTCCCGGCACCTACGGCAAGGGCGACCGCGAATACCCCGTTACCGTGCCGGAGGGCTGCGTGATGCTGATGGGCGACAACCGGCAGGTGTCGTGGGATTCGCGTTATACCTCCATCGGCTATATCGAAGAAGACCATCTTCTGGGCAAGGCGCGGCTGCGCTTCGCCAAAGACTGGGATATCTATTTTAACTTCACCAAAGACGCCGGTTAAGGCGCCGCGAAAATCGGCTGCAGGGGCGGTCCTCACTTGCCGTGAGGCCATCTGAAGCCTTTTTTTGTTTTTGAGGGATCTTTATGAACGACAATATTTCCGAAAACATCAACTGGTTCCCGGGGCACATGGCGAAAACGCGCCGCCTCATCAAAGAGAGCCTGAAACTCGTGGACGCAGTGCTGGAACTGCGCGACGCGCGCATCCCGGTTTCGAGCACCAACCCGGAACTGGGCGAACTGATCGAAAACAAGCCCCGCATCATCCTGCTCAATAAGGCCGACCTCGCGGACGAGGCCGCCACGCGCCGGTGGCTCGCCCACTTCAAAAGCGCCGGGCAGCCCGCGCTCCGGGCGGACGCGAAATCGGGCAAGGGCCTCTCTCTCCTGCGGCCCACGGTGAACGAAGTGCTGGCCGAAACCATCCGCCGCAATACCGAGCGCGGCATGGCGGGCAAAGCGCTGCGCCTGATGGTGGTGGGCATTCCGAACACCGGCAAATCTTCGCTCATCAACCGCATGGGGCGCTCCGCGAAGGCCCGCGTGGAGGATCGCGCGGGGGTCACGCGGCACAACAAATGGTATGTGATCGAGGGCGGGCTCGAACTGCTCGATACGCCGGGCGTGCTCTGGCCGAAATTTGAAGATCCCGAGGTGGGCTACCGCCTCGCTCTCACCGGCGGCATCAAAGACGATATCCTTGATCTGGAACTGCTGGCCATGAAACTTTTGGAGATCATGGCGCGCGATTACCCCGAACGGCTCGCCGAACGGTATAAGGTGACCGATTTTTCGGATCTGCCGCCCTACGAACTCCTGGAATGCATCGGCAGGAAGCGCGGCATGCTGATCTCCGGCGGCGAAGTGGATACCCTGCGCGCCGCCCGCATGCTGCTGGACGAACTGCGCGGCGGCAAACTCGGCAGGCTCACCTTTGAACTGCCGGAATGAGAGAGGGCGCCGCTATGACTTACGAATACGAAAACAAATACAAAGCAAAGGGCTTTTCTGCGATCTGCGGCGTGGACGAGGCCGGGCGCGGCCCGCTGGCGGGGCCGGTGTTCGCCGCGGCGGTGATTTTGCCGGAGGGACTTGAAGACCTCGGCCTGAACGACTCCAAAAAACTCACCGAAAAAAAACGCGACGTCCTTTTTGACCTCATCAAAGAAAAGGCCGTGGCGTGGTGCGTGGCGAGCGCCGACGAAAACGAGATCGACCGCCTCAATATCCTCAACGCCACCTATCTCGCCATGAAACGCGCCGTGGACGGGCTTTCCGTGCGGCCGGATCTCGCGCTGATCGACGGCAACCGCAAACCGGACACCGGCGTGCCGGAGATCACCATCGTAAAGGGCGACGCAAAATGCATCTCGATCGCTGCGGCCTCCGTTCTGGCCAAGGTGAGCCGGGACCGCTACATGCTGGAACTGGACCGGCAATACCCCGAATACCTCTTTCGGCAGCACAAAGGCTACCCCACCGCCCTGCACTACGAAAAAATAAAGGAGCACGGGATCTCTCCCGTGCACCGGTTAAGTTTTCTCAAAAATCTCAGCGAGCATTAAAACGCAAAGGTCACGATCTCAAAGGGCTTGTATTCGAGCGTATCCGTTTCATACAGCGCTCTCTCCAGGAGATCGGTCACCGTGACCTTCCGCTCCAGCGCAATACTGCCGCGTCTGCCGTCTGTTTCGATCAGGCGGCAGATCGTTTTTTCGCCGTCTTCGCTGCGTTTGAGCGCCTGCAGATGCATCCGTTCGGAAACCGCCGCCAGAAGATCCGTAAGATCGCGCCGAGCGGCAACGGGGGACGTGCGCACCGGAGGCGCGTTATAGCTGAGCGCCGCCCGATTGACCTGCGCGGCAACGTGATCGCCCCGGTGGGGATAGATCGCATAGCAAAAATCGTGCAGCCCCAAATCGCTCTGCGGATCGGGCCGCTCCGTGGCCCGCAGGAGCGAAAGCGTAACGCCGTTCCCGCCGACGCCGACGCCGTATTTGGAATCGTTGATCACGGCAACGCCGCCGTCCGTTTCGGAGAGATCGAACCATTTATGCGTGCAGCACTCGAAGCGGGCCGCCTCCCAACTCGTGTTTCTGTGCGTTGGGCGGCGGATAAACCCGGCAGACGTATCGCACACGAGTTCGCGCGAAAGCACGTTGGGGCAGAATTCGACCTTGAGCAGTTTATGGCTCTCGTGCCACTGCGCCACCGTTTCCACTTCGATGAGGCGGGAAGCGCGGAACAGGCGGATCTTTCGTTCGATGCGGCTTTTTTCGGTTCCCTGCACCGCGGTAAATTCGGCGCATTCGCCGGAAACGGCCGTGAGCCGGAGCGCGCTGAGGAGGTTCAGCGGGCGTTCGTTTTCCGCATAGTTCGGCAGGATATCCCACGCGTCGTAGTTTCCGGGCTTATCGTCGTAGAGCCGAAGTTTGTTCAGCGGCCCCGCAGCCCATTCGCGCCCGAGAGACGGTTCGTAAAGGCTTTCGATGGCGCCGTCCGGCGCGAACGAGATCCGGTAGAAGGGCGTTTGCACGTCGGCGCCGTCCACACTGATCCATTCGGCGCCGCGCTTCGCCGGAAATACGCGCACCGTCCCCAGCGGCGCGGCGCTCACGCGCCTGAAATCGCCCTGCACGCCCCCACGCACGAAGGCGCCGTTTTTGCGCGGGATGAACTGAACGTCATCGCGGGCAAACCCGAGCGTATTGAAATATGTATCCCCGACGCCGATGATCGCATCCAGCCCCGCGCGCACTTCGGCGAGATCCGCCAAAGCGTCTTCGTATACGGGCGTGATATGGCTGCCGGGCAGGATATCGTGGAATTGCTGCAGCAGAAATTTTTTATAGAGCAAACGGATCTCTTCGGCCGGGTAGGCGCCGCCGCGCAGAACGCTCAGCAATTCCGCCGCGCGGAATTTCTCTTCGAGTTCGCGGTTTTGCTTTTTGAGCGCCGCTTTCGTGGTGAAGGTGCCGCGGTGCATCTCCAGATACAGTTCGCCGTCCCACACAGCAAAATTTTTATCGGGCGTGAAGTTTTCTTCCAGATACCGGTCCGCGCGGATCTGCCGCGTTTGCGGCGCCGCCGACAGTTTTTTCAGCCGGCGCGCAAGTTCAAGCATCTCTTCGGTGGCGCCGCTGCCGCCGTCCCCGTAGCCGAACATCTGCAGCGTTTCGGCGCCGGTATCTTTCTCCTGAAACGCCTCCCAGTTTTCGGCCACCTGCGAGGGCTCGTTCCACGAAATAAAATGCGTGGGCGGCACGCAGGCATAGATCTCGGCGCCGTCGATCCCGCGCCACAGGAAATTGTTGTGCGGAAAGCGGTTTGTATCGTTCCACGTGCTCATTTTGTTGGAAACGAAATAATCCACGCCGCTTTTTTTCAGGATCTGCGGCAGGATCCAGCTGTTGCCGAACACGTCCGGCAGCCAGCAATTGTTTACGGTAAAGCCGAAGTTTTCCAGATAGAACCGCTGCCCGTACAGGCACTGGCGCACAAGGCTTTCCGCGTTCGGTATGTTGCAATCCGGCTCCACATACATGGCTCCCGCAGGCTCGAAGCGCCCTTCGGCGACCTTTGCCCGCAGTTCCTCAAACACCTCCGGGTAATACCGTTTGAGCGTTTCATACAGATACGGCTGCGTGTGGCAGTAGGTGTATTCCGGATACCGGTCCATCAGGCGCATCTGGATGAGCACGGTGCGCAGGTTTTTCTGCACCGTGTGCAGCCGCCGCCAGTAATAGGCGATATCGAGATGCGAATGCGCCACCAGCGCCGCCCTGCCGGACCCCCGGTAGGTGGAATCGGCGTAGATCTTCTCTTCAAGATATTTGCGCGCGCGTTTTACATCTTCGTTTCTGAAATCTTCAAAATCAATGAGATCCAGCGCCGCGCTCACGTGCTTTTTTACGAACGCACGGTAATCCTCCGGAAAAACCTCGCTGCCGATGATATCGGTAAAGATCTCGAGATCATAGCACAGCGCCTGCACGTCCGGGTTCACCGTGCACAGATACAGCCCCTCGAACACCTGCCTGCAGCCGCGCAACGCCAGCGTTTCGGGGTTGCGCTCGTCGTCCGGCTTGGAACGGTTGAAGCCCAGCATTTCGATCTCGGCGCGCCCGTTTTCGATATAGGGCGAAATGAACACCCGGCGCCGGTTGGGATCAAACCCGCCGGCGTAACGGCCGTTCACCTTCACGATCACCTCGGAGGTGGTTTTGAAAAAGAGATACGTCTCCCGCCCGACGAGCGCCGGCGGCACGGCCGCCGAGGCGGTAAAAAACACGCTGCCGTCCGGCGTGTAGCAGAGATCCCCCTTTTTCAGTTCATAAGGCGTATCCTCGTAAAACGCGAACGCGTTCTCGCCGGTCTGGCGGGCATTGAGCACCATCACGGGAGAAACGGCGTGCATTTCCTCCTCCGTCATGCGCCTGAGCCAACGGTAGCGGAGTTCTATATATTCTTCCGGGCGCATGGAGCGCCGCGTTACTTTGATGTGCACCATAGCCCCTCCTTATTGATCTCTGAAATACGGGCGCCGTTTCTCCGCCGAGAAGCGCACGCGCTCGCCGCGGTCTTTTTCGGCCTTTTCTTCACACCAGCGAAGGCACAGCTCTGCCTTCGCGCAAAACGAGCATTCTCCGCGCAGGCGCACGAACACCGTGTTTCCTTCTCTGCCGAGGTATTCGATCTCGCCGCCGTCGCCGCGCAGAAGCGGGCGCAGAACGGCGTTCACGTATTCTTCCATATTCATCACCTGTTTTTTATGATAACACAGCGCATTTTGATTTGCAAGCGTGAAAAACCGTTGACGAACCCGAAACAATGTGGTAGAATAAACAAGTCAAATGAACCTTTGGAGGTAATTTATGAGTTTATTTTACGTAAAAGACGGCGAACCCTTCATCCCCGAAGCCATCAACCCCGACCTTGTGAAACTGGCGAAGGCCATCTTAAAGACCTGCCGCCTCACGTTCAAATACCAGATGAAAACCACGTCCATCAAAAACGCGCTTTCCGGCGGCAAAAAAGAGCAGATGTTCGATATCCTGCAGAAATGCCTTGAGAAAAACCGCAAACTCTACGATACCGATATGGCGCTTACCGGCGTAAAGGTGGGCGCGGTGGACGACGCGTTCTTTGAGGATAAGGACGAAGCGTTTCTCGCAAACCAGATGAATATTCTGCTTGATTTCGCATATATCAATACCGTGATCGAGGCAAAAATGTTCCCGCTCATGGCCGGCGCGTGCGAAAAAACGCTGGGCAAACGCATAAGCACCCTTCTTTTCTTCACAAACCAAACCGAGATCCTCTCTGCAGAAGACGACGAAACGGAGGGCGAAGACGCATGAAAACGCTGCCAGGCACCACCATCGAGATCGAAGACGGCCGCCTGCAGTTCGGCTTTGCGAACCTCGCGCCGCTCTTCAACGTGACCGGCGGGCTCACCCTCTCGCAGATCTGCGAGATCGCGGGCACCGAACTCACCACCGTGCAGAACTGGATCAAGCGCGGCTGGGTGGCACACCCCGAGCAGAAGCGCTACCGCGAAAACCACCTTGCCCGCATCGTGATCTTAAACACGCTGCGCCCCGCCTTTCAACTTGAAAAGATCGCCCTGCTGCTCCGCTTTGTGAACGGCAGCGCGGACGACCGCGGCGACGACATCATCCCCGACAGCGCCCTTTACACCTACCTGTGCATCATCGTGGACCGCTTTCCGGCGGACGGCTCCCGCGCGCCCGAAGACGTGCGCCGCACGGTGGAAGAGAGCCTTACCGAATACGAAGAGCCCTATCCCGGCGCGCGCGAAAAACTCGCCGCCGCCCTCACGGTGATGACGCTCGCCTACCTCTCTTCGGAGATCAAACTGCAGGCCGAAGCCCTTTTCGACGAAGAGATCACCCTTTAACCCCCACGAAACGCGGTGCTTTGCCGCGTTTTTCATTTAAATTCTTATTACCTATTGAATTTACGCTGTTTTTAGTGTAAAATATACAATGAACCGCTTCAAAAAACGGCATTTTTCAATTTTTTTTGGAGGATTTATATGAAAAAAACCATGACCAAGACGCAAGCAAAGCAGTTGCTTGAGATCAAACTTCTGCACAATTTCGGCGTTACCGCCCAGAACGCGTCTTACGATCATTTTTACCGTGCGATCGCCCTGATCCTGAAAGATATCCTCGGCAAAAGCCGCGCCGATTTCAACCTGAAGGCCGACGCGCAGGGGTGCAAACGCATCTATTATCTCTCCATGGAGTTTTTAATGGGCCGCTCCCTGAAAAACACGCTGTATAACCTGAACCTCACCGGCGTGTTTGAGAGCGTGCTGAAAGAATACGGCGTGAGCCTTGAGCGGCTTTACGACTGCGAACCGGACGCGGGCCTCGGCAACGGCGGCCTCGGGCGGCTCGCCGCCTGCTATCTGGACGCGCTCGCCAACGGCGGCTATCCCGGCAGAGGCTATTCCATCCTTTACGAATACGGCATTTTCAAGCAGAAACTCGTGGACGGCTGGCAGTATGAACTGCCCGATTCCTGGCTGCCCGGCGGCGACGTATGGCTCACCCGCCGCGAAGAGAGCGCCGTGAAGGTCACCTTTGAGGGCCGCGTAATCGACAGCTGGGATAACAACCACCATCAGGTGGAGATCGCGGACGCCACCGAGATCTACGCCGTGCCGAGCGATATGTTTGTGGCGGGCAAAGACGGCAAGGGTGTGAGCGTGCTCCGCCTTTGGAGCGCCGAAGCCCCGGGGCTGGACGTGAGCCTTTTCAATGAAGGGCACTATATGAAGGCCATGGAGCGTGAAGCGATGGCGAAAACCATCTCGAAGGTGCTCTACCCCTCCGATAACCACTACGAAGGCAAGAGCCTGCGCCTCAAGCAGCAGTATTTTCTCGTATCGGCCTCGGTGCAGGATATCATCCGCAACCATCTGCACCACGGCGGCGCGATTGAAAACCTTTCGCAGAAGATCGCCATCCACATCAACGATACGCACCCCACCCTCGTGATCCCGGAACTCATGCGCATCCTGCTGGATGAATGCGGCTACGGCTGGGACGACGCCTGGAACGTGGTGACCTCCACCGTGGCCTACACGAACCACACCGTGATGGCCGAAGCGCTTGAAAAATGGCCCGAGGGCCTTGTGAAGCAGATCCTGCCGCGCATCTACCAGATCATCAAAGAGATCGATAACCGCCTGCGCTCCTACGTGTGGGAGAGCACGCACGACGCCGCCTACGTGGAACGCACGGCCGTGATCGCCGACGGCGTGGTAAAGATGGCGAACCTCTGCGTGGCCGCCTGCCACAGCGTAAACGGCGTTTCGGCGCTGCATTCCAAAATCCTTACCGATAGCGTTTTCAACGATTTTTACCGTCTCACGCCCGATAAATTCACAAACGTGACCAACGGCATCGCGCACCGCCGCTGGCTTTGCCAGGCCAACCCCGAACTCGCGAAACTGCTCACCGAACTGATCGGCGGCGGCTTCGTGTACGACGGCGCGGAACTCAAAAAACTCGCTGCCTACGCGGACGACAAGAGCGTACGCGACCGGCTCGAGGCCATCAAGCGCGGCAATAAGGCCGCTTTTGCCAAGCACGTGAAAGAAACCACCGGCGAAACGCTTGATCCCGATTCGCTCTTCGACGTACAGGTGAAGCGCCTGCACGAGTATAAACGGCAGGAACTCAACGCCCTGAGCATTTTGGCGAACTATATCAAGAT
>JAEEGL012376172.1_pt1 | contig 21448 bp, 12 predicted proteins | sample 9134231 | NCBI WGS metagenome assembly JAEEGL01 (sample SAMN16246548, study PRJNA631951) | gut metagenome | biome: gut microbiome; feature: rumen; material: fiber-attached | host: Bos | place: Iran: Karaj | collected 2018-10
ATTTGTGCTCTGGATACTTAAGCCGGAGCTGTTTGATAAAAAAGAAGTGAAAGGACAGTAAGATATGAAGACCAGGATCGCGCTTATGTACGGCGGAAGAAGCGTTGAGCATGAAGTATCCGTCATATCCGGAATTCAGGCGTATATGGCGATAGACAAGGAGAAGTATGAGATCACTCCCGTTTATCTGACCAAGAATAACGAGATGTACGTGGGAGAGGATATCGGAAAGATCGAAAGCTACCGCGATATCCCCGCACTCCTTGGAAGGTCCACACGCGTCATCATGATAAATGAAGGCGACGGGGTACATATGGTCAGCCACAAGGCAGGCATCTTCGGTAAAAAGACGGACATCCCCGTAGACCTTGCATTCCCTGTTGTTCATGGAACAAATGTCGAAGACGGTGCTCTTCAGGGATACTTCAAGACTCTGGGACTTCCTTTTGTGGGATGCGATGTTACAGCTTCCGCAGTCGGAATGGATAAGTATGTACAGAAGGCGGTGCTCAAGGATAACGGAATTCCCGTTCTCGACAGCTACATCTACACAATGGCTGATTATGAGAAGATGGATGCTCTGATGAACGATATCGAGGAAAAGATCGGCTATCCCGTGATCATCAAGCCTTTTAATGCAGGATCAAGTGTAGGCATCACGGTTGCCAAGGACAGATCGCAGCTTTCCAAAGCAATCGATGAAGCATATTCATATGCCAGAAAGATAATCGCAGAGCATGCCATAATAAAGCTTCGTGAGATCAACTGTGCTGTACTCGGTGACGAAAATGTTGCCGAGGCTTCCGAGATCGAAGAGCCCCTCCACAGTAAGGATATCCTCAGCTACGAGGATAAGTACTGCTCGGGCGGAGGCAAGAAGACCGGTGCGTCACAGGGTATGGCGGGAGTTTCGAGAAAGATCCCTGCGGAGGTTTCTGACGAGATGAGGGAAGAAATCCGTGCCATGGCGGTTAAATCCTTCCAAAAGCTTGGATGTAACGGTGTTGCCAGAATTGATTTCATGATCGATGAAGAGACCGGAAAGTTCTACTATAACGAGATAAACACCATACCCGGTTCACTCGCATTCTATCTCTGGGAAGCACTGGGAATGAAATACAGAGAGCAGCTCGACAGAATGGTCGAACTTGCGCTTAAGCGTGTTCGCGAAGAGGCTGCGGTTACGTATTCTTTTGACACAAATATCCTGAGCGGTGCCGTGCTCGGCGGCAGTAAAGCCGGCAAACTGTAATATTGGGAAATAGGGGAGAATAACTCATGCACAAAGATTCATCTTTTGAAAATGTCCATGTCCTCGGAAGAGGAACCAAGCGCGACGGGTTTCTGGATCTTATCTGGACTGCAAGCGGTCTTGAGTTCGATATGAATGCATCGGAACTCGGACTTGCCTTCAAGGGTGGTTCATCGGGGACCATGCCCTGGATCAGTGTCTGCATGGACGGAAAATGGCTTGCGCGCATTCCCGTGCAGGAAGGTACTAATAAACTCACACTGTTTAAGGGGATGGATCCTGATGTAAAACACAGGGTAAGGATCATCAAGGATTTCCAGGCTGAAGTCGATACACACGAAAATTCGCTGAAGATCACGGAGATTTTCTATGAAGGAAGGATCTGTAAGCCCGAAGATAAGAAGTACAAGATCGAATTCGTAGGTGACAGCATAACAAGCGGTGAAGGAATCCTCGGAGCTCACGAGGAGCTTGACTGGATCCCTGCATATTTCAGCTCTGTAAGAAATTATGCGGTAATGACGGCCGATGCCCTGAATGCCGATTTCAGGCTCATATCCCAGAGCGGATGGGGCATAGTGAGCGGATATGATAATGATCCGCACAAGGTTGTTCCCGCAATCTACGACAGCCTTAACGCCAGGATGAATATTGAGGATTACGATAACGCCAGCTGGAAGACCGATGCTGTTGTCATTAATCTGGGAACCAATGACGGCGGAGCGTTCGACAGCTTGCCTTATACAGATCCTGCCGACGGAAAGGTATATAAGAACAAAAAGCTCGCTGACGGCAGCTACGATCCCAAATCTCTTGCACGGATTGAAAAAGGGATCAAGGATTTCCTGAAGCATTTAAGAGAGAGAAATCCCGAAGCACATCTTCTGTGGGTGTTCGGAATGCTCGGATGGGGACTTGCGGATACGATTGAAAAAGCCGTGTCTTCATACATCGATGAGACCGGAGATAAAAATGCCGCTTTCCTTAAGCTTGAAGAGGCAAAGGGTGAAGCGTTCGGATCAAGAGGTCATCCGGGATATGAGAATCATAAAGCCGCTTCGGAGGCTATAGCAGGATATCTTAAAAATATATTGAAGTGATATTTGGATATGTTTTCACGCTTCAATCACATATGATCTAAAGAGGAGAGAAAAATGAGTTACTTGGAACTTCAGAACGGAAGCGATATAAGAGGTATCGCACTTGAAAATGAAACGGGAGAGAAGGTCAACCTAACAGACAAGGCCGCATGTGATCTTGCTGCGGCATTCGTTAAATGGATAGCTGCAAAGACAGGAAAGACCGATATCAGGATCGCAATAGGACGCGACTCGAGACTTACCGGAGAATCACTTCTTGCATCATCCGCAAAGGGTATCATTTCCGAGAACGGAAAAGCATTTGATCTCGGACTTGCATCAACACCCGCGATGTTCATGTCAACCGTACTCGGCGACGATCCTTACGACGGAAGCATCATGATCACCGCAAGCCACCTTCCCTGGTACAGGAACGGAATGAAGTTCTTTATCGCAAGAGGCGGACTTGAGAAAAATGAGATAAAAGAGATAGCTGCGATCGCTGACGGAATTGCCGCAGACGGAAGGGAGAGCAAGGAGTATGCCGCTCCCGGGAAGGCTTCATTCATGGATACCTATACAGGATATCTGAGAAGCAAGATCACAGACGGATGCGGAAAGGGAGATATGCCTCTTTCCGGTCTTCACATAGTTGTTGATGCAGGTAACGGTGCGGGAGGATTCTTTGTAAGGGATGTTCTCGAAAAACTCGGAGCGGATACAACCGGAAGCCAGTTCCTCGAGCCCGACGGACATTTCCCCAACCATATTCCCAATCCCGAGAATAAGGATGCCGCAGAGGCGATAAAGGTTGCCACGGTTAATTCCAAGGCTGATCTCGGAATCATCTTCGATACCGATGTCGACAGAGCGGGTGCGGTTCTTCCTGACGGTAAGACTCTCACAAGAAACGATCTGATTGCTGCACTTGCATCGATCGCGCTTAATTCAAATCCCGGAACAACGATCGTTACCGACTCAGTTACAAGCGACGGACTTGCAAGATTCATCAAGTCAAAGGGCGGTGTGCACAAGAGATTTAAGAGAGGATACCGCAATGTTATAGATGAGGCCATAAGACTTAACGAGTCCGGCACGGATTCACAGCTTGCCATCGAGACCAGCGGGCACGGTGCATTCAAAGAGAACTATTTCCTTGACGACGGCGCATACCTGATGGTCAAGCTCCTCATCGAAATGGGTAAAGGAAACAATATCGCATCACTCATTAACGGTCTTGAAGAGCCTGCTGAGAGTGTAGAGCTCAGATTCCATGTAGGTGATGTGCCCGATCTTCAGGCAAACGGAGATCGTATACTGAAGGCTCTCGAAGATGCCGCTTCATCCGTGGAAGGCTGGAGCCTTGAAAAAGAAAACTTCGAGGGAGTAAGGGTCAACTGCGACGCATCTCACGGAAACGGATGGCTCCTTCTCAGAAAGTCTCTGCATGAGCCCATCATGCCACTCAACATTGAGAGTGATACAAAGGGAGGAGCACTCATCATTGCGAAAGCACTTTTTTCTATCATTGCCGATGAGAAGACTCTCGATCTTACACCTATAAAAGATTTCTGCAACTGTTAATCGACTTACGGAGGATAATACATGTTCTGTATGAAATGTGGGTCACAGATGCCCGAAGGAACCAAATTCTGTATAAACTGCGGAACACCCATGGCGACGGAAGCGCCCGTGCAGTCAGTGCCCCAAACTCAGGCTCCCGTACAGCCCCAGGCACAGGCTCCTGTACAACCTGCAGCACCCGTTCAGAACGCAGCTCCTGTGCAGCCTCAGCCTGCAGCTCCCGTACAGCCCCAGGCGCAGGTCCCTGTACAGCCTGCTGCACCTGTTCAGAACGCAGCTCCCGTGCAGCCTCAGCCTGCAGCTCCCGTACAGCCCCAGGCACAGGTCCCTGTACAGCCTGCAGCACCCATTCAGAACGCTGTTCCCGTACAGCCTCAGCCCGCAGCACCCGTACAGCCCCAGGCGCCCGCTACTCCGTATTTTCAGCCTGTTTATAATACGACTCCAGCTCCCATGCCGGTTATGCAGCCTGTGAATGAGGCTCCCGCCCGGAAAAAGAAGAAGGGTGGACTCATCGCTGTCGTCGTAGTCCTGATCCTTGCACTTCTCGGCGGAGGCGGATTCGGCGTATATAAGTATCTGTCCGGCAGAGAGCCCGAAGAACCCGTAGTCGACACCCCCGATCCTAAACCGACAGACGATCCCGAGCCCGAAGAGACTCAGGCAAAACAGACTATCATGCTCTATATGATCGGTTCCGATCTTGAGAGTGAAGCCGGACTTGCTACCGCTGATCTTGTTGAGATAAGCAAGGTAAAGCTTACCGATGACACCAATCTGGTTATCCAGACCGGCGGATGCACGGACTGGGATAATACTTTCTGTAAGGACAATACCGTTCAGAGATTCATTTATGAGAATGGAAAGTTCAAGGAGCTCGATGACCTCGGCAAGGTATCGATGGTTGAGCCGGAAACGCTTACTGACTTTATCGAATTTGCCGCTGATGAATACCCCGCAGACGATTATATCCTTATTCTCTGGGATCACGGCGGTGGAATCCCCATCGGATACGGATTTGACGAGCTGTATCCCAACGATACCCTTGCTGATTATCAGATAGGAAATGCCATTGATGAGAGCGGTGTTCATTTTGACAGCATTATCTTTGATGCCTGCAATATGTGCTCACTTGAAGTCGGCTTGGCACTCAAGGACGGTGCCGATTATCTGATCGGAGCCGAAAGCTATGTAAACGGCACCGGGCTTTCATATACCAACTGGATCAACCTTCTTGCCGACTCACCCGTTTCCGAAGGAGAATACAGGGAAATGGTAGTATCCGATTACATGGATTTCTGCCAGTCAAGAGGCATGGTCGCTTCAATGTCCGTTATCTCCCTCAGTCATATTGAAGGAGTTTACGATGCATACAACGAGTACATCGGACTTCTTAAGAGTGATCTTGAAAGCAAACAGTATGCGGGGATCACGACCGCAAGAGACAACTGCGGAGTTTATATGGGTACCGATTCGGTCGACCTCGTAACTCTTGCAAATAAGTATGAGAACACAGCATCAACAGCGCTTATCAATTCCGTTGTAAATGCGGTCGATTACACCGAAAGTGATTTTGCATTCGGACACGGAATCACCGCATATTATCCCTACGATTACGATTATCTCTATGATGACGGCCGTTCGACATTTATGGCCCTTGAGTATGACGACGCGATCATTGGTTTCTATGATGAGTATGTAACCCTTTCGCTCTCATTCGCTTACGGGTCAAGCGATGCCACGCGTTATGCCGGCGACTGGTTCAGTAAGGATATTCTCGAAACATATTCATCCGCAGGATTGTCACTTTCCGGTGCGGAGGAGATGCATCTTGAAGAACACAGCGCAACGTATGCTGACGGAGAAGATCATTACTATTTTGAGACAAGCGAGATCGACTGGCTCGAGATAATGTCACTCATGTATCTTGAGGATGATGAAGGAAAACTTTATTTCTTCGGAGAGGATCAGTTCAGGAATTTTGACGAAGATGGTGACCTTGTTGCCGATAATCCCAAGCAATGGACCTATCTGAGTGACAGAGTTGCATGCTATATCGCATATGATTATTTCAGGGATGATGAGACCGGAGAGTGGAACCAGTCCGGTAAGATCCCTGTCAAGATAAACGGGGTTGAGTGCTATCTGATGGTAATCTGCGATAATGAAACCCCTTCCGGCAGGATCACCGGCTACACTATCATGGATGAGGAGGACGAGTATTATTACTCACTCGAAGATGATGACGAGATCCAGATCATCTGGTACTGCCTCAATGACGAAGTGTATGTTGAAGCCTACGAGCCCTTCCTTGCTTCTGAGATGGTACTTACTTACGATGACATAGATCTTCAATCCGAAAATACCGTCATCGTTTATCAGGTTTCCGATGTATACGGAAATACTTATACATCCGATGCATTTTATTACCTGTACGGAGAGCTTTTATTTGTTGAGGAATTTGATTATTTCACATAAAAGGATAGATCTGTACGGTGACGCATCCGGGAGGACCTGCATCATTCTGATCGGTGAAAGTGCAGACGATATGTCCCGGATCGTCCCGGAAGAAAGCAGCGGGACTTTGATCCTGAACATTGCTGTAGAGGACTGGAATCGGGAGCTTTCTCCGTGGAACGCTCCTCCCTCATTCGGAAAAGAGCCCTTCGGAGGCGGTGCGGACGATCTTCTTTTCGTCATTGAGAAAGAGATCATTCCATTTACCGAAAAGGAGTACGGTCCGAAGGAATTCGTACTGGCCGGTTATTCGCTTGCGGGACTCTTTGCACTGTATAGCGTCTACAGGAGCGGGCTTTTTAAGGGTGCGGTTTCTGTATCGCCCTCCGTGTGGTTTCCGGGCTGGAAGGAATTCATCTCGGATAAAAGACCCAATGCGGAATTTATCTACCTGAGTCTGGGAGACAAAGAAGAGAAGACCAAAAACACCGTGATGCGCAGCGTCGGTGACAATATCCGCTTTATGCACAAAAATCTTCTTGAGCAGGGAATAGAAACATGCCTTGAATGGAATGAGGGCGGACATTTTGCGGATGCTCCCGGCAGGATACGTAAAGGCATTGAAACTGCGCTCAGATCGTATGTAAGAAAAGAATTCATATAGTGAGGTCAGAATGTTCCGATTATTCGACAAGATCAAAAACGGAGAGGTTTATATCATTGCCGAGATGAGTGCTAATCACGGCGGAAACCTCGGTAACGCTCTCGAAATAGTGCGTCAGGTCGCAGGCACCGGTGCGGACTGTCTTAAGATCCAGACCTATACCGCCGATTCACTTACCATCGACTGCGACAACGATTATTTCAGGATAAAGGGCGGACTCTGGGACGGATATAAGCTTCATGATCTTTATAAATCCGCATACACTCCCTATGAGTGGCAGAAGAGGATCAAAGAGGAATGCGAAAGATGGGGACTCGACTTCCTTTCAACCCCCTTTGATAAAGAGGCTGTAGATTTCCTTGACGATCTGGGCTGCGAAGCATACAAGATCGCAAGCTTTGAGATGGTCGATATCCCTCTCATAGAATATGCCGCATCCAAGGGTAAGCCCATGATCATCTCGTGCGGAATGGGAAGTCCCGAGGAAATACAGGATGCACTGGATGCATGCAGGAAAGCCGGTAACGACCGGGTCGTTCTCCTGAAATGCTGCAGTGAATATCCGGCAAACTGGGCGGATATGCACCTTGCTAATATTCCGGATATGAAGGAACGGTACGGAACATATGTCGGTCTTTCCGATCACAGTCCCGGAAGCTGTGCAGCTGTTGCGGGAGTTGCACTCGGCGCATGCGTGATTGAAAAGCACGTAAAGCTGGCGGGAATAAACAGTGCGGATTCCGATTTCAGTATGACGATCGAAGAATTTTCCGGGATGGTCACCGATGTCAGAAATGCCCGGAAAGCTATCGCAGGTCCCGACTATGAACTTACTGACGGCGAGAAATCTTCGACTGTTTTCAGAAGGAGTATTTTTGCTATAAGTGATATAAAAGCAGGAGAAAAATTTACGGAAGAAAACATCCGCGTGATCCGTCCCGGGTACGGAATTGCTCCCAAGCATTTTGCTTCGCTTCTGGGAACCGATTCCGTAAGGGATATAAAACGCGGAGAACCTCTTACGGAAGAAGATATCGGAAAATGAAAATACTTTTACTGAGTAACAACGACAACGTAAATGCCCTGAAAAAAAGACTCGCCGAAATGGAAGAGGAAGTTATACTTTATCATGACAGGGTCGGTGCCGGATTTATAGAGGAACTGAAGCCGGATTTTGCGGTTGTGTACAACTACCGCTCGATCATAAAGGAAGACGTGATAGGTCTTATGGGAAACAGGATCATCAATCTTCACACATCGCTCCTGCCCTGGAACAGGGGATCGTCACCGAATATCTGGAGCTTTATAGACGACACTCCCAAGGGCGTTACTATCCACAGACTCGAAAAGGGTCTCGATACGGGCAGGATACTTCTTCAAAAAGAGCTTTTCTTTGATGAGGATAAGGAAACACTCTGTACCACCTATGAAAAGCTTAATGAGGAGATCGTAAACCTCCTTTGTGAAAACTGGGAGGACGTAAAGGCGGGAAAGATTCCATTTAAGGTACAGGAAGGAAAAGGCTCTTACCACCGGACCGCAGATCTTGAAGAGATCCTTGGCGGCAGGAAGATCGATTATTCCATGACCGTAAGTGATTTTAGGAAATTCATTGCTGAATGCAGGAAAGAAATGAAATGAAAGTAGCAGTCATAACCGCACGCGGCGGAAGCAAGAGAATACCGAGGAAGAATATAAAGGAATTCTGCGGAAAGCCGATCCTGGCATATTCTGTCGAAGCAGCTTTAAAGAGTGGAGTTTTCGATGAAGTAATGATCTCCACCGAAGATGATGAGATCGCAGAGATCGCGGTTAAGTACGGCGCTTCGCTCCCTTTTAAGAGGAGTATGGAAAACGCCGACGATCACAGCACGACCGTCGATGTAATGTGCGAAGTTCTCGAAAGCTATGAGAAGCTCGGGAAGCATCCGGATCTGATGTGCTGCATTTATCCGACAGCTCCTTTTGTGACTGCGGAGAAGCTTAAGGCAGCATATGAGCTTTTGGAGAAAAATAATGCCGATGCCGTCATACCCGTTGTCAGGTTTTCTTTCCCGCCTCAGCGGTGCTTTATAGAAAATAACGGATTTATCGAGTACAAGTGGAAAGAGTACCAGTTTGCAAGAAGCCAGGATCTCGAGCCTTTCTATCATGATGCGGGCCAGTTCTATATGCTCAGGAGCGATGTGATGAAGGAAAAGCATTCGCTCGTACCGGAGAGGACGGTTCCGCTCATCCTTGATGATATGGAAGTTCAGGATATAGATACTTTGGATGATTGGAAGATAGCTGAGATAAAATATGGTATAATAACAGGATGAGATTTTTCGTTTGAGGGGACGGAAGGTGCACTGAATTGGCCAAGCACATTAAAAAAAGGACTATATATGAAGTGGGGAGAATAAGACGTGTGGCTCTGGTATTTACCGGAGTCTTGGTGAACGTTCTTCTTTCTTATCTTATGAACGGACTTGGACTGCCTCTGTTTCTTGATACTGCAGGCACAATCTCGGTCACTGTTCTCTGCGGCCTTGTTCCCGGCATATTCGTTGCTATACTCACAAATGTCATATGCATGGCCTTCAATCCTTATGCAATGTATTTCGCATTCATTAATGCGCTCATTGCCGTATTTACTTCCTATTACACAGGCAGATATTCGCTTAAAAAGCTGAGCAAGCTCATACTTTATATTCTTTCGCTTTCTCTTTTTGCGGGAATTGTAAGCTCTGTCGTACAGTGGCTCTTGTTCCACGGTCCCCAGCACAATCTTATTTCCGAAATGGCTTCCGGCATATCCGGGGCTTCGGAAATGTCGATGTTCAACGCATTCCTTATAACCAATGTATTCCTTAATGTCCTTGATAAGGGCATATCTTCGCTTTTTGTTCTCGGGCTTTTGTATGTTGTCCCGCAGAAGTTCATTGATTCCCTCAAAGCGGTCGACTGGAGGCAGAGGCCTCTTTCCGAAGCCGAAAGGAAGGATATCAAAAAGTGGAAAAAGAAAGTCAGTCATTCGATTGAGTCCAGGATCTATTTTACTCTTATCATCGTATGCTTCTGGATGGTTGCGATCATAGGCGTAGTCGGCTACAAACTCATATATGACAGTGAGAAGGCGGAAAGAACCGAATGCGCATGGAATGCGGCAAGATTTACTGCGTCCATTATTGACGGTGATATGATCCAGGAATATTTACGACTCGGTAAGGATGCGCCCGGATATACGGAGATAGAAGATACCATGTACAGGATCAGGGATTCCGTGGGAGGTATCAAATATCTGTACGCACATACGATAGATGCCAGGGACTGTGTGTTTATTTTCGATCTTACGACCGAGGACGGCGAGGAAGGATACTTGCCCGGTGAGGTTGTTCCCGTCGAGGAAACCTTTGAACCGTACCTTGATGAATTCAGAACCGGCAAGGAAATCGGTCCCATCGAATCGAATTCCATATGGAAAAGAGTCATCACCGTTTATGTTCCCGTGTACAACAGTGAGGGAAGAACGGTGTGCTATGTCGGAGCCGATGTATCCCTCGATTATCTGATCGAAGGTATTGGTGAATATGCGTACAAGATAGGATTTATCGTTCTCGGCTTTGTCATTCTTTTCCTTGCAAGCGCCATCAAATTCACAAGATACTGCACAGCTTATCCTGTCAGAAGCATTACCCAGTGTCTTGACGGATTCGTTAATGACGATGACAGCCAGGAACAGCTTGATGCCAATGTCAAAAAGCTGCGCAGGCTGAACATCAAAACGGATGATGAAGTTGAGAGACTGTACCAGACTCTCTGTTCGATGACGGTCGATCAGGCTGAAACACTGAGGGATGTAAGAAGACTTTCCGAATCAACGGCCAAGATGCAGGACGGTCTTATCATAACGATGGCGAACATGGTAGAAAGCCGTGACTCGGATACCGGAGAGCATGTCCAGAAGACAGCGGAATATGTGCGCATTATTTCCGAAGGGCTGAAGGCAAAGGGATACTATCCGGAGAAGATGACCCCCAAATTCATGTCCGATGTCGTCCGAAGCGCACCTCTTCACGACGTTGGTAAGATCAACATTTCCGATAAGATCCTCAATAAGCCCGGCAAGCTGACGGACGAAGAGTATGAGATCATGAAGACTCACACTACCGCGGGCAAAGAGATAATGGAGCATGCGATCAGTACGGTTCAGGGCGGAAGCTATCTCAAGGAAGCGCGCAATATGGCCGCATATCATCACGAAAGATGGGACGGCAAGGGTTATCCGGAGGGGCTTCATGGTGAGGTCATCCCTCTTTCCGCACGAATCATGGCTGTTGCCGATGTTTTTGATGCACTCACATCAAAGCGTATCTATAAGCCTCCTTTCCCACTTAAGGATGCGCTCAAGATACTTGAGGACGGTGCGGGAGTTCAGTTCGATCCCAGGTGTGTCGAGGTGTTCATCGATTCACTTCCCGAAGTGAAGAAAGTACTGAGGAAATATAATCAGGATGTTTGAGCACAGGCTTATAAAATCTAATATGATAAAGTATTCCGCATTTGTTGCGTCACTCATCATCGCCGCTTCAATATGCGTATTTCCCGTTAACGTAAGCGCCGACCCCGTTCACCTTTCGAATCTAACGGGCGGCGGATATTCGGCATCGGGCCAGATAAACGGTGCGGGATATTCTTCGCAGATCTACGATGCGTCAAACGGTCTTCCAACATCCGATGCCAATTACATACTCTGCTCATCGGACGGATATATCTGGATAGGCGGATACAGCGGGATAATCAAATATGACGGTTCGAATTTCATCCGTATGGATACATCAGGCGGTCTTACGAGCGGAAGAGGACTATTTGAGGATTCAAAGGGACGAATCTGGGTTGCGACGAATGATAACGGAGTCGTTGTAATAGACGGTGAAGAAAGCATTCATTTCACTTACAAGGAAGGACTTGCTTCGTCTTCGATCAGATGCTTCGAAGAGGATGCTGACGGAAATATCATCATCGGAACGACTGCGGGTATTGCGTATGTTGATAATGCACTTACTCTGCACTCTATTGATGACGATACCTTAAATGAAGAGACCGTTCTCAATATGTCGGCGGATCTTAACGGTACCATATACGGCATTACCAAGAGCGGACTTCTGTTTTCCGTTACCGGCTGTAAGGTTACCGATGCCTTTAGCGGAAGCGATAAGGGTATGGATAAGATCACGGCTATACTTTCGGATCCTTCCGTGGAAGGAATGATATATATCGGTACCTCCGGCGGTATCGTATACCACGGCGGATTCGGCGATCCCGCAGACAGGATGACGGGGATGGATGCCGCACCGCTGTCAACAATTCAGTGGATAGATCATTCCTGCGGAAAGCTCTGGGTAACATCACAGAACCTGAGCGGATATTTCGATGAAAAGGGTGTGTTCAGGACTCTGGACGATCTTCCCATGGACAGTGCGATCGAGATGATGACCTGTGATTACCAGGGGAATCTGTGGTATGCTTCTTCGACGCTTGGTGTCATGAAGGTTGTTACCAATAACTTCGTCAACATCACCAAGAATGCCGGCCTTGAAGGCCATGTCGTAAATGCGACCGGTTTCTATAAGGGATTTTTATATGTGGGCACCGGTAACGGGCTTTTCATTCTCGACAGAAACTGGCATATCGTTAATAACGAACTGACCGAATTCATAGGTGATGCCAGGATCAGATGCATCACTCCCGATTCGAGAGGGAATCTCTGGATTGCGGTCTATAACCATGATCTTGGCGTGGTTGTACAGACAAGGAGCGGAGAGATAAGGAATATAACAACTGCGGACGGTCTTCCCAGTAATGAGATCAGATGCGTTGTCGAAGCTTCGGACGGAAGTATGCTCGTAGGATCCAACGGCGGTCTGGCATACATCAGGGATTTCGAGGTTACAAGAGCAGTCGGTGCATCGGAGGATGTCAGGAACACGGTATTCCTTACAGTAGCGGAAGGTAATTTCGGACTGGTATATGTCGGAACCGACGGTGACGGCATATATGAGATAGCGCAGGACCATGTAGTAAGACTCGGACGTGATGACGGTCTTACAAGTGATGTCATCATGAGGATCATCCATGATGAGGAGAGGGATGTCTACTGGATCATCACTTCCAACTCGATAGAATTCATAAGGGACGGACGCGTTCACGAGATCACGTCCTTTCCTTACAACAATAACTATGACATGTACTTCGATGATAAGGGTGATGCATGGATCCTTTCATCGTACGGTGTTTATTGCGTGAAGATCGAAGATATGCTCAATGACGATATCAGGGAATACGATCTTTACACGAATGCAAACGGACTTACATCTACTCCTACCAGTAATTCGTACTCCGCACTTGACGGATACGGCAATCTGTATATTTCCGGAAGGGACGGTGTAAGCTGTGTTAACATCAACAATTTCTATCGCGGTGATGTCGATGTCAAGGTCGCTCTTGCTTCGATCTACTGCGATGATGAGAAGATAATCCCCGATGAGGATGGCACGTATACTATCCCCGCATCGGACGGACGTATCGTCATCACAACATCGGTAATGGATTATTCCATGACCAATCCGCTCGTGCATATTTATCTCGAAGGTGCGGGAGATGACGGTATAACCGGCCCCAGGAATTTACTGTCTCCACTCGAATACACCAGGTTAAAATACGGAAATTACACTCTCCATGTCCAGATCCTCGACAGCAGGACCAGGCGCGTGCGCATGGATCAGACCTTTGAGATAGTCAAAAAGCCCCATATATTTGAGCTGCTCATTGTAAGACTGCTTCTGCTTGCGCTGTTCGCGGTCCTCACGGGATTCGTGGTCTGGAGAGTGGTTAAGATCACCCTCATAAGCAGACAGTACGATGAGATAAGGAATGCCAAGGATGAAGCCGAGAGGGCTAATTCCGCCAAGAGCCGTTTCCTTGCCAATATGAGCCACGAGATAAGAACCCCCATCAATACCATCATGGGAATGGATGAGATGATACTCAGGGAGGATGCGGCAGGTGTACCCAAGAACTATTTCCTGAACGTCGTAAACTATGCACTCGACATCAGGAATGCATCCGAATCACTGCTCGGTCTGATCAACGACCTGCTGGATATGTCCAAGATCGAATCGGGTAAGATGCATCCCGTCGAGCTCGAATATGATGTGCAGGAGCTTCTCCGTTCAATAGTCTCCATGATACGTGTAAGGAGTATCGAAAAGGAGCTTTCCTTTGACGTATGTATCGATGAGATCCTTCCAACACGTCTGTACGGTGATGCCGGCAAGATCAAGCAGATCGTTCTCAACCTTCTTACAAATGCGGTCAAGTATACCGAAAACGGAGGCTTTGCACTTAATGTTTCAATAGAATCGAGGACGGACGATGCGGTAGATCTGAAGTTTTCCGTCAAGGATACCGGAATAGGCATCAGGCAGGAGGATATGGAGAAACTCTTCACCGCCTATGAAAGACTTGATGAGGAAAAGAATTCGGGCATTCAGGGAACCGGACTCGGGCTTGATATTTCAAGGCGTTTCGCACAGCTCCTCGGCGGAGACTTGACTGTTGAGAGTACATACGGACAGGGCTCCGAGTTTATATTCACCGTCACGCAGAAGATCGTTGATGATAAGCCGATAGGAATTTTCACCGAGCGTGAAGAAACCGGTGTGAAGGGACCTTATGTCGCACAGTTCGTTGCGCCTGATGCCGATGTTCTGGTAGTCGACGACAATCCGATGAACCTCAGTGTCATACGCGGACTTTTAAAGCCTACCAAGGTATTTGTAACGACTGCGGAAAGCGGAGAAGAATGTCTTGAGAAGATCAAGACTACCAATTTCAATGTTGTCCTGCTTGACCATATGATGCCCGGAATGGACGGCATAGAAACTCTTGAGAAGATAAGGGAGAATCACCCGGATCTTCCCGTATATGCCCTTACCGCTAATGCAACGGCAGGTGAAGATTTCTACAAGTCCAAGGGCTTCAACGGTTATCTCGCCAAGCCCATAGACAGTGAAACTCTGGAAAAGACCATCATGCGCCACATTCCCGAGGAAATGCTCATGAAGGTCGAAAAGAACGAATATATCGAAGAGCTTTCCGAGATGCCTGAAGATATGCTCTGGATCTATGATACCGAGGGCATTGATGCTGAGGAAGGAATCAAAAACTCCGGAGGAATATCGCAGTACATTTTCTCACTTAATATGTTCTTCGATACCATCGACGGCAATCTCAAGGTAATAAGGGATTCCTATGACAACCGTAACATCAGGCTCTTTACGATCAAGGTTCATGCCCTTAAAACATCCGCAAGGATAATCGGTGCTACAAGGCTTTCGAATCTGTGCTACAGTCTCGAAGAAGCGGGAAACAAGCAGGACACCGGTTACATCAAGGACAATATTGATATGCTTATCGCGGATTACACCGGATTTAAGGATAAGCTTGCAAGACTTAAAAAGGAAGAAGACGATGAGGGCAAGGAGCCCATACCGGAGGATGAACTTAAGGGTGCATATGAAGCTCTCAGGGAAGTGATCCCGCAGATGGATTACGATTCCGTCGAGATGATAATAGGCGACCTCAAAAAGTACAAGCTGCCGGATGAGGACAAGGCCAGGATAGAACAGCTTTCACAGCTTCTCAAAGTATTTGACTGGGATAAGATGGAGGAACTTATATGAACAGGTCCAATATGATCCTTACAGGTGAAAAAGAATCCTTCATCGTCAGGGTTCTGCTCAAGAAACTGAGGGATGCAAAGGTGGAATGCTCCTTTGTTCCGTTCGACATTAACAGCATCAATCCGGCTGTCGATGACAACACTTCTCTTATTGTTCTTTTCATGGAGGACGGATATCAGCCTCCCAAGGATGTCCTGCATTATCTCAAGGACCTGCTTGAGGAGAAGGATATACGGATGACGGTGATAGGTGACCACTCGGATGTTTCGTATGTATCCGACAATATGCCCGGGGATCTTATCTGCTCAACATTCTACCGCCCGGTCGACAACGAGATGTTCGTAAAGTCCGTGAGCGATTATCTTAACAAGCTTGATTCCGGTGAATTTCGAAAGAGCATCCTGATAGTTGACGATGATCCCGGATACCTCGGACTTGTAAGAGAATGGCTCAGGGGAACATACAAGGTCTATATGGCCAATTCCGGTCTCCAGGCTATCAAGTGGCTGGGGAAAAACAAGGTCGACCTGATACTCCTCGACCATGAGATGCCCATAACAAGCGGCCCCCAGGTGCTTGAGATGCTCCGTAACGATGAAGAGACCAAATCGATCCCCGTTATGTTCCTTACCGGAAAAGGCGATAAGGAAAGCGTAATGAAGGTTGTATCGCTCCGTCCCGAAGGGTATTTCCTCAAGAACATCCAGAAGGCAGAGCTGCTTGAGAAATTGAACGAATATTTTGTACTTCACAAATAAGGAAACGAAATGTACGGATATTTAGTTGCAAACCAATTGAATATCATGATGTGGCTGAGCGGAATATGCGGTATGACTGCCGTGCTTCTGTTCTTTTCAAGAGCGCTTTCGCGCAAAAGAAAATGGCTTCTCATCCTGATGGAAGTAACGGCGCTGTTCCTTCTTAGCTTCGACCGTTCGGCATATATCTATGCCGGTGATCCGTCGGAAGTTGCTTACTATATGATCAGGATCAGTAATTTCATTGTTTTCTTCCTGACGCCGATGGTCGTTTTGAACCTGAACCTCTACATAGCCGATCTTATAGAAAATGAGGGTGAGTCCAAGACACTTCCCATGAGGGTGGTCGCCGTGAACTATGCGACGGTTATCGGAATGATCCTGGTCGCCGTGTATCATTTCAGCGGTTTTTACTATTATTTTGATGAGAACAATTACTACCACAGAGGTCCCGGATTCATATTCTGTTATGCCGTTCCCGTTATAAGCTCGATCGTTCAGTACACCGTAGTCAGGGAATTTAAGCATAAATTCAGCAGGCATATTTACAGATCGATCATCCAGTACATCTTCCTTCCGATCATCTGCGGAATACTTCAGATGTTCATAGTTGATATATCGATCACTAACATGTCCATTACGGTAGCATCCTTTGTGCTTTATGTCTGCACCTATATCGACATTAACGAAAAGGTTGAACGTACATTCACGGATGAGATGGCAGAGCTCATCAAGGAAAACAGAACGGTTAAAAAGTTCCTTGAGCAGACTTCTCTTGCATTCATGGGTGCGGTTGACTCGTTAGACCGCTACACGGAAGGCAGATCGGCACTTATTGCCGGCTATTCAAGAAAGATCGCGGAGCTGGAAGGGAAGAATGAAAAGGAATGCCGTGACATTTATTATGCCGCTCTTTTCCATAATATCGGCGAATTATCCGTTCCCGATTCACTTCTTTCCAAGACCGTAAGGCTTTCGGAGGATGAGGAAAAAATAGTCCGTGACAGATATCTCGGCGGAAGCGCCATACTCAAGGGTGTTTCCGAAAATCCCATGCTTTCGCTTGCCGCAAAATACAGCATGGAAAGATATGATGGCGGCGGTTATCCGGAAGGCCTTAAGGGAAATGCCATTCCCGAGGTTGCTAGGATCGTTGCCGTGGCCGAAAGCTATGTCGATCTTATGAGTACCACAAGAGAGCATAATCCCATCCCCGAACAGATCGTCAGGGAGGAATTCGTCAAGAATGCGGGCATAATCTACGATCCCGATTTTGCCAGGGATATGGTCGAGATAATCGACGCTGAAAAAGGTACAGGCATACATGATCACGGAACGACAGATCTTGTTCTTGAAAAATCACTAAGCTGCGGAAAATACCGAGAGGAGCGTTCCTCGGGTATACGTGTTAACCTTAACAAGATCAGGGTCACATTCAGATGCGAAGACAGGGAAGGCCCGGATGCGTATTCTGCTCCCTCGCTCATCCTGTTTGATTCCTATGATAAGCGGGTGCATGACAACGCAAGGGCTATAGAAGAGTATCATTATATAGAATACGGTGAGATATGGTTTGACGATCATTTCATCGTTACCGACGCAAGAACGATCAAAAAGACGGGCGAAAACAAGCCGGATCCTGAGACTATTGCAGATAACGGATTTGCCATAAGTGCCTGCAAGTATGAAGACCACGTAAAGCTTGTTCTTGAAAGCTCTGTTGGGGCATTCGAATACACCGTCGTACTCCCCGACAGCTCCAAGGCGTTCTATATTTCGCTTACGGGTGAAAACTGTGAGATCAGTGATATTAATGAAGAGGTCCTTGACGAACAGACCGGAGAAGATGAGATAGAAAGAATAGAGGAAGTCAGAAGCTATATCGGAAGGATCGAATCCGATATACCGAATGTACAGATCGACCGTCCTCTTTCCGCATCAAGTGCCGGTGTGGAGATGGAAGAGAAAAAGCAGGTCATGTTCCATTCCATGTCCCTTCCGGGTTCGAATCTCGTATGGCATTGTCCTTACATAGCAATATATTCTTCGAAGGACGGAAAGTTCTTTGGCGAAGACTACCGCGAATATGCTTTCATCAAGCTGAACGGTGAGTGCAACAAGGAAGATGAGAAGATCGTTAACCGGTTCGTTATGAAGAAATCTCCCGAATTCCCCGGATGGGATAAGTGGAAGGAAGCAAACAGGAGAGGACTCGAATACACCGTATACTTTAACAGGAGAAGCAAGTACATTACGATGTCCTGTGAGACCCTGGGAATATTCATTGAAAACACTACCACACTTCCCGAAGATGCCGGCAAGGTTTATATGTGCATTACCGGTGACCAGGTAGCGATCACCGATATCAGGATAGACTAAATAACTACCCCGCAGGTTTTCCTGCGGGGTTCGTTTTATCTTTCGGGTGCAGTGCAGTCAGTTTCACGGATCTTGCGCTTTGCCGCTTCGAGCATGAGCTTGATACGGTTGAGCTGGTTAACCTCCGATGCACCGGGATCGTAATCGATGGCAACTATATTTGCACCGGGATGAGCATGCCTTATCGCCTTGATGACTCCCTTGCCTACAACGTGGTTGGGCAGGCATGCGAAGGGCTGGCAGCATACGATGTTGGGTACTCCGTCATGTATGAGCTCTATCATCTCGCCCGTAAGGAACCATCCTTCACCGGTCTGGTTTCCGATAGATACGATGGGCTTGGCAAGCTCTGCGATCTCCCTGATCGGTGTCTGGGGAGTGAAGTGCCTGCTCTTTTTAAATGCCCTGGTACATACACCGCGGAGCGGATGCTCGATCGCCCAGATGCCCAGATTGCAGTATCTCTTGGCTTTCTTGCTCATTCCGAGCTCGTCTGCCTTGTAAACCTGGTTGTAGAAGCAGTAGAGCATGAAATCCATAAGGTCCGGTGATACGGCCTCCGCACCTTCGCTTTCGAGAAGCTCAACCAGATGGTTGTTACCTGAAGGCGAATATTTTACGAGGATCTCACCGACGATTCCGACCCTTGGCTTTACAAGGTTTTCATCTGCCGGGATCGCATCGAATTCCTCGATCATCTTTTTGCACATGCTGCGGAATCTGATGAAGTTCGGTTTCTTTTTGGTTGAAAGGAATTCCCGGCATTCCTTTACCCACTTTTCGTGAACCGCATCAACCGATCCCTTTTCCAGTTCGTAAGGGCGCATGCGGTATACGCATCTCATGAAGATGTCACCGAAGGTGGCTCCGAGCGCAAGCCTGTAGATCATATCGAGATTGATCTTGAATCCCGGATTTACTTCGATGCCGCCGAGGTTTAGCGAGATAACCGGGATCTGCTCGAGTCCGGCTTTCTTCAGCGCACGCCTTATGAAGCCTATATAGTTGGTGGCCCTGCATCCGCCGCCCGTCTGGGTGATGATGAGAGCAGTCTTATTGACATCATATTTTCCGGATTCGATAGCCTGCATGAGCTGTCCGACAACAAGGAGCGAAGGATAGCATGCATCGTTGTTGACGTATTTGAGTCCTGTATCGATCGCATTCTTATCGCTGTCATCGAGAACCACGAGATCGTAGCCTGCGGATCTGAATGCGGGTTCAAGCACATCGAAATGGATGGGTGACATCTGCGGACAGATGATGGTGTAGTTCTTTCTCATCTCCTCGGTGAACTTGACCTTCTCTATATTGGTGGGTCTGGTCACATGGGTCTTGCCCTGCTTTTCCCTTACTTTGATGGCTGAGATAAGTGATCTGATACGGATCCTTGCCGCACCGAGGTTATTGACCTCGTCGATCTTGAGACAGGTATAGATCTTGTCGGAGCCGGAGAGTATGTCATTAACCTGGTCGGTTGTGACCGCATCGAGACCGCATCCGAATGAGAAGAGCTGGATGAGATCGAGATTATCGACGGTACGGACATATGATGCGGCAGCATAGAGCCTTGAGTGGTACATCCACTGGTCCATTACGATAAGGGGCCTGTCGACCTTGCCGAGGTGTGAGATGGAATCCTCGGAAAGAACAGCGATATCATATGATGTGATCAGATCGGGTATGCCGTGGTTGATCTCGGGATCGGTATGATAGGGACGTCCCGCAAGTACTATTCCGTGCTTGCCGGTTTCCTCGAGATACTTAAGTGCCTTCTCGCCTTCGATCTGTACGTCTTTTCTGGCTTTTGCAAGCTCTTCCCATGCTTCGCTTACCGCGGCATTTATCTCGCCTGCGGGAATATCCTTGAATTCCTTTCTCAGGGCGTAGCCGATTGTCTCCTTTGATGAGAAGTTCATAAAAGGATTTCTGAATACGACCTTGCCATCGGTTATGGCTTCGACGTTATTTTTGATGTTCTCGGAATAGGAGGTTACGATCGGGCAGTTGTAATGGTTTCCCGCATCCTGGAATTCCTTCCTCTCATAGAACAGAGCGGGATAGAAAATGAAGCCTACATTCTGCGCGATGAGCCATTCGATATGACCGTGTGAGATCTTCGCAGGGTAGCATTCCGATTCGGAAGGGATGGATTCGATTCCGAGCTCGTATATCGCCCTTGTTGAAGGCGGTGACAGAACGACCCTGTATCCGAGTTTGGTAAAGAAGGTAAACCAGAAAGGGTAGTCCTCATACATATTCAGGACTCTGGGAAGTCCGACTGTTCCGCGGGGAGCTTCGTTGAGCTCGAGGGGAACATAGGAGAAGAGTCTCTTTATCTTGTAATCGTAGAGGTTGGGAACTCCTGTCTTGTTCTTGACTCCGCCGATACCTCTTTCACATCTGTTTCCGGATATGAACTGTCTTCCGCCGGTGAAGCGGTTGATGGTAAGGCGGCACGCGTTTGTGCATCCCTTGCACTTGGTCATTGAGGTGGTAAACTCGAGGTTTATTATCTCATCGAGAGAGAGCATGGTTGATTCGTAGCC
>JAEEGL015958703.1_pt1 | contig 21448 bp, 7 predicted proteins | sample 9134231 | NCBI WGS metagenome assembly JAEEGL01 (sample SAMN16246548, study PRJNA631951) | gut metagenome | biome: gut microbiome; feature: rumen; material: fiber-attached | host: Bos | place: Iran: Karaj | collected 2018-10
CCGGGCATGAGCATCGGTAAGATCATGTACCATGTCATGCTCTTTGCCAACGTCAGCGCGCCCATCCGTCAGCTCCACCGCATCTACGACGACATGAACGACGCGCTCATCTACGCCGAGGGCTTCTTCAGCATCATCCATGCTGACCACGAGGTGGAGGACACGGGTAAGTATCGCCCTGAACAGGTCGAAGGCACTTTCGAGATGAGCGGCGTAGATTTCACCTACGGCAACGGCACCAAGGCGCTCACCGATGTGTCGCTGCGCATCGAGAGCGGCAAGATCACGGCTCTCGTGGGGCTGAGCGGAGCCGGCAAGAGCACCATCGTCAACCTCCTCGACAAGTTCTATCATCAGGACTGCGGCTCCATCACCCTCGACGGCCACGAGTTGCGTGAATGGGACACCGAATGGCTGCGCGAACATGTGGGACTGGTGCTGCAGAAAAATCACATTTTCTCCGGTTCCATCGAGGAAAACATACGTTACGGCAACCCATCGGCGACGCATGACGATGTCGTCCGGGCGGCCAAACAAGCCTATATCTACGACCAGATCATGCAGCTGCCCAACGGCTTCGAGTCGCAGGCCCTGCAGCTCAGCGGTGGACAGCAGCAACGCATCGCCATTGCACGTATGTTCATCAAGAATCCTCCCATCATCTTCCTCGACGAACCCACGGCCAGTCTCGACGCTATCGCCACCGAGCAGATCAAGGCCAGCATCGACGCCATCAAGGCCGGACGCACCGTCATCATCATCTCCCACAACATCGGACAGATCATCGATGCCGACCAGATCTATGTCCTCCAGAAGGGTCATGTCGTACAGAGCGGCACCCCCACCGAGGTCTATCATCAGGGCGGCCTCTACAAAGACATCTTCGATGCCAGCGCACGCAGCATGAATGTCGATAAAATCGCCGACATTATCGGCGAGCGCTGAATCCGATAGTTTTTTGCGCGTTCTTTCTTCTCGTCACCCTGATTGCCAATCTGTTGCTTTCACTGCTGCAGAGCTCGCTGGAAAGACGCTGGAGCTTCTCTGGGCTGGCCACTATGGTACGGATAGTGTTAATCATGAACACCTTCTTCAATATGCCCGATGCTGACATGAAAAGGATGATTGAAGAGGCTGCGGAATCACCTCCTGAGAGTGCCGAAACCGAATGAGGGGGCTTGTCGTAAATACAAAAACATCCCAAATCATGTGTTACAGTGAGTTGGGATGGGGGTAATTATGTTTAGCGGACAGTAATAATTCCTTCTCTATTTTGTCCCAAGGAAGGTTGTCTGCAAGCTTGACCCAACGGTTTGACTTGCTCAGCCCGGAGAGGGATTCATGCAACTCAAACAGGTCGTGAGTGCGGTACTGTGAGTAGTATTTCATGACGTTATACGTTGATTTTAACACACAAAGGTAGGCATTTTCCCTGAAACAGAAAAATATTTAGTACTATATTTTATTAAATATCAGAAGGATAGATAAAATTAGCAGACCCTAATTCACACCTGACGGGGTATACAACGGTCAGCAGCGTGAGCATTGTTGTCGGCATTGATGAGCAGCATCACCTCACCTATGTATCTCATGAATCCCCGACATGACTGGTTCGAGTATTTCACGATACATTTTTACTCTTTTTAACAAAAAAAGTCCAAAAATCTTACTCCAAATCAAAAATAATACTTAACTTTGCCGACGAGGTGAGTATCTTAAGCCTTTTGCGGCTGATGCAGATGTCTCCACAAGGTCAAAATCTGCTTTAATTTTATACCCTTTATCAACATAACTAATCTAAAAATCAATGAAAAAGAATGTATTCTTTCGAGGCCTTATAATGGCCGCAATGCTCGTGGCAAGCGTTGCCACGTATGCCGGAACGGCTCTTTTGCCTTATGGGCAGTACACCAACACAGCGTGGTCTGCCAAGTATTTCTACATGTTGAACAGCGAAGGTTCGGCTCCCGTGAACTGGTATGAGGCTGACTTCGACGATTCTGCTTGGGGCACGATTCAAGGTCCCTTGGGTTTGAACGGTGTCTTGGTCAACACACCGACAAAATGGCAGGCCAATAGCGCCTCGTACTGGACGCGCCGCACGTTCAAGCTCAGTGACCTGCCCGAATCTGACGAGCAGGTGGTCTTCTGTGTCATCCACGATGATGCCTGCACGGCCTACCTCAACGGCGTTCAGATCTACAACAATACCGGCGCGAGCGCTTTCACCTATATCAAACTCACGGATGAAGGACGCGCAGCCCTCAAGGTAGGAACGAATGTCTTGGCTGTATACGTCAAGGACACCGGCAGTTATGCCGATATGGACTACGGGCTTTATGTGGTCGATAGGTTAGAGGATGCTATAGTACGCACAGACGGTGTGAACTACCTGCTCGAAACCAACGAGACAAGCAAGTGGTACATGGATGGTATGACAGCTATGGTGCGCGGTGACGGAACGACCACGAAGAACGCCTCGTGGCTCACGCTGTCATATACCGCTAACACGCAGACCGAGTTCAGCTTCAGCTGGGCTTCCTATAACTGGAGCGGTCATGTCCCCCTTGAGCTGTACATCGATGGCGTGAAGCAGAACAGCCGCGATAACAGCGGCTATCAGGCCTGCCGCTATTACCTTCCTGCCGGTGAGCATGTCGTTGCCTTCCGGGATTCTATCGGCAACAGTTCCACGGTCAACAACTGGTGCGGGGTGCGTGACATCAAGATCAAGAAGATAACTGGCTTGGCAGCTGCTGCGCTCTCTCACGAGTCAGCTCTGCTGACTCTTGTGAACAATGAGGCTACACCTTGGACAACAGAAGGAGGCTATATAGAGCATACCAATTGCGGGGTGCCGAATACGGCTTCATCCATTTTTTCGACCTTCACGGTGAACAAGACCTCCGAGTTCTCGTTCAAGCGCCGCTCGTTCTGTGTAGGTAATACGGGCTATAATTCTGAAAGTTACCATCAATTGAAGTTCATCGTCAACGGCGTAACCATTCGCCGTGACTGGGGCGTCACAGAGTTCGCTGAATACAGCATGATTCTGGAACCTGGTGAATACACCGTGGAATGGCGTGATGAGGTTTACAACCGAAGCGAGACATACTACAGCCAGCTGAAGGACATTAAGCTGAGTGACAACTGGCAGACTGTTGAGCTGGCTACTGCAGGAACGTTAGGTTATGAGGCTCTTTCTCTTACGGCCTATGACGTCCTCACCGATGTAGAGATGCTGAAGATCATAGGCCCATTGAATGCTGCGGACTGGACGGACATCAAGAACATGACCAACCTCAAGGCGCTTGATCTGAGCCAAGCGGTCATCACGACGATTCCGAATTCCGCCTTCGACGGCAAGAGCCCAATCAATAGTGTCATCCTGCCCGAGGGTATTACCAGTATTGGCGAGTTCGCCTTCCGTGGCACCACGATCCGTCGCATCAACATCCCTTCAACGGTCAAAACGATTGGCAAGAATGCGTTCATCAGTACGCCCTTGATGTATGTCACCTTTGCTGAAAATTCACAGCTTGAAACGATATCACGTTATGCTTTCCAAGATTTGAAATCTCTACAGAGCGTTGACTTCGGTAATATGACGACCTTGAAGACGATAGGCTATGCCGCATTTGCCGACTGTCCTCAGCTCAAGGAGTTTATCATGCCGAACTCAGTGACCAGCTTAGGCTACTATCAGTTCAACAATAACACGTCGATGACCAAGCTGCATCTGTCCGACGGTATGGCTACCGTGCCTGATTTTATTTGCCGCAATTGCACCGCACTCACAGAAGTTCACATGCCAGCGAATGTAACCACCATCGGTCGTAATGCTTTTGAATCGTGCACGGCGCTGAAGGAAATCAATTTCCCGGAGACGCTCAACACGATACAGTTCCAGGCCTTCTACAATACAGGTCTCGAAGAAGTCAAGATACCTATTCACTTGACCAATCTCGGCCATCAGGTGTTCCAGAATTGCCAAAACTTGTGGTATGCAGAACTGCCTTCTTACGTTAGCACTGACAGTTACACTTACATTTCAAGTTATAACTACTGGGGTGAGGACAGCCATAGGACCGCCACAAGCAGTTATGGTTGGGACAACCTCTTCCAGAACTGTCCCTCCATACAGAAGTTAGTGATGCGTGCTGCTACCCCTCCTGCTGTTCGCAACGATATTACCAACGGTGCCAATGCGAAGTCCAATATTACGCTGGTCGTGCCTTCCTTCTCCGTCGTGAACTACAAGCTCGACACCTATTGGTATCAGTACGGCACGATTATCGAGGGCGACGATGTGGATTACTGGATGCTGACATCGCCGCTGATGCTGACGAACAACCGTCGCATGAACGGCACACCAGACGTAGACCTTTACTTTGGCGGTCAGCTCACCATAGGCGGCAGCGCTCCTTTCACTATGGGCAAGTTCAATATGTTCTTCAATGAGACCAATCCTGGGCGTCTGCTCAACACCACGGAGGCCATCAGTGCCACATCAGCCACGACGAAATTTGCCGTGGATGCTAACAAGTGGTACTTCTTCACGCCGCTACATGATGTGAACGTCGCTAATATCACGGTGAGCGATGAGGCCAGCTTTGTGTTCCGCTATTACGATGCTCAGAACCGCGCCGTCAACGGAGCCTCCGGCAGCTGGAAGAACGTAGATACGGACAAGCTGTTGGCTGGACAGGGATATATTTTCCACTGCAACAAGGCCTGCACCATCACCTTCCTGATGGATTCAGAAGGTCAGAAACAGCTGTTTATGACCAAGGATGTCAGTCGCGTGCTGACCGTCAACGAGGCCGAAACGACAGCCAACCGCAGCTGGAACTACATCGGTAATCCCTATCCCTGCTACTACGACATCTACTATATGGATTTCACGGCGCCCATCACGGTGTGGACGGGCAGCACCTACAAGGCCTACTCTGTAGCCGACGATGAGTTGGTGTTACGGCCCATGCAGAGCTTCTTCGTCCAGAAACCCGATGCTGTGGATGAAATCATCTTCCACAAGGAAGGCCGCCAGGTGACCACGGACATCAACCACGCTGCTGCTGTCAAGGGCCAGAACGCCCCGCAGCAGACCAGCCAGCGCAGCGTCTTCAACATCCAGATCGAGAATGAGAACGGCATGACGGACGAGACGCGCGTGGTGCTGAATCCCGTAGCCTCCATGGCATACGAGTTGACGTGCGATGCCGCCAAGTTCATGAGCTTCGATGCTAACGTGCCGCAGTTGCTCACCCTTGACGAGGACGGCAACAGCTATGCCATTAACGAGCGTCCAGCTGTTGACGGCATGGTGACACTGGCTTACTACGCAGGCACTGCAGGCTCCTATACAATTTCCGCCCTACGCGCAGCCGGTTCTGTCAAACTCATCGACAACGAGCTGGGCACGACGACAGACCTCACCGCCGGTAGCTACACGTTCCAGAGCGAAGTCACGGCTGAGGTGAACGCCTCACGCTTCCTGTTGATGCTCGGTGACGGTAGTCAGGACGCTATCCAAGCTGTTGACAGCGACAAATCGTCCGATACATGGTACGACCTAAGCGGACGAAAGGTTGCGAACCGCACCGCCCATGGTGTCTATATCCAGAATGGCCGTAAGGTCCTGAAGTAATATCCGGAAACATGAATCATTCGCTAATAGTCTAAATCTTTTCACTATGCGAAGTCTCAAGTATATACTCTTCGTGCTGGCACTCATCGCGAGTGCTGGTGCGTGGGGGCAATATAACCCGTCGAATCCGGCCGAACCCGGGGCGCCCGTGGCCTCATACACGCTGACGCTTCAGGCCGATCCCTCGGGTGGAGGCAGCTTCAACCTGAACGCCACGTCGAACCATGCTGCGGGCGAGACGTTCTGGGTTCAGGCCAACACGGCCTCTAACTTCACGTTCGTGGAGTGGACGCTGGACGGCGAGGTGATATCGTCCACCTACCGCTTCCAGTACACCATGCCCGCCAAGGACGTGACGCTTATTGCCCACTACCGCTATACCCCTTCGAGCCCAGCGGAGCCCAGCGAACCCAATCTGCCTGCGAAACCCATCTACAATAATCTCTGGCTCACCGCCGTGCCTGCTGCAGGCGGCAGCTTCAACATCGCCTCTGGCAACAGCTATGAGGTGGGAGCTTCTGTCCGGTTGCAAGCCAATCCTGCATCCAACTTCACCTTCGTGAACTGGACGCAGGACGGTGAGATCATCTCCGAGAGCCGCACCATTGACTATGTGATGCTCAAGGGCGCTGACGCCAACCGTCTCGTGGCCAACTTCATTTACACGCCGGGCAGCCCGGGTGAACCTGCGGAGCCTCCGGCGAAGAAGATCTACCACCGCGTGTTTCTGACGGCAGACCCTGTGGGCGGCGGCTACTTCAACACCGAGAGCGGAAACCAGTTTGAGGAAGGCACGCAACAGACCTTCCGCGCATACAACAATGAATGGTATACGTTCCAAAACTGGACGCGCGACGGTGAAGTGGTATCGACGAGCAGCAGCTACACGCTGACCATTCCCACCGAGGATGTCACGCTCACGGCACACTACACTTACAACTACAATCCCGGCAACCCCGGTGAACCCGGACAGGCTACGACGAAGCACCTGAGCGTCTATGGCATGACGGCCACTGGCGTGAGGAGTCAGACGGTGATCTATCCTGTATTCTTGGAGAATACCGAGGATGTTTATAGTGTCACTGTTGTCGTTCGCTTCCCCGAAGGCTTCACGGTAAACACCGCTAATGTGGTGCAGGCCGAGCGCGCCGCAGGACATACGATGGCCGTGGAGGCGCTCGACGGCAATGCCTACCGCTTCGACCTGACGGGCGACCAGCCGCTGACGGGACAGAACGGCAAGATCTTCGATGTGCCCGTGACAATCAGTACAGATTGCGAGCCCGACCGTAGCTACCAGATCGTGCTGTCCAATGCCGCGCGTATCAATCAGGACGGCTCCAAGGAGGTTCTCAAGACGCGCGACGGATACATCTTCGTGCAGGACATGAAGGAGGACGGTCTATATGCGCAGTTCACATACGAGAAGCTGCAGGGACGTGTGCAATTCACCAACCTGTCAGCCGACAAGGCCATCAGCTACCACTGGGACTTTGGCGACGGCACCACCAGCACGGAGAAGAATCCACTCCATATCTATGCCGCCTCGGGCTATTACGACGTGACCCTGACTGTGCGCGGCCAGACCGGTAGCGATGCAGCGCAGATGACCCTGCTCATCAACGATGAGAGCACGTGGGTGGTTGACGGCGTGTTCTTCTTAGACACCGAGGTGAAGGGCGTACGCTATTTCTCCTCCGCTGCTGACCTCTTCACTTTCCTGGCTGCCAAGCCGATTGCGGGTAACCTGAGGATTAACGTCAAGGGTGGTGAGGCCTTCTCACTTGCTCTGACGGATGACAACATTGCCAAGCTGACTTCCATCCGGCAACAGCTGGCCGACGGCGCTTTCACGCTGACCATCGCCAAGAACGGCGAGGACAATGCACCCGTGTTGAATTTCGGCACAGCCGGTTCGGCCATCGATGCTGACGTGGTGAACCTCTTCGTGGCTCTCGGTCAGCAGATGGTCTGCGACGATGTGACCTTGCAACTCTGGGGCATTGGTTTCAACCCCTCAAAGATACCCGCCATCGAGGCCGGTCAGACGTTGCTTAGTGGCGAGACCACACAAGGGGTGGATTTCTCCCCAGTGAGTACAGACCTCACCTTTGCGTGGACAGCCACTGCTGACGCAGAGACTGCTACGGGCTACGAGGCCGCAGGCACAGGTAACATACCAGCGATGACTCCCACCAGCGGCAGCGCTGACGATGTACACCTTATTTACCATATCACGGCGAGTTACGAAGGTAACATCTTTGTTGCGATGACGCATCCGATGACGCTGCGACCCGCCTTGGAAGGTTCATTCACGACAATGACCCCCGCCAACGGCGTGGAGCTGGAGACCACCAGCGTGAGGCTGACCTGGGATGTCATCACGAACGGCGTTTATGACGTCTATCTTTGGGATGCCGCCAACGAGCGTCCCACGACTCCAGTGGCTGAAGGTATTACAGAGAACGCCTATCTCTCGCAGTACTTCTGCCAGAACGGCCACACCTACAAATGGCAGGTCGTGGCGCGCAACGCCGTGCAGCAGATGGCGTCCGAGGTCATGACCTTCGTCATCAATATCCTGCCCGACCTGCACGTGACCGCTATCCAGACCATCGGCGAGCTGGAGGCCGGACAGACCGTGACCATCCAGTGGACGGTGCGCAACGACGGCAATGGTGCGACCGGCACTCAGGGCTGGAAAGACCGCCTCTGGCTCGTGCCCGATGTGTACAACGGCACAGCTGCCACGAACTGCAAGCTACTGACCACCGTGTCGAACGTCCGTGTCCTCGGTCCGGGTGAGGAGTACACAGCCAGCGCCCAGGTAACTTTGGACGAAGCCTCCTACGGCAACTACTATATCCTTGCGGCCGCCGACATGAACAAGGTAACCTTGATCGACTGGACGGCAGTGGGCGGCACGATCGTCAATCCCTACGGGCCTCCCTATCTCTTCGCCACGACCGATGCCAGTGGCAACCAGTTACGCGAACACGGCGAAGAGAACAACCGCAGCGACAACTTCTTCTACAAGAAGGTGGAGATTTCCATGCCCCAGATGGTCGAGGCCGAATGGCAACTGCTGAAGGCCATCTACGAGGATGACCTGAACAGCGGTGCAGGATGGACCAATACGTGGAACTTCAATGTCGAAAGACGCACGGTACTGACGCTGCCAGGCGTGACCATACTCGGCGGACACATCACCGGCATAGACCTTCACGCCAACGGTCTGACGGGTACGTTCCCCGCACGCATACTCACCCTGCCTGCCCTGCGCACGTTGAACCTCAGCAATAACGCGCTCAGCGGTGATCTGAACGAAGCCGTTACCACGATGTCTTCGACCCTCGAATCCCTCAATGTGTCTAACAACCATTTCGAAGGCAATATCGGTGCTGTGGCACAGAAGATGCCAGCGCTCACCTCGCTCATCGCCAACGACAACCACCTGTCCGAGGTGAACCCCATGATACTGGCCAGCGTGAAGACGCTGAAGTTAGGCAGTCAGACCATCGATCGTGTAGTGACGCTCGACCTGAGCGATCTCACTGCCGAAACGCTAATGGCACAGATCCCGACCATCCTGACCTACGACCACGCCGCACACACGTACAAGACCTCTATTGACCTCCTGCTCTCCACCGCCGCTGACAACTGGAGCGCCCAGCTCAGCTGCGACGGTCTCGCTATCACCTTCCCGTGGGTGGCTGAGCAGAACGATTTCCGCGGTCAGAGCGGCGATGTGGTGCGAGCTGCGGTCATCGACAGCCAGCGTCGCGCCGAGGGCAGCACACTCTTCGTGAAGCTGCTCTTCAAGGCAGGCGACGCCAACTTCAACGGCAACGTGGATATCACCGACCTTCAAGCACAGATCAACTTTGCTTTCGAGGACTACAAGGGCCGTGCGTTCAACTTCACTGCGGCCAACCTCTGGACGGACGAAGTCATCAACGTGCAGGACGTCGTGAAAATGGTGGGCCTGCTGCTACAGATCAACGGCAGCGATTCCAAAGGCTCCAAGCAAGCTCCACACAAGATGAGCGACACCGTCACAGAGACAATGGCTGACCTGTATATTCAGGACAACCACATCTTCATCAAGACAGAGACGCCCATCGCCGCCTTTGAGCTGACACTCTGTGGCGAGGATGTCGAGGATGTCAGCGATGACCTCTGGCACCTGGGCTTCACTTTCAAGACCAACCATGTGGGTTCGACTACACGTATCGTAGGCTACTCCTTGAACGGCACCGTCATTCCCGTGGGACGCACGGAAATCTGTTCGCTGAATGCGGGTTATTCGCAGATTACACAAGTCGTGCTCTCCGACAGCAACGCTGAGGCCGTGGCTGTCTCCATCGACGGCACACCGACCGATGTGGCTGAGCTGAAGGCTGCGGGCTCCGGTGCGCAGCAGTGGTATGATCTCAGTGGTAGGAAAATCGTTCATCGTACATCCGAACCTCGTACATTACCCAAGGGCATCTACATCCTGAATGGAACAAAGATCGTGAACAAGTAACCATAGAATGACGCATTTATGAAAAGACATAATATAATAAGGTGTTTTCTCATCTTTTCGCTGGCGTGGCTGACCACCGGGCTGAGTGCACAGCAGCGTAACGTCATCAGTATACCTGACGCTACGGTCCAGATAGGACAGGCACAGCTGCCCATAGCTGTTGAGAACACAGACGAGTTGGTGGCAGCGCAGTTTGACATCACGCTACCGACGGAGGTCACGGCAGAGACCACGGCGATGCCCGCCGATCGTGCCGCAGGACATGAGGTCGTCATACGACACATGGGAGCTACGCGCTACCGCGTCATGCTCTATTCCAATGAAAATCAGAACATACTCGGCAATAAAGGCACCATTCTCAACCTCAAAATCAATATCCCCGCTTCGTTCCAGTCTGGTAGCGAACACGCCGTGACGCTCTCAAACGCTTCGCTGACGCTCGCAACGGGCGAGAACGTCCTCACAGAAGCGCGCAACGGACGCCTCATCGTGGCGCCGCTGCCTGACTTGACACCCACAGGACTCAGCGTGGACCGCACCACACTCACGCCCGGCGGACAGCTGGTCGCCTCGTGGAAGGTGAAGAATGTAGGCGGCATAGCCACGGGCGGCGGTTGGAGCGAACAAATAGTTCTACTGAACCGGCGAGGCACGGTCAAGAAACTCCTGGCCACCACGTTTCAGGAAGACATACTGGCAGCGGGCGAGAGCATATCACGTCAGGCTGAGATTACGCTGCCCGACCTGCTCGGCATTGATGGCACCGCCTATCTGCAGGTAATCATCGTGCCTGACAACGACACGGGTGAATCAACTTCCGCGCAGGGCAACAACAGTTTCACCACGGAGTCAACAATCAATGTCGAAAAACGCCTCTTTGTCGAGCTCTCACCAGCTCGGGTCGTGGAAGGAAGGACAGGACGCGTAGCCGTCAAGGTGAGCCGCAGCGGTAACTGGAACGGCGAGCAGACGTTCAACCTCGTGGCCACCGCCGACCCGCGCGTTACCCTGCCCGCCACGGTGACCATCCCCGTCGGACAGTCGGGCGCCGTGGCCTACTTGAGCATTGCCAACAACAGCCTGCTCGATGCGGACTCAGTAGTTACCGTCACAGCTACCGGCAACAGCTATCCCGAGACTCAGGCCAAGCTGATCATAGAGGACAACGAATATCCTGATATCACCGTCCAGACTTCAAAGATTGACCTCCAGGAGGGCGACCAGTTCACGTTGACCATCACTGTGGGCCGTGCATCGAATGATGATGTCGCCATGACACTGACGAGCGAGAACAACAAGCGCTTCACCTTCCCCTCAACAGTGACGTTGCCCGCCGGACAGACATCAGTCACGGTGGACGTTACCGCCAAGGAAGATGACATACCGCAGTCGACGCTCACGAACGCCTTCACCGTTTCGGCCCCCAACTACAACAAGGGAATGGTCGACGTGGTGCTGGCCGATAATGACATCCCCGTGCTTGAGATGGAGCTCACGCCCAACCAAGTGCAGGAGAGCGATGGTCCTCTTTGCATCTCGGCTGTCCTGCGGCGCGTCACGCACACCGACAAACGCGTCACCGTGCGTCTCTCCGACGACAGTAAGGGTGGAATCTACTATGGCAACCAGACACTCGAACTGGCTAAGGGCGTTGAGGAAGTACACTTCAACCTCGGCCCCATCGACAATGCTACCGTGGATGGCGACCGCACATACACCGTGACAGCGGCCGTTTGGCTGTCCTCCTGTAGCTGTAGTGCGGCAGGCGAGGCGGCAGGTAATGTATCAGCGCAGTTCCGCGTGCTGGACGACGACGGCCTCGCCCTACGTCTCACCTCGAACAAGACGACGGTGAAAGAGGGCGACAAGACACAACTCACCGTCACTCGCAACACCACGGATACCAGCAGCCCGCTCTCCGTCACGCTCAGCAGCGACCTGGAAGCCGGCGTGAGCTATAATCACACCGTGGTCATTCCCACCGGCAGCCAGACCGCTACTGTAGAGATTACGACGGCGAAGAACGATGTCCAGAACGATTCGCACGCCATCGTATTCACGGCGGCAGCCACGGGCTACAGCTCGGCAACCTGCTACATCATGGTCACGGACCAGACGATGCCTGACGCACGCATCACAAGCCTCACGCCGGACAAGGCCGAGACGGAGGTCAACACCACGGTGACACTGACGGCTACGGTGGCCAATGTGGGGGCTGCACCGCTACCCTCGGGCGTACCCGTGAAGCTCTACCAGCGTGGCGTGAATGGTGCGATTGCCACCCTCTACACATCACAAGCTTTAGGCATCGATGAGTCGCTGACCTTGAGCCGAGAAGTCACGCTGCCCGCCAATATAGGCACGCATCGTTTCTACGCGGTTATCAATGAATCCAACACGATCGAGGAATTGTCCTTCACCAACAACACCTCGCCAGAAGCCGCCGTAAAGACGGTGTCGCCCTTCGGCGTGACGGTGAGCACCGACAAGACCGTCTACCAGACTGGCGAGAAGGTCCACATCACGGGTAAGCTCTCGGGTAAGGGCATCTCCAATACCCTTGTGGAACTCTACGTCATCAACGAGGGATCGCGCCAACGTGTGGGTGTCACGACCGACGCTCAGGGTGCCTTCTCCTACGAGTGGCAGTTGTATGACCTCCAGTCCGGTCACTTCATCGTGGGCGCCTGCTATCCCGAGGAAGGCTTGCGCACGGAAATGGCCGCCTTCGATGTCTATGGTCTGCGACGCTCCACGTATGGCAATATCACCTGTTCACCGCTGGTCGGCGAACCGCACAACGGCATCATACGTCTTTCTAACCCGGGCGTACTCTCGCTGAGCAATGTGCGTGTGGAGCTCCTCTCCAAGCCCGACCACATAACGGCGCAGTTCAGTTCCATCCCGACGATGGAGGGAGGCTCGACCAAGGACATCACATTCACGCTAAACAGCAATGTGCTCAGCCCCGACAATGTCTGGGAAGAGGTGAAGATTCGCATCCTCACCAACGAAGGCCCGACGGAAGATGTCACACTATACTACCACAACGCATCGCCGCGCGCCGTACTGTCCACCAACGTCAACCAGATCAACACGACCATGCTCATTGGCGAAGGACGCGAGTACACTTTCTACATCACCAACACCGGCAAGGGAGCCACGGGCAACATCACCTTGGGACTGCCCGACTGGATGACGACGCTCACGGCCTCCACCATCCCATCGCTTAACTACGGCCAGCAGGCGAAAGTAGTGCTGAAGATGATGCCCACAGAGGACATGCAAGTCAATGTGCCGCGCACGGGACGCATCAGCATCAACTGCGAGAATGGTAATGGCGCAGCCATCACCTATTCCATCAAGCCGGTCAGCGACAAGAAGGGTGTCTTGGTTGTCGATGTCACCGACGAGTACACCTTCCTCACCGACGAGAAGCCGCACGTGGCAGGAGCTCATGTGGAGGTGCGTCAGCCCGTGACCAACGAGTTGGCAGCTTCGGGCGAGGCGGGAGCTGACGGCATCTTCCGCGTAGAGCTGCCCTCTGGCTACTACAAGGTCAGCGTGACCGCCGACAAGCACGATGCCTATACTAATAACATTGTGGTCGATCCAGGCACGGAGACACCAGTTGATGTCTTCCTGAGCTTCAAGGCCATCACCTATTCGTGGGAAGTCGTGGAGACCGAGGTCGAGGATGTCTATGATATCGTGACCACAGTGACCTACGAGACACGTGCTCCGAAACCGGTCGTCATCGTGGACTTCCCGCAGGAACTTCCCTACAAGAGTCAGGTGTTCAATATCGCTGTGACCAACAAGGGCCTGATTTCGGCATACAACGTATATGTGGACTTACCCGTTCGCCAGGATGCCACCTTCGAACCGCTCATCCCGCTACCCATCGACACGCTGAAGCCGCAGATGAGCCTGTTCATTCCCATCCGAATGACCGTCACCACCGAGGAAGAAGTCGAGTCGCTGACGAGTGTTGACAACGGAGGCTCCTTCTATGGTGAAGCCGCAGGTGACGACTCCGGTTCGTCGCCCTCACTCGCTCCGCGCAGGAATTTAAAGGATGAAGTGGAGGAAGTGTCACCCGGTTGCTGGCGTATCACTTTCACCGTAGCTCATGACCGCATGGAATGTGACAAGAAGACAGGTAAGCAGTATAAGGCTGGTGTCGATTACTATAGCCGAACATACTATTATGGCAAGTGTGGCGGAGACGGTGGTTCCGGTACTAACGGCGGATGGATACCTAACTTGCCTTCCTGGCAGCCATCCACGAACCCCGCAAAGCCCACAGACCCGTCGCCGCCGACGGATGGCCCCACCAGTGTGACACATCCAACGGACAATGACAACAGCCAGTCGACCAAGGTCATCGATGGCTGTACCACAGACTGCACGGATGCCGCAATCAATGCTGCCATCGGTTGTGCCTTAGCAGCCGGCGGATGTGCTGCCTCGGGTGGCTTAAGCAGTCTGTTCACCTGTGTAGGCGGCTTGGTCGCTGGTTGCCATTCATTAGACCTCTCCAATGCTTCTTCTGTCGTCGACTGCATCTTGGCCGGTCTCGGATGCATTCCAGGCCCTTGGGGATGTGTGGCTGGTGTTGCGGGCTGTGCGAAGTCTATCTATGACGGATACGTCACCTGCGTCAACGGAGGTTCTTCTGGCGACGGTAATTCTGGCGGTGGTAATTCCGGCAGTGGTAATTCCGGTGGAAATAACACTGGCGGCGGTACAGGAGGTGACAATCCCTCGTCGCCGTCCCTCTCCATTACCAAGAACAATCCGGGCGGCATCAGTGTGAGCTACAACGGTACGTCGAAAGCCATGGAAAAGGTAGCTCTTCTCCTGGGGCCGGGTGACTGGGATAATGTGACGGGACGTGAATTCGATGACCTGAACCTATATATCCAAGACAAAGTGGCGAAAGGCGAAAGCCTGATGTCACCCGACCGAATGCATCACAAACCTTATGCCTTGGCAGAGAGTGACTTCGACCGCTTCATCTCACGCATCGACATCACGGTGTATCCTGATCACAAGCCCATTGCCGAGGACATTAGGCCCGTTGACATTGATGCTATCGGTCAAATAGACGAAGAACTGAAGGAGATTGACAAGCAAGCACAAGACATGGGCTATAATAGCTTCAGCGAGCTCAATGACTCCGTAGGATCGCACTATGACTACCTCATCGAAGAGGGCAACAAGGGCAGCCGCAGTTCTGTCTGCGCCACCATCACCCTGCAAATCAAGCAAACGATGACGATGACGCGTCAGGCCTTCCGCGGCACGCTCTCCGTGTTCAACGGTCATCCCACGGGCAGTATGGAGAATGTGCGCTTGAACCTTGAAGTCAGGGACTCCAAGGGACAGCTGGCCACATCGCATGAGTTCCAGATCAACGCCGAGAAGCTCGAAGGCTTCGCGGGCGAGCTGAACCTCACGGATGGCTGGACGCTGGCCGGTAATGCCAACGGCACGGCGACTATCCTGTTCATCCCGACCAAGTATGCCGCGCCCGAGGAGTCCGAGAAGTACTCCTTCGGCGGCACGCTCACATATCTCGATCCGTTCACCGGCTATGAGGTTACACGCACGCTGGCGCCTGTGACACTCACCGTGAAGCCGTCGCCCGAGCTCGACCTGACTTATTTCATGCAGCGCGACATCTTCGGCGACGATCCGCTGACGACGGAGGTCGAACCCATGGTGCCGGCTGAGTTCGCTCTGCTCATCAACAACAAAGGCTATGGTGATGCTACGAATGTCAAGATGGTCACCAATCAGCCTGAGATCATTGAAAACAGCAAGGGATTGTTCATCAATTTCGAGATTGTCAGTTCGCAAGTCAATGGCGCTGACGCCACACCGACGCTCGGACAGACCGTAACCAATGACTTCGGTACCATTCCTGCCCACTCGCAGCTCTACGCGCAGTGGTGGCTCACCAGCACGTTGCTCGGACACTTCAGCAGCTATGATGTGCAGGCAACTCACGTGACGAGCTACGGCAATGAGGATCTCTCGCTGCTTGACAAGGTGACCATCCATGAGCTCATACATAGCCTTGAGGTCAACCGCGACGGCAACAAGCTCCGCGGATTCATGGTCAATGATATCGATGATGAGAACGACCGTCCGGATATGCTCTACCTCACCAATAGCGAGGTAGAACCCGTCAGCGTGGCTTACTCTGCGCAGATCACGAAGACGTCCGCCACGGAGCTGAAGCTGGTCGTCCATCCCAAGGAGGCTGGCTGGAACTATGGCAGCGTGCTCGATCCTACGCATGGTCTGTCGACCATCCGGCGCATTGTGCGCCAGAGCGATGGTAAGGAAATTCCGCTCCAGAACTTCTGGCTGACCGACCGCACGCTGATTGACGGCAAGGACTGGCTGTATGAATACCGCCTGCATTTCGCCGACGAGTTCGCCAGTAGCGCAGCTGACACTTATATCATCACCATGGATCCCGCGCCTGATGTCGTCCTGACCGTGGAGCAGATGACCGGTATGCCGGTGGGCGACAACATCGCTGTAGCGCCTGTCGAGACCATCAACGTCATCTTCAACAAACCCATTGACCCCGCAACCTTCACGACGGAGGATCTCGCCATGAATGTGCAGGCCGAACGGCAGAACACCTCACTCATCACCATCACAAACCCGAGTAACGACAATAAGTCCTTTACCCTCGACCTCTCGACCATCAATGCACAGTGTGGTAATGGCTACTACACGCTGACCGTGCAGACAGCTGATATCACCGACAGCGAGGGCTTCAAGGGTAAGACGGGCAAGACCGAAGGATGGGTCTTCTTCCAAGGCGGACTGGTGCAGCTTAACACGAGCGTATGGCCCTTGGCCTCTGGTTCCATCAAGCGCACCGTCGTCAGTGGTGTGAAGGGCTTCCATGCGCTCCACCGGGCACTGGGTGACAATACGGCAGCTTATGGTTCTGAAGTCATGTTGACGGCAACGCCTGAGGACGGCTATGAGTTCGCAAACTGGACGCTCAATGGGGACATTGTTTCTACAGAGCCAACCTATACGGCTCTTGCCATCGGCGACCTCAACATCGTAGCCAACTTCACGCCGAAGAACATCAAGGTCAACATTGAGACCGAAGGTTCTGGAGGCTCTATCCAGGGTGCTGGAACAGGCATCTACGAGTTTGGCTCCAAGCTCACGCTGACCGCCGTGCCGGACGCAGGCTTCATCCTTGAAGGATGGACAATAGATGGCGTTGATGTCGATGGTGACGAACAGCTCATTCTGACTGTTCGCAAGTCGATGGACATCGAGGCTCGTTTCATTCGTGCATACCTGTTGGGCGATGTCAACGGTGACGGCGACATCGATATCGCTGATATCATGGCAATGCATGCCCACATACTTCAGGGCAGTCCGAAGCCCTTCAATCCCCAGGCTGCTGACTTGAATATTGACGGTGTTATTGACATCCAGGATGTCATGCGCGTTCACAACGTCATTCTTAAGAAACAGATTAATGCTCCCATGAGGAATCTTTATCATAAAACAATTCATGTTAACTACGATAAAAGGTAATAAAGATGACAATGAAAAAGATATCACTACTATGCTTGCTGCTCCTGACGGGGGCAGCAAGCATCCATGCCGAAGAATTCACGTTCAACAACGCGATGGTTGCAGCTGGAGGCATGGTTGATTTGGAGCTGAACCTCAGCTGCACGGCTGACAAATGGGGCGGATTCCAGTTCGACCTCAGGTTGCCCGATGGAATAACAATCTTTGAGGATGAAGAGGGTTTTTATTGCATAGAGACGGACAGGCTTACTTATACCTATCGCGGCAAATTCGAAAACTTTGGCATTGATGTCGCTCAACTGGAGGACGGATCCTATCGCTTCCTCGTGGACAACAACCGAGGAAAGACCATACCGAGCACATCGGGAACCGTGATGACTATTCGCTTAGTCTGTGCCCCCAAGGTGCCTACGAAGTCCTACTCTTTGAAGATTCTTAATCAGAAATTGGCTAACGTTGATGGCAGCGAATCGGTGAAACCTGTGGACAACTACACTGCCGGGACGCTCATCGTGCGGATGGACACTGAAATTGGTAACGCAGGATACGCCACATTCAGCTGGCCTCTCGCTTTGGATTTCACTGACACGGGCGTAGAGGCGTACATCGGCACAGCTTACAATAGCGGACGCCTGCAACTCTCCCCAGTAACTAAGGTACCTGCCAACACGGGGCTCATCCTCAAGGGTGCTCCAGGCATCTACCATCCCACGACGTACGCTGTAGCTGGTGTCACCGACGATGTGTCGTCTAATCAACTGTCGTCAACAGCTGAAGCCACGGTCACCACTACTGCTGGTAGCGCTCTCTATGCTTTGGCCAACAACAATGGTGTAGTTGGATTTTACCAGCTCTTGGAAGGTGTTACGATTCCTATGTTCAAGGCATACCTCAATTTGCAGGGGCTCTCAAATCAGGCACCTGCCTTTATCGGATTCGATGATCCTACAACGGACGTTTCAGGAATGACATATAGGAATCGGGATGAGAAGTGGTACCGTACTGATGGAACAGTATATACCCAACCGCGATCAGGCATAAATATCAACCAAGGACAAAAAATCCTTATCAAATAAGACTGCTATGAAAAAGAAATATATCAAAATGTCGATGTCGATAAGCGAGATTGAGCCCACGTCATTCGTTGCGACTTCCTCATTAAGAACCTATGAAGAGGTCGAAGACTATAAGATCGACGATGCAGATAACATCCTTATCAAAGAGTCTATCTTTGAGGATATTTTCTTTAGCTTGGGCGAATGACTATCAAATGCCTATTATTTGCCATCACTAACCCCTCTTGTGAGATTCTTTGAGCAGCTCCGAAATAGTTGGGGAGATCCTTAGAGATGTCGGTTAATTCTCCAAGTATCTTTGGAAAAGGCAGAGAGTGTTAGCCCACATTGCAGTCATATCTCATTCAACGAACTGATTCTCAGTGGAGGTTTTTCAGGTGAAGTCTTTTTAGACACTACAACCTTCTAACGCAGACTGATACTGACATCTCTATGTTATAGCAACAGCAGCTACAATTTAAATTGTAGCTGCTGTTGTGCTTCTGTGGTTTGACGCGATATTGCTTATTCGGTTGATGGGCATCACTCAATTAGCGATTTTGTTGCCTTTTAGGAGCTTGATGAATTCGTCCTTGTCCCTGAGCGGGTCAACGAAAGCCTGTTTCATGAGGTAATCCTTAATCTGTATGTACTGTTCTTTCTTCATAAACCCAAATCGGTCATTGTATAAAGAATGGCCTCTATTGATGTTGAAATACTGTAATTCAATCGTACTTTTCAACTAAATTGCAGAAGAACCAAATAGGTACACACTTTGTTACCTATGTTTACTGTAATTGTACACACTTTCTTAGTTTTCTTCCTGAGGCTGTGCACATATTCCTCAGATGCATCCTGTTCAACTGCTCAGGATGCCAGTGTCATGATACCATGGGATTCGGTGGAAAGGGAACTTCATTTTCTTGTATCGCACTTGCCGCCATAACTATTTATGTCAACTTTTGAACCTTTATCGTCACTTTTTTTATTCTTTTGAGCCAGATAACCAAAATAGTCTGTATATTTGCAGCATCATTTCACATAAATCGTAAAAATCGAATGATTGTAAAATCGTAAAATTAGTATAATCCTCTGATGGACTGGCTCATTCAACTCTTCACCAACACCGACAGCATTGCGCACATCGTGGTGCTGTATGCCCTGGTCATCTCCGTAGGTATCTTCCTCGGACGTTTCAAGGTCTTCGGTATCTCGCTCGGCGTAACCTTCGTGCTCTTCGCTGGCATCTTGGCAGGTCACATCGGCTTCACAGGCACCCCCGAGGTGCTCAACTATGTTCAGGACTTCGGCCTCATCCTCTTCGTGTATTGCATCGGTTTGCAGGTCGGCCCAGGTTTCTTCGAGAGCTTTGCCAAGGGCGGCATCACGGCTAATGCGCTGGCAATGGGCATCGTAGGCTTGAACGTGGCGACGATGCTGGTGCTCTACTTCATTCTCTTCTACGACCCAGCCGTTAAGGGCGGCGAAAATGTGTGGAACCTCAGCATGATGACGGGTGTGCTCTGCGGTGCCATCACCAACACGCCCGGCCTTGGTGCTGCTTCCGAAGCCGTCTCCTCGATCTACAAGGGAGCCTCGGAGATTCCGCAGATTGCCTCCGGCTACGCCTGCGCCTATCCCCTTGGTGTCGTGGGCATTATCGGTGCCACCATCGCCTTGCGCTACCTCTGTGGCATCAGCCTGAAGGTGGAATCCGAGCAGATTGAGCGCGAGATGAACGAGAACCCGCACGCCAAGCCCCACCGCATGACACTGCGCGCTGACAACAAGGCGCTGGAGGGACGCAGCATCCTGCAGATCCGCGACTTCCTCGGTCGTAACTTCGTCTGCTCACGCTTTCTCCACGACGGCCATGTCACCATCCCCAACCGCGACACCATCGTCAACATGGGCGACCTGATGTACATCACCTGTGCCGAGGATGACTGGGAGGCGATCTCAGCCTTCATCGGCCCTGTAGATCATGTGGAATGGGACGAGCAGGACGTGCAGATGGTGTCGAAGAATGTGCTGGTGACACAGCCCCACATCAACGGCAAGACCTTCGGACAGTTGCACTTCAGTTCCGTCTATGGCGTCAACGTCACCCGCATCCACCGCAATGGCATGAACCTCTTCGCCGACCGCAACCTCCGCATCCAGATTGGCGACAAGTTGGTCTGCGTAGGCCCAGAGGACGCTATTGAGCGCGTAGCCAATATGTTAGGCAACGAGGTCAAGCGCCTCGACCACCCCAACCTCAGTGCCATCTTCATTGGTATCGTCGTCGGTATCATCTTCGGCATGATGCCCATCGCCCTGCCTGGCGTGCCCACTCCCGTGAAGCTCGGTTTGGCTGGCGGACCGCTCATCATCGCCATCCTCATCGGTCGTTTCGGCTATCGTCTGCATCTCGTCAGCTACACCACCAACTCCGCCAACCTCATGCTGCGTGAGTTCGGTCTTGTCCTCTTCCTCGCCTCTGTGGGCATCAAGGCTGGTGCCACCTTCTGGCAGACCGTCACCGAGGGCGACGGCCTCACCTACGTCTGGACGGGCTTCCTCATCACTGTCATACCTATATTAATTATAGGAGTGCTGGCTCGCCTGCGTTATAAGATGAACTAC
>JAEEGL012457668.1_pt1 | contig 21447 bp, 26 predicted proteins | sample 9134231 | NCBI WGS metagenome assembly JAEEGL01 (sample SAMN16246548, study PRJNA631951) | gut metagenome | biome: gut microbiome; feature: rumen; material: fiber-attached | host: Bos | place: Iran: Karaj | collected 2018-10
CGGGGTTTGGCGCTTCATGGGCGGGTTGGCTTTGCGGGCGCGGGGCAAATATGCCGGCCGGTGCCTTCATCCAGCCGTGCAAACGACGGGGGGCTTCGCTTCGCTCCGCCCCCCGCACCCCCCGCTCCGCTCTCAGCGGGGGCGGGGCTGCCAGGCCCGCCCGAGCCAGCGCCCGGGGATAGCCGCCCCGCACCCCCCGCTCCGCTCCCCGCGGGGGGGCGGTGGCGAGAAGCCGGCGGGGCCATGGGGCGGGGCTTGGCGCTTCACAGGCGGGTTGGCTTTGCGGGCGCGGGGCAAATATGCCGGCCGGCGCCTTCATCCAGCCGTGCAAACGACGGGGGGCTTCGCTGCGCTCCGCCCCCCGTCCCCCCCCCCCGCTGCGCTCTCAGCGGGGGCGGGGTGGCATGGGGGATGCGGAGAATGGGCTTGGGCGCGCTCGGTTTAACCGACGAAGATGCAATTGGGCGGCGCGGGCGGGCGGGTGGCGGTGCCGCCGAGGCGGATGTCCTTTTCGCAGGCGGCGCAGACCTTGTAGGCGACGAGGGCGTCCTGGGTCGGGTCGAGGATGGAGTTGGCCTCGTCCCAGAAGCGCTGGAAGCGCGTTTCGTCGAGATTCATTTCGAATACGCTTTTTTCGATGCGTCCGCCGTAGAGTTCACAGCATTTTGCGAGTTTCCGCAGGCGTTTTGGGGTCGCGATGTCGTAGGAGATGACGTAGAGCATGGTGGATTTCAGGCGACGTGGAATATGACGGGGTTCTGCTGGCGTTCAAGGGTTTTGCAAATGCCGTTCGCCATGTCCTGGATGACCTTGCGGAAGGTCGTGGAGGTGGCTTTGCGGGCTTCGGTGAAGGGGCGGTCGAGGGTGCGCTCGTATTCCTGGAAGAAGATCCGCTTGGCGTCCCGGGTGAGATGGACGGAGCCGGTCTCGCGGTCGGTCTCGAAATGGTGGGGCATGAGCAGGCGATGATTGACGAGGCGGAGGACGAGGGCGTCGCAGAGGGGTGAGCGGAGGGGTTCGAGGAGATCCAGGGAGAGGGAGGGGCGTCCGGTGGTGAGTTCATGGAGATAGCCGAGACAGGGATCGAGTTCGGCGGTGCGGAGGGCGGAATCGATTTCGGCGGTGACGATGGCGTAGGTCCAGGAGAGGAGGGCGTTGACGGGATCTTTTGGGGGTCTGCGGCTGCGTCCATCGAAGGGCATGTCGTCGGGGAGCATGTCGGCGAGGCGGTTGAAATAGCAGGCGGAGGCGGTGCCTTCGAATCCGCGGGCCTGGTCGAGGGAATTGGCGGCCTTGAGGCGGAGGCGGCATTCCTGGAGGAAGCGGTTGGCGGTGGTCTGGGCGGGGCAGTCGGCCTGATGTCGGTTGGCGGACCAGCGCTGGAGCATGCGGCGCATGTTCTGGATCTTTGCGTCGATGAGGGCTTTGGCGATGCGGAGGGCGAGTTCGGGCTGGCGCATGCTTTCGTACTGGCGGAGACGGCGCAGGGCGTTGCCGTTGCGGGGCGGGAGGAGCGTGTTGAGCCAGCGGCCGCGGGAGGAAAGGAATACGACGGGGACGGCGGCCTCCATCAAGGCGTGCAGCAGCGGCATGGAGACATTGGGCTTGCCGATGCAGACGACGCGCCCGAGGTTGAAGAGGGCGATCTGGGAGGTCTCCCCCGTATCCAGCCTGGTCGTGACAATGCGGCGGTCGTCCAATTTGGCCTGGACTTGCCATCCATTCAGATACAAAGTGGGCATACGGGACTCTTTCTGCTGGGAGGTGGGGAAAAACGCCAGGGGGGCGGCCGGGACTTTCAGCGGCCGCCCCTCTGACAGGGGAAATGCGGATTGTCAAAGAACGGGGAACGGGAGTAAGGAAAGACGAAGGCAGGAGTGCGCCTAGGGTTTTGGTTCAAGGATGCTCTTGAGTGTATTCCGGATTTTGTCGGGATGGAGATCCTCGGGGCCGATGAGGGCCAGGTGATTGATTTTCGCACGGTTCCTGTCGCTGTCGCTCAGGGGGCGGACAGAGACGATGATGCCGGTGGCGCGCAGTCCGCCGATGTTTTTCTTGAGCGAATCGAGCTTGTAGATGGCCTCGGTGGCGCCGGCCTTTCCGAAGAAATTGCGGTTTTTGCATTCGAAGGCAAACAGCGATCCCTTGTAAACGACGAGCACGTCGAATTCGTTGCTGATGCTTCCAGTGGCGTCTGAGAGCACAACATTGAGTCCGGTCATGTCTTTGTTCGGGTAGAAGCTCCGGATGCTTTCGGCGAGGTAGATTTCAAGCCAGCCGCCTTTGGCGAAGTTGAGGGCGTCCTCGGAGGCGAAGCGCAGTATTTTGGTGTCTTTGTCCCGGACGACCAATTTGCTTTGCCGAAGGGTTTCGACGAGTCTATTCCAATCATGGCTGTCCAAGTCGGGAGCCTTGGGGACGGAATCAAGATCGGTTATTTCGGCGTTTGTGGCGACGCTGTTCAGGGACGCCATTGCATTCTGCCATGCCTGTGCGTTTTTGGCGAAGCATTTTGCCATGGCGCTCCGTTTCGGGTCGGATGAGGTAGGCAAGTAGTAGGAGCACAATTTGCCTCCGTAGAGCGCCACGTATTCGGGGAGTTTAAGCTTGTCGTATGGCGGGGGATCGAGGAGTTGCCAAGTATTTTCCTTGGAGTCTGGCACGGTGTCGTAAAGCCAGATGCGGTCTTGGTTGATATCTACATAGAAGACAGGCTTGTGGTCGATGCGGAAGACCTCCTGGGCGGCGATGGCCATGGGCTTGGTGCCGCCCGTGATGTTGAGCATCAGGTTTTCCGTTTCATGTTCCGTGTACCACTCCAGGAAGATTTGCTGGAGTTCCGGGAAGTCGGCTTCATGCGAACCGAGCGGCAGGGATTCGACCTGGATGCCGTGGCCCTCCAGATTCTGCCGGAGAGCCTCTGCCTTGCCTTTCATGGAATCGGTGACGGCGAGGGTGACCTTGGCGGCGCGAAGCGCCGGATGGAACACCGGCAGGTAATTGGGCACGGGTTGAGCGGAAACCAGGCAAAGATGATGGTAGGGCGGGGTCATAAGAGGGGGCGTGCAGAGATTTCGTCGCGGGTGTCGACTTCAGTGGAACTGGGCATCTTTTGCCGGTATGGGAATTTGATGGGCGGGTGGTGGTCCAGGATGTCCAGCAATTTGTTGCCGCCGCGTTGGCTTTGGGAGCCGAGGATGGCGGGGGTGTAGAAGAGGATGGAAAGCAAGCCTTTGTCGGAAGTCAGAAGGGGGCGGAGATGGAGTGCGCTGGCCTGGCGCGGTTTGGAGGAGGTTCCCAACGGGGTCGGGTTGTTGCCGTATTGTCCCGCCGAGAGGCCATTTTGGCGGAGATGACCCAGGGCGGCTTCCAGCCAGCCAAGGGACTCTTTCCAGCTGTTTGTAGTGAGGATCAAGTCGTGCCGATTGGTAAGCACCCAGGAGCGGATTCCGAAGTTGGCGAGGGTGCGGAGTTCCGTCTGGACTTCGGCCAAGGTCGGCGGGGGTGTGCATTGGAAGGCACCGCAGCCGCGGGTCTGGCGGAGTCCGAGGGAGCCGAGGAGGAGGAAGGCGTTCCAGGCGCGCAGGAAGGCGGATTCCTCGTCCGAGGTGAGCGTGAGGCGTGGGACGGCCTCCAGATCAAAAGTGGATTCAGGGGAAAGGAAGCCGTCTTTGGAGAAGTAGCGTCTTCCATCACTGCTTGCCTTGGCGAAGTAAAGCAGGTAGAACAATCTCTCGGCAGCCCGGGACGGAAGAGAGGGGCGGTTTTCTGCGAGTTTCTGGTTGCGGATGCGGATGGTGACCTTGCTGGCGGCGGTGGCCTGGTCGTTGGTTTCGCCGGAGAGCTTGTGGACGCCTCCGAAGAGGCGTTTTTCGGTTTCGGGGGTGCCGCCGAGGAGGCGGAACCACCAGCGGAGTTGCCCGCGCACGGAGGGTGCGCGCAGTTCCGCGTGTTCCTGTTCGCCGCCGGCGCAGAAGCACGGCGTGAGGATTTCGAGATGTGCAGTTAACGGTTTCATGAAATACCTTTCTCCTTGAAAAGTTTCTGCTGCAAATCCTCCCCTAGCCAATGGATGAGGGTTTTCACGGGTCCTTTCAGATCTTTGGGCTTGAGGTTCGGGTTGTTCCGGATGACCTCATAGAGTTCCTGACGGCGTTCGTCGCTGAATGTCTCTTCAAAGGCCTTGTAGATCGCGCTGACGTCAGCGCTGAATTTCCGCCAGTTTTTGCTGTCGCATTGGGCAAACGGTTTCTTCCTCAGCTCCTCTTTCTTGGCGTCCTCTGCGGCTTTTGCCCCAGCGACTGCGGCCGCGTGCTTTGCTGCCCGTTCTTGGCGTTGCTGTTCTTCTTCTATCTGTTTCTCTTCCTTTTCCTTTTTCTTGGCCTCATTGGCATCATGCAAATCCTGAAGGCGCTGGAGTTCGGGATCTCGTCCGAGTTCGAACCACCCGTAACCGGCGGCGGTTTTGGCGCCGATGCCGTAGAGGGTGATGGCGGTTTCGAGCCATTTGCGGGCGTCGTTGAGGATGGTGTTGTCGGCGTTGCGGAGTGGGATGATGCGGAATGTGAATTCATTTGGGGACGCGGCCTTGACGGCGGGGAAGGCGAGTGGGATGGGGGCCTCGTCGTCGGTGGCGACGTTTCGTTTTCCCTGATAGTATTCGGGGTGGTGGGGGGTGGCGATGTCGAGGGTGAGATTGCAGTCCTTGGAGGGGACGGCGGCGAGGAAGGAGACCTTTCCAGCGAAGGCGATTTCCTTGGTCCAGCCCTTCCATTTGCGGAGGGCGTCATCGAGCTTGAGGTGTCCGGTGGGGAATCCGAAGACGTCGACGATGCGGAGGGCGAGATCTTCCGTTTGCTGTTCCATCCATTCGCGGAATGCGGCCATGCTGGCGACGCCCTTGACGGCGCTGCCGGGGATGCACGGGTAGCCGTGGAGCCGGTTCAGGCAGAGTCCTGCGTTTTCGAGGATTCCGCCGGACTGGTTGATGATCAGATTGCCCTGGAGCAGTGCGTAGAAGACGCATTCCTTCGGGTGTTTCCAAGGGGAGAGGGATGCGGTCTTGTGGTGGGCCTTGTAGCAGTTGATGACGAACTGGAGTTCGGTGGCGCGCTCGGTTTGGTTGCCTTTGGTCTTGTTGACGAACTTTTCGAGGCGGAGCGAGGGGGATTCGCACTTTTCGAAAGAATTGCCGAGGAGGTCGACAATCTGGCTATTTGCGGTCTGCATTCTGCTTTTCCTCCTTCTTCTTGGCGCTGGCGAAGTGGCGGTAGTAGTTGAGGTAGGCGAGGATTTCGGCGGTGACGGCGCGGAGGCGTGCGGAATCCTGCTTGCAGAGCCAGGCGGCGAAGGTTTCGAGATCGGAATCTGGGGCGTCGTCGAAGAGCGTTTTATAGTGCTTGACGGCGCCCTGGAGCACCTTTTCGTGGCCTTCCTTTCCGTCGAGGGCGAAAGCGATGGCTCCGAGGAGGCCGTTCTGCTGGACCATGGAGGGGACTTTCTTGATGACATCGCCGTCATTCACCCCTGTGGCTTCCCCTGCCGTCAGGCTTGCATTGAGTGCGTTCTGGGCGCGGATTTGGTCGAGGTTTTGCATGATGGGATCCTCCGGTGTGGCTTAGAGAGTGGAGACATCGACGAGGGAAGCGGAGCACCATCCGAGTCCGGTGGTGGCGTCGGCGCCGATCTGGAGAAGGGAACCGACATCGCCGCTGGTGAGTTTTTTGGCGAGTTTGTCGAGGGCGGTAGCCTTCTTTTCGTGGAGGAGGGTGTAGAACATGGTTTCGGCGGGGACGTTTTCCTGGTTGAAGAGGGCGCCCTTGGCGGCGGTGCCGGTATCGTCGTCGATTTTGACGTGCTGGGCGACTTCGCAGGTATTTTCGACGAAGTATTTGAACATTTCGTCGGAGAGGAGGACGAGGTGGTTTTTGAGTTCGCCGTTCCAGAGGGAGTCATTGGAGAGTTTGGCGAGGAGGGCGGCGATGCTGGCGATGGTCTGGTCGTCGTCGCGTCCCTTGACATTGAGGACGTATTCTTCGAGAATGATGGAGCGTTCGTTGGCGGAGTTGAAGAGGAGCTCGCCGGGGGCGAGGCAGTTCATGTCTTCGAGTTTGGGCAGTTTGATGTCCTTACCGGTGTCGCGGAGGAAGCGTCCGAGCGCGAGAGGGCAGGTGACCCATGCGAATCCGGCCTTTGCGGAGCGGACGGGGAATGCGAGGATGCGGGCTTCGCCGACGAGGAGGTTACCGGCTTCGAGTTTCTGGGGGTCGGCGTTGGCTCCGAAGAGGAATTCTGCCTCGCTCTTGGCCTTGCGGGTGTTTTTGTTGGCTTTGTCGAGATCTTCATTCCAGAGATCTGCGAGGACGCCCTTGAGGGAGGAGCCTGGGATGACGGGGTATCCGGTGTGTCGTTCGCGGATGATGGGGAGGTCGACGATGCCGACGGAGGAGCCTGCGCCGACGTGGAGGGGAGTGCGGGAGAAGAGGGAGAGGAGCTGGGATTTCATGGGGTGAATCCTTTGGTTGGGGGTTTACAGTTGGGGAACAAGATGTTTGGGGAGAATGGAGCAGAGTCCGAGGCCGAAGCCGGTTTCGCCGAGGCTTCCGGAGCGTCGGTTGACGATGTTACCCTTGGCGTCGGTGGCGTTGAGGGCCTGCCAGAGGGCGTTTGCGGCGCTGGCGTTATCGCAGCGGAAGAGATAGACGGAGCCGGCGGGGACGGCGGCGAGGGTTGGCTTGGGGGCCTGGGTTTTATCGAGGGAGGTGGCGACCTTCCATCCGGAGAAGAAGAGTGGTTTTCCGATGCGTGCGGCGACGAGGGTGGCGCCAGTGATGGGGTCGCCCTGGCGGCGCTGCCGCCACTGGTCGCGGGATTCGCCTGGGTTGCGGGGGAGGTTCTTTGGGGGCGTGCGGAGGAGGACGCGGGCGTCGTGGGGATCGACCCAGGTGGGGAGCCAGCCGCCGGGGGCGTTTCCGATGGCGGGGAAGACGGCGGGGGCGAGGAGGGTCCAGCGCAGGTAGACGGGGGCGTCGGCGCTGGCGGGGCATTGTTGGAGTGCGGGCAGCTGGAAGCGGTCGGTAGGTTCGTCCTTCACGTAGACGACGCCCTGCTGTCCGCCGAGGATGATTTCGCGGTTTTGGGCGAGGAGGTCGGCGAGGAGGTCGAAGGATTTTTCGAGGCCCTTGGCGTGCTGGTCGCAGGAGGCGAGGGCGGCCATGGTGACGCCGTTTTCGAGGCGGAGGTATTCGGCCTGGTAGAGTTTGTGGTCGTCGGCGCGTCCGGATTCGGGGTCGATGGCGACGCCGATGTTGCGGTCGGAGGCGAAGAGTTTGGGGGAGAGCGCTTCGTCATCCAGGTCGATGGGTTGACCGTTCAAGTATTTGCGGTAGTTGTCGGCGGAGATCCACTGGGGCGGGGTGTCCTTTCCGAGGACGGGGGAGATGAAGGAGTATTGGAGGGGTTTGGGGATGTTGGTTCCATCGGCGTGGCAGAGCGCCATGGGACGGAGGTGGTGTCCGTCGTCGATGGCGAGGTCGAGGGGGCAGGGGAAGAAGAGCGTTCCGTCTTTGCACGGGAACGGCCCGGCGGTGCGGAGGGCGCCGAAGCGGAACTCGTTGTCCTTATGCCGGTCGTGGTTGGTGACGGTGTGTTTTTCCCCTTCGCGGGCGGGGTCGCGCTGGGGCCACTGTCGCCAGAAGGCGGAGAGGATGGCGCGGTAGAGGTGATCGGGGCGCGGCCAGTTGGCGCCGAGGCCGGCGTCGGAGGCCTCCATGGGGCGCGCGTCGTGCATGAAGAGGAGGTCGCGGGGGGTCAGGGTGAGGGCATGGGTGCTCATTGTTCGTCTTCTCCTTTTTCCGCGCGGTCGCGGTTGATGAAGGCCTCGGTGAGGAAGGGCTGGATGAAGTCTTCGAGTTTTTCGCACTGGGTGCACCAGGCCTGGCAGAGATCGCGCAGCTCGCGCTGGGAGGCCTCGTCAAGTTCGGAGGCCTGCTGGCGGATGACGACCTTGACTTCCGCCATGATGATTTCCTTTACCTTGTCGGTGGGAAGCGTCTGTTCCTTGTTTTCCTTGTCGCCCAGGCGATAGGGGGCGAGGGCGCGGGCGAGGGCGTATGGGAAGCGGGCGGAGAGGGCGGGGGTGCCTTCGCCGCGCTGGTCCTTGCGGAGGGATTCGAGGCGCTGAAGCAGCGCGAGAGCGGGATGAATGTTCTCCTTGGCCTCCCAGTTGCAGCCCCATTGAAGGATTTCGCCGGAGCGTTTGTAGAGGGAGATGGCGAGTGCGGCGCGGTGGTAGTCGTGTTTGGCGCGGTGCTCGGCCTTCTGCGCCTCTTGGACGAGCATCTGCAGCGGGGCCTTTTCGTGGCCGATGGCGATGCCGACGGAGACGTCGCCTTTGCAGCCAGGCATCAGGCGCGGCGGATGGTCGCCGTCGTAGTCCTTGCGGAATGCGTTGCGAAGGTCGCGGGCGCAGTCGATGGCGCGGTCGGCGGGGAGCATGGCGAGGACATCGTCGCCGCCGGCATAGATGAGCTGGCCGTCATAGGCGTTGACGATTTCCTCCGCCTTCCAGATGGAGAAGTTGGCGAGGGCCTCGGAGAACTGGAGGTGGTAGGCGGGGGTGAGGAGGCGGTGGACGTCCTGGAGGCCAGGGTCGCAGTCGCCGACGATCTGGTCCTTCAGAAGCGGGGTCTTTTCGCCGGAGATCCACTTGCCCATTTCATCGCCGTCCATGGCGAGGACGGCGACATAGCCGTCCTTGGCGACATCGTGGACGGAGTCGAAACGGAGGGTGCGGTCGAAGTCGTCTTTCTTCAGTTTGAGGGTTTGGTGGAGGGCCAGTGGATGATCGCCCAGGAGGTGTGGTCGGCACCAGAGTCGCTTGACGAGGTTCATGGCGCCGTAGCGGTGGCCGGGGGCGGTGAAGAGCTTTTCGTATTGTTTTGAGGTGAGGAGTTTCCAGAGGGCCTCGTTTCCGATGACCTCCTCCTTTCCGGAGAGGGAGTCCTTGACGGCGGCGTCCAGGTTGACGCTGTCCCAGGCTGGGAATTCGCGGGTGTTTCGGCGGGCGGCGAGTTTCGCGTCGGCGAGGCCGTAGAAGGCGGCCCAGGCGAGGCCGGGATTGTCCTTGTTCTTGCCGCGGGCGAAGTCGAGGAGAGTGCGGAGATCCTGGACCGGCGTCTTGCGGTCGCCCGTGGCTTCGCGCTGATTGATAGGGAGGGATTTGTATTGTTCGAGGGTGTTGAAATCCAGGCCGGTCCAGGGCTGGATGGCCCAGGTGATCTGGGGGAAGGCCTGGATCTGCGTGTCCCAGCGCTTCTGCCAGTCGGCGAGGCCGGCGTCGGCGCCGGCTTCCTCGGCCTTGGCGGCGAGCCAGTTCCAGACGGGGGTGGAGAGGGCCTTCAGGGCCTTGTGGATGGCTTCTTCCGCGCATTTAGCGAGGTCCTCGGCGCAGTCGTCGGGGACGAGGGCGAGGAAGCGGTTGGGGAGGGTCGGGGTGAGCTTCCAGGCGGCGACATCGTCGCGATGGGGGGCGGTGATGGCATCCCAGAGTCCGGTGCGTTCGTAGAAGCCCTGGTGGAGGGCGTCGAAGATGCCGTTGCCGCGGAGATTCGGGAAGACAATGGCGGCGGGGCCGACGCAGTCGGTGATGGCCTTGAGTGCGTGCGCGATGAGCCAGGAGAGGAGATAGGAGCCGCTCCAGAGGTCTCGGGTGGAGCGTGCCTGGGCGATGAATTCCTGGACGGGGCCCATCTGGAAGAGCAGGAAGGCGGGGCGCACTTCGCCGTCGCGGAAGCAGTTGGCGAGGGCGGCGCGGGCGGCGAGGTGGTTCCAGGCGGTGAAGTCGGGGAGAATGGGGTCGGCGGGGGTGAGGGCGTCTTCCGGGAGGAGGTCGGCGCCGCAGCGCCAGAGGAGGAAGACGAGCTGCTGGTCGGTGAGGTCGGCGGGCAGTTTCGCGCGGAGGGCCTGGGCGAGTTCGGCGGGGGGCTTGGTGGAGAATGCTTTGTCTTGCGGAGCGGAGCTGAGGGGATGGCGGAAGACGCGGGAGGCGGGCGCGTCCGAGGCGGTGAAGAGGGAGCCTTCGGCGCCGCGGGCGATCTGTTCGACCTGCTCCAGGGCGGGGTCGTTGTCGCCCAGCATGGCCTTGAGGCAGCGGGACCAGTCGATTTCTCTCATAACGGTGAACTCCTTGTGGAAGGGGGGGCTGTCAGGGGGTGGGAAGTGGTTGGGCATCATGATGCCTGGGGAGATCGGCGAGGAAGTGGCAGAAATCCGACAAGGCATCGGTCATGGCCAGCGTCATCTGGGCGGTGGTTTTTCTGCGGTTGAGGCCCTGGATGGTACAGGTGAAGAGGCCGGATTCGTCGCGCCGCATGGGCGAGACGGTGAGGGAGGCATCCGGCGCGTCGGTGAAGATTTTGGCGATGATGCGGTCGGCAAGGCTGTATTTTCCGAGTGCTTTTCGCCAGCCCTCGAAGACGCCAGGTTTGTCCTTGCGGCAAAGGACGATGAATGCATCGCAGGGCGCCATCATGTCGGCGCGGGACGGGGCGGGGATGCGTTCGTGGATGTTTTTTTCTTCGCAATGTTTTCCGCCGGGCATATCGGCGACGAGCAGGTCGAAGCGGCTGCGGTCATGTTCCAGGAAATGGCGGACTGTCTCTTCGCGGTCAGGGGTCCATTGAACTTTGCTGGCATCGCGTGCGGCTCGGGCATAGTTTTGGCTGGCGGTGTCGTTGGAGGATTCGAGTTCGGCGACCCATTCCGGGGAAGGGGAGGCCTGGTCGCAGTCGTAGCGCCAAATCTTGCGGCGGGGCAGGCTGGTGATCAGGCAGTTCTGGAGGATGTTGGAGAAGAGGGATTTTCCGCTATTGGGGTCGCCGAGGATGCCGAGGACGACGCCTTTTCCTGGAATGAAGCGCGCTTCGCACAGCTGGATATCTTTGAGACTGAAGATAATATCTGGATTGTCGGGGAGGGAGACTTGGATACACGGCCACTGATGGAAGGCGGCGGAAGCGCCGAGGGTGGCGTAGAAGAAGACGGGGCCTTTCCCGGTGAGGAGGAGCGGGGACTTGTCGGTTGGTGGAGGGAGGGCGGGCATGCGGCAAAGCTGCTTCTTGGTTTCCTCGTCCCATTTCTGGTCGGGAGTTGGCGCGGGCAGGAGTTCGACCCTGTCGGCGGTAGTTTTGCACCATGGTTTTGGTTCGGGCGCGGCTCCGCGGTCAAAGATGAGGATGGGGTTTTCCTTCACTTTCTGGTAGCGGATGGTTTGGATGCCGGCGTGGACGAGATAAAAGGCGGTTCCGGCATACGCGATGCCATTGCCTCTGCCGGTGATGACGGCAGACCAGCCCTGGTACGATTGACGGAGGAGGGCGAGCAACTGCCGATAGTCTTCTTCGTTGAGGCGCAGATTATTCTGGTTGTTCTGGCTGCGGAATTCGATACGAAGTTCTTTGGTGGCGGGGTACTCCTTGTAGTCGATTTTAGAGGTGTTGAATGGATTCATACGAGGTGAAAGTGAAGATTGTTTCCGGGATGTGTTGTCTTTTAGACTGGTAGAAAAGGACTTGTCACGAAGAGTCTATACTTGAGGCAGTTAGTATAAGCCGAGGGAGTCGTCAGAGCGGAGTGATGGGGCGGCATCGTGGGTGTCTTTGCGGCCGGCGGGCGGTTGATTCTGTCGGAGAGCGGGCTCAGGCATCGGGAATTTGCGCCGCCTTCCTGGTGCGGAAAGACCCTTGGAGGGGGACAGGATTAGAGCCTGGTGTGGAGTGAGCCGCGAAGCGGCGAATGGAATCTCTGGGATGCTGCCAATTTCTTGGTGCCCAGCAAGGTCAGTGGACTGCGTACGGGAGGCGTCCCGACCGCCGGGCACTGGCCTGAAAAGGAGCTTGGTTCGTCGAAAAGCCGTGGAGAAACCGTCTTTTTCAGTTGTTCCAAATATATCCCCGATTTTGGAATATGATGGTTGCAAAGACGTTTTTTCATGCGGCGCTGTTCCCCAAGAGGGTAGGCGATTGCCCAGTCAAAGCCCCGAAAATGGTAGCCACGGCGTCGCCGTGGTCGCCAGGACGAGCGACGCAGCGAACAATTCCGCCGCCCCATTGCAAACCCTGTGTGGCTCACCCGCCTGCCACGGCGGGACGCCGTGGCTACGCCCGCTTCGTCAAGCGCACCCGACCCACAGGCTTCTCGCGTGTCTGCATTATGAGGGGTTGTTACCGACCCTCTTGGGGAACAGAGCGTTTCATGCGGAGAGATTGACGCGAGGTTCTGCGCATTTTCGGCAAGTACTGTTCTCCAGGGGGGGTATTGCCTGAGTGACGCCCCGATAAAGATTGCCACGGCAGGGCCGCCGTGGCAACAACTTCGGACATGGAAATGGTGGCGATTGCCGACCCGTATGGGAACATCGCGTCCGGCTTTTCCGGGTCTTCCGGGTCTTCCGGATTTTCCGGATTCGCTCAGTTTCCCAAGAGAGTAGGCGATTGCCTGATTGAAGATTCCGAAAATGGCAGCGATTGCCGACCCGTATGGGGAACGGATCGGTGAGAGGAGGGGGGCGCCCCCCGTGGGAGGCGCCGTGAGGAGCGGCTACTTGCTTTCGAGGCCGGGGCTGCGGTCGGCGGGGATGCGGTAGCGGCGGAGGACGCGCGGGGTGGCCTCGCGGAGGTGCTGGAGGTCGAGGGTGAGCGGGGTTCCGTTCTGGAGGGTGAAGGTGATGGCGGGGCCTTTGGAGGCCTCGACGAGCTTCACCAGCTGGCGCAGGTTGCGGACGCGGCGTCCGTCGACCTTGACGACGGGCAGCATGGCGATGTCGTTGTCGTAGCCGACGGTGACGGGGTCGCCGAGGATCTTCTGGAGGAGGACGACCTGGTCGCCGGGCTTTTCGGCGGGCTTTTCCACGTATCCTTCGAGGAGGCCGCGGTTGGGGAAGTACGGATCGAAGTCCACGAAGGGGTTGGTGGGTTCGCGGTCCAGGAGGTTGCCGGTGAGTGGGGTGAAGACGAGGCTGCCGAGGATGTAGTATTCGGGGACGGCGTCGAAGATGCGTCCGGGGACCATGCGTTCGGTCTTCTGCACGGGCATCTGCACCTTGATTTCGCGGCCGTCGCGGAGCACGCCGAACTCGACGATTTCGCCGATCTGCTTTTCGCGGTAGTAGGCGAGGAGGCTGCGGGGCTTGCGGCCCGGCTGGCGGATGGTGCCGAGGTTGGAGAGGGCGAGGCCGTCCACGGAGAGCAGCACGTCGTTCAGGCGGAAGCAGTCCTTCAGGGCGGGATTGTCGAGCTTGAAGACCAGGAGCCCCGTCTGGTCCGGCTTCATCTTCAGGAAGCGGCGCGTGTCCGGGTTGTTGAGTTCGAGGAGGTCGAAGGGCAGGTTGCCGAAGCCCTCGATGCGGCCGTTCTCCAGGTCCTTGAGGAAGTGGCGGATGATGACGGGGGGGATCATGTAGCCGATGTTCTGACGGCGGTTCAGCCCCTGGAAGGCGATGCCGACGATCTTGCCGCCGCGCAGGACGGGGCCGCCGCTGTTGCCGGGGTTGATGGCGGCGTCCAGCTGCGCGCCCAGGAGGATTTCCCCGGAGTGGGCGTAGGAGACCTCCTCGATGCGGGAGATGATGCCCTGGGTGATGGAGAGTCCGGAGCCGCCGACGGGGTAGCCGGCCACCTGCACCTCGCTCTGGACGGGGGGGGTGTCACCGAGCTCGAGGGGGGTGATGCCCTTGAAGAAGGCCGCCTCGTCCTTGACCTTCAGCAGCGCGAGGTCGCAGGTGTGGTTGACGGCGAAGACCTCGGCGTCGAAGGGAGTGTCGAGGTCCTGGCGGCGGACGGTGATGTAGGTGGTGTTGGCGACGTTGTGGGCGTTGGTGAGGATGCGCTTCCCTGCGATGACGACGCCGCTGCCGGAGGCCTGGATGGGCGAGGAGCTCTGCCAGGGGAGGCTGTAGTTGGGGTCGGTGACGACCATGTCGATGCGGACGACGGCGTTGAGCTGGGTGTCGAGGGTCTTGGCGTCGGGCTTGGCGGCCTTGTCGGGGCGCTTGTCGGCGATGGCGGCGAGGGTGCGTGCGAAATCGATCAGGGCCTTGCGGCGGTCGGCGGCGTTGTCGTTGGCGGGGGCTTCATTCTTCATGTTGGTGTTCTCCATTTTCTGGGTGTGGGTCGTCGTGTTCAGGTCCGCGTTTTTCATGTTGATTTCTCCGTGCATTGAGTTTTCAGGGGCTTTCATTAGGTTATTCCGCCCGCCGCTCTGGTGGCGGACGGCTGGTTTCGGGTTAGGTTGGATAGGTTGACTTTCGACAGACGCGCAACGATTTGCCGGTGTAGTTCGGGCTGCTATTTCTTCATGGGCACCTCCTGGTTTTGGGTTGACGGTCATTACCTGGTCCTGGGTCGGCTGTCGTGGGCGGCGCGGCCATTCGCCGCCGGTTTCTGCGTCAGGTTGTCAAAGAACTCGGCAAAGTCTATTACGTCCGGCGGGGGGCTTTCTTACCCCGCCGCACGTATTTTTACCATGGTGGAGCCGGCGGGTGTCGAACCCGCGCCCGGAGATGTTCACTTCGGCTTTCATCCCCGGGGGAACCTTCCACGGCCCCGTGTGTTCATTCTCATTAAGTCCCCATGTTGACAGTTTTCCGGGCCGGTCCGCGAATTTGTTGACGAGGACGCCGGACGATTCGACTTTCGGGATCGCCGGCGGGGTTGTCCGCAGAAATTCGTCCGTCATTTTTCAGGGCAGCAGGAAGGCCAGGCGGGCTTCGAGTTCGGAGATGGGTCGTGGGGCAGGCAGGCGGGGGATGCGGCTGACGCGGACGGGCGGGTTTTCCTCCCAGCACTTGCGGTAGGCGTCGCGGCAGGCGGCAGAGGGTTCGATGCGGTCGAAGAGATCCGGGGGCAGATTGGGGTTCAGCATGTATTTCATGGCCTTGCTGTAGGCGGCGAAGTCGAGGCGGTACTGGTATGCCTCCCAGGCGGCGACGAGGCGTCCGATTTGCTTGCCGGCGAATTGTCCGACCTTTTCGCCGCCCCAGATGAGGATGGGTCCGGCGACGATAGCGCCCGCGATGCCCCAAGGGCCGAGCGGGACGAGGAGGATGCTGACGGTGGTGGCGAGGAAGGATCCGGTGACGCGCCCGACGGTGGCGCCGACGGCTTTTCCGTATTCCTGGAGATAGTCGTGGCGGGGGATGGCGCCCTCATCGTAGAGATCTTCGAGGCGGTTGATCTGAAACATCATGGCGCCGACGTCGAAGACGGCGAAGATGGCGGTGGTCCAGGCCGCGCCCTTCATGGCGCGGCCGATGGTCTGGCGGGTCATGCGGGAGGGGATCTTGGGGAAGGGGAAGCCGTTGAACTTGGCGGCGGCCTTGGGGACGTTCGGGCCCTGCTGATCCACCCAGCGGGGCAGGTGCTTGGGGAGGCCTTTGTGGCGTGCCACCCGCTTGAGGATGTCATTTGCCTGTTTCTGCATGGTTTCCGTGATGACCCAGCCGTCGACCTGGGTCCTGCCGACGGAGTTGGCGGCGACATCCTGGATCTTGTGGAGGCGGACGACGTTTTTGACGGCCTCCGGGGAGGTGTGCCAGACGCGGGCGACATTCTCAGGATTGTGGTAGAGGTTCGCGTGGTTGGTCGGCGTCAGGATGTTTCCGTTGGCGAGGCGATATTTTCCGATGTCGCGGGTGGGATGGTCCATGAAGTCCATGATCCGCTCGATCTGTTCGGAGGTCATGTTTCCGACGCCGCCGTGTTCGACGGGGATGCCGATGAGGTCTTGCGCGCCAGCGAGATGGGCACGGCCGGACATGGCGGCGAGAGGGCTGGCGAGAAACAGCGCGGCGAAGACGGCGAGGAGGAAGGTCGGGATGTGTCGGATGGCGTTCATGGCGGTCTCCTGGTTGCGGGGGGTGGCGTGGTCCTGGGCGAGGTTGAGTCGGGTCGTGGATTCGGCTGCGGTCATGGTGCGTTCCTCCTGGTTGATGGTGATGGTTGGATGGCGGGGCATCCGCTAATTCCGGGCGGTCAGAGGGGAGAGGTCGAGGCCGCCCTCGAACTTGCGGCGCTTGCGGAACTCCCGCAGGGCGCGCAGGTCGCTTTCCTCGGCGGTGTTGTCCTGCGGATAGCCGGGGAGATCGGCCAGGGCGGGGACGGCATTCCTGCGCTCCCGGTCGTAGAAGTTGCGCTCCCGCCTGGAGAAGCGGCGGTAGATCTTGTCCTGGAGTTCGGCGGCCTGGTTGGCGAGCGGGGCCTCGATGCAGGCGCCCTCCCGGATGCGCTGGCAGAGGTCGCTGGCGGCGTAGAGGGCACCGACGTCGTCGCGCCAATTGCCCCAGTTGAACCACTTGGAATCCTGACGGCGATAGAGGGCGCGGGCTCCTTCCAGATACTCCGCACCGCCGGCGTTCTCGAAGCGATTGCGCGCGGTGTGGAGTGCCTCCTGCAGTTCGGCGAGGGTGGTCTGGCGGAGGTGGTTCAGTTCGGCGGTGCAGTTCTGCAGATTCCGCTGGCAGCGGATGATTTGATCCAGTTCCGCATAATCCCAGAGCAGGCGGTCGGCGGCGATGCGGGCGATGACGCCATCCAGTTTCCGGAATTGCTCCAGGAGGCGCGCGGCGCCGGTGTCTGCTTCCCAGGCCTCCTGGCAGCCCTTGAGGCAGACCATCACCTCCGCCTGCATCTGGAGCTTGCGGGCAGTCCGCCAAGCCTGCCGGATCTGCTCCCGTTCCGCATTGGTCCACGGAATCGGCTCCTGCAGTGCCCGGTCGCACTCCGCGGCCTTGGTTGCGGTGTAGTGCAGGATTTCCTCCGCGGAGGAGAAGGAGGCGTCGGGGAATGCGACGAGTTCCCGGAGTCGCGCCTTGCGCCAGGCGGTTTCGGGGGATTCGGCGGGAGCGGCGGTGACCGCCGGGGCGAGGTGGTCCCGGGAGGCGGCCGCGGTCTCCTGGCGGGTCATGCTGGCGCAGCCGCAGAGGAGGAACACGACGAGGGCGAGAAGGCAGAGGGCGATGGCCTGGGGGATGGAATGCTTCATGATGCTCTCCTGGTTGAAGTGGAAGTTGAAACCGGGCTGGACAAAGGCGCTGGTGTGCTTCATGGTTTTTCCTCCTGAATGGCTGGTGATGCGAAACATGCAAATTGGTGGAGCCGGCGGGTGTCGAACCCGCGCCCGGAGATGTTCACTTCGGCTTTCATCCCCGGGGGAACCTTCCACGGCCCCGTGTGTTCATTCTCATTAAGTCCCCGTGTTGACAGTTTTCCGGTCCGGTTCGCGTTTTTTCCATAGGGGCATTCCCATGCCATGGAAAAGACGGTCGGCGACGGGCTGGACATGCGGGTTTCTCGTTTTGTTTAGCAATAGCATTCCGCGAATAAGTAGGGAGATACGATTCATCGCCAAGCCTTGCATCGGTTTGAATCGATAGTTTTCGGGTCATAGGACGTTGTTCGATCGGCATTTGCTCCAGGGTGCGGTTGTGGAGGTCGCGGACGCCGAATAGACGACGGGGTGGCGGATGGCGTGCCTGGCGATGAAGGCGAGGGGAGAGAACAAGATTGGGACTCCCATGCTATTTGTCGTTGGACCTGGAGTTGATGGCGGCGATGATGGCGACGAGCAGAGTGATCATGTATTTTGCCTCCTATGACGATTTGTTGTTGGGCTTGGCGGCCGACGGCGACTGTGATGGCGGCGGACTCCGCGAAAGTATGGTAAACATGTTTGTCTTCTTTCTTTTGCTTGGTTTATTCCCAGATGATTTTGATGATGATTTTAATGAGGTTGCTCATGGTGTGGTCTCCTTGGGGTTAGTAGATACAGGTGTCATCGAGTGCCTGGAGTAGCTTCGTGAGGTTGATCTTGGTGCCGATGATGTAGGCGGTGACTGCGACGGTTGAAATGACGATGGTCTTCGGATCCTTCATGGTTTTCAAGAGTGACAGAATGATTTTCATGGTATTCTCCTTTTTTTGATTGTGGATGCTGGGATGAAAGCGGTTTAGCGGTTGTCGCCTGGATTCTCCTCCCCGAAGAGTTTGGCGATTGCGGCGATCAGAATACCGGTGCAGGCGGCGACGAGCAGTGCGTTGATGGGAATCGACTTGGCAGAGTGAACGAGACAAGCATTCATGGGGAATCTCCTTTTTTCGGGTGGATTTTGGGGAACTTACGATTTACAATAGCATTCCGCGAAAAACGACGTTTTGAGTCATGCGACGGAGCGTCGTTCGAGGGGCATCTGCTCCACGATGCGGTCGAAGAGGTTGCGGACTCCGAAGCCGGTTTCGGCCGAATAGAAGACAGGGCGGCGGATGGCGATGCCGGTGGCGTCCTTGACGCGGCGCTGCACGGAGGTGGCCTGTTCTTCGAGATATTCCATGAGCGTCGGGTCGGGGAGGCGTTGGGCATCCATCCAGTGTCGTCCCTTCATGGCGGCGTCGGCCTGGTTGATGACGACCAGGATGCGGTCGCGCTGGATGTTCGGCACGATGACGTCGTTGAGCAGGTGGTAGGTCGTTCCGAGGTCTCTGCTGGAGGCGTCGAGGACGACGAGGGCCAGGTCGATGAAGCCATAGGCGCGATGTCCCAGGACATACTTCCGGTGGAGGAGGTGGATGATTTTCCGTTCGTGTTCGCGGTCGTTTTCGACGCCGTCGCCGAGGCCCGGGGTGTCCCAGAGGCGGAAGACGTCGTTGAGGCGGTACGCCGCGAGATCCATGGTTTCGGGATCCACGCCGTCACCGACCTTCGCGACGTATTTCTGGAAGAAGGCGTTGAGGGTGGTGGACTTTCCGGCGCCGGTCACTCCGGTCACCATGACGTCGAGGGGGCGGAAGCGTGCGATGCGGAGCCTGCGTTCCATGTCGTCGATTCGGTATTGCGAATAATCGTAGTGCATTGTAAACCTCCTACCAGCTGAAGATGGATTTGAAGAAGGCGACGCCGGCGCCGATGATCGTTCCGACGGCCGCGCCCACTGCGGTGCCGATGCCGGGGACAATCGAGGCGATGGCCGCGCCCAGGGTCGCGCCGGCTGCCATCCAGGAAACCACGCTTGTCGCGGTGAGTTCCTGGATGTTATTGCGGTATTCGTCGCGGTCGTTGTACTGCCACATCTCCTGGTTCTGGTTGGCGTTCAAGGCGGCGACCAGGCGTTTGCGCTCGGGGATGTGCTCGAGGATGAAGCAGAAGAGCTTGGCCAGATTGTAGGGGCGTTCCTGCACCCCGCCGTCCTCCTTGTATCCGGCGGCGTAGTAGATGGGGGTGATCTCCACGCCAGTCCCCTCGTAGATGCGGCGTCGCACGGACTCGCATTTCTCGTCCAGGAATTTGGCCAGGATCGCGTCCGGTTTGTTTTCGTCGTAGTTCCAGTGTCGTCCGCCCATGGCCGCATCGGCCTGGTTGATGGCGACGAGGATGCGCTGTTCCTGATTGTCGCCGAGGTTCGGGATGATGACGTGGTTGATGAGTTCGAACGAGGTTCCGAGGTCGCGGGTGCTGCCGTCCAGGACGACAAGGACGAGGTCGATGAGGTAGTTGCCGTCGTGGTCGCGCTCGTTGAGTTTGTCGATGATGTCATGGGCATGGCGGATGTCGGCTTCCTTCCCGTCGCCGAGTCCGGGGCTGTCCCAGAGGGTCAGGTTGCCGACCTCGTATTTAGTGATGGTCATCGTTTCGGGATCCGGAGTGGTGCCGACGTGCGCCACCTCCACGGCTTTGGCGGAACCCATGTTGAACAGGGAGTTGATGGTGGAGCTTTTTCCGCTTCCCGTCGCGCCCGTGACCATGACGTTCAGCTTCTGGTTCTTGAGCTCGCGCCACTTGCGACGCACTTCATTGCGCACGCGTTCCGCGACCGAGGCGCCTTTGATGAGGGTTTCAACGTTGTTGTCAAGGGTTTCAATGTTCATCATGGTAGTTTTCCTTCTTTTGGGTGGTTTTTGGGATTCCTGGCGCATCGGGCGGCAGGGAAAGTCTTTGCTCTGCGGTTGTTGTTGGCCTCGTTGTCTGGTTCTATTCCGCTTTAAGATTCCATTCTGGCGTTTTTCCGGCACACGCCGCGTTTTTTGGGGTTTCAGTATTCGTCGGCGGAGGTGAGTACGTGGATGAGGGCGACGGCGAAGACAGCGGTGACAATGGTCTTGACGATGAAGGCGAGCAAAGTGAACATGACTGGGATCTCCTATGCTATTTGTCGTTGGATTTGGAGCCGACGGCGTAGCCGGCGGCGCCGGCGGCGGCGAGGATGGCGACGGACTTGACACTGATGGTGGCGACGGCAGCGGCGAGCAGAGTGAACATGTTTTGACCTCCTGTGTTTTTTAGCGGGACTTGACGATCTTTCCGATGGTTTTGCCGACCGTGTATGCGGTGATGACATTGGCGACGGTGACCTTTGCGACGGCGAGTGCGATCAGACTAAACATGCTTTGAACCTCCTTGTGCTATTTGTTGCGGGATTTGGAGCTGGCGGCGTAGCCGGCGGCGCCGGCAGTGGCGAGGATGGCGACGGACTTGACGCTGATGGTGGCAATCGTGGCGAGCAGGGTGAACATGGCTGGGATCTCCTTATGTTATTTGTTGCTGGACTTGGCTGCCTTTCCAAGGGCTGCGCCGACCGTGAATGCGGTGATGACATTGGCGACGGTGACCTTTGCGACGGCGAGTGCGATCAGACTAATCATGCTTTGAACCTCCTTGTGTTATTTGTTGCGGGATTTGGAGCTGGCGGCGTAGCCGGCGGCGCCGGCGGCGGCGAGGATGGCGACGGACTTGACGCTAATGGTGGCAATCGCGGTGAACAGAGTGAGCATGGCTGGGATCTCCTTATGTTATTTGTTGCTGGACTTGACGATCTTTCGGATGGTTTTGCCGACCTGGTATGCGGTGTAAACGTTGGCGGCGGTCACGGTGACCTTTGCGACGGCGAGTGCGATCAGACTAATCATGCTTTTACCTCCTTCAGTTGGGATGAGTTCTGTTTCAATTTCTTATAGCATTCCGCGAAATCTCGTGGTGCCAGACATGCGGCGTTCATCTTTCGAATAGATATAGCATTCCGCGAAATCTCGCGGGATAGGTGCATGCGTCCGGCGTTTTCGGTTTGTTGTGTTTTGCAAGCTGGTGGCATTCCTTGAATGCTATGATCCCCAAGAGGGTCGGTAAAACCGCCATTTCGGGAAGCAAGGCGACTCCGTGAAATCTGGCAATGCGCGGCCACCGTGGAGAATGCGGCATTCCTGCACAGTGAAGCCCCCGCAAGGGGGTGTCGGAGCATAGCCAGGGGTGGAGCGAGCCGCGAAGCGGCGAGCGGAACCCCTGGAAAGGAGCCGAAGACAGGCTGGCGCCCGGAAAGGGATGCCATTGCCGGGGGCGGGGGCGGAGGGAGGGCGGAAGCCCGACCGCAGCCTCCGCCCCCGGCAACGACAGCCATGACAGGGCCGC
>JAEEGL012936746.1_pt1 | contig 21446 bp, 15 predicted proteins | sample 9134231 | NCBI WGS metagenome assembly JAEEGL01 (sample SAMN16246548, study PRJNA631951) | gut metagenome | biome: gut microbiome; feature: rumen; material: fiber-attached | host: Bos | place: Iran: Karaj | collected 2018-10
ACAGATCGACAAGATCAACATCTATGGCACTGGCGATGGCTCCAATGGAGCAGCTCAGATTTCAGGAAATATGCCTATCGTTATGAAGCAGGTATTTGATACAATGTCAGAGGCAACTGGCGTTGATTTCACAGAGATCATGAGAGCCGGAACCTATGATGCAAAGGTTAACAAGAATATCAACCTCACAGGGGCAGACATTTCAGTCGAAACAAAAGCAGATACAACCAAATAATAATAAATAGTTGAGTGATTTACTACCAGCAGGCGTCGGCGATTGACCGGCGCCTGTTCTTTCATATAGAGAAAATAAGTAACTAAATTTAGCTATATTTGACAAGTGATAAACAGAATGCTTTTTAGTATAATTAAAAAATAATTTATTTGATTTCGGGGGAAAATATGGGGGATTACATATACTGGCACTTGCCTGGATTTAGTGTTTTTAGAGATCTAAATTTTACGATTGTTGAGCTTATGAAGGAATTCCCAAATTCTTTCAATGCAAATTATAAAGTGGGAAGTGTATATGGCACTTTTCCCGGAGCTATATGGAATGGCGGACGAACCATTCTTGGCTTTTGCCCTAAGAATGAGATTGAACGCACACTCAAAATGTTTAATTCAAGACATATTCCTGTTCGTTTTACCTGGACCAATCCTCTGATTGAAGAAAAGCATTTAAACGACACATTCTGCAATATGATCATGCGTCTTGCGGACAATGGGGAGAATCAGGTTCTTGTAAATACAGAGGTTCTTGAAAACTATCTTAGAAAAGAGTATCCCAACTTTAAATTTATATCGTCTACAACTAAGCGAATCACAGATCCTGAAAAGCTTCATCAGGAGCTTCAAAAAGACTATTTCATGGTGGTTCTCGACTACGACATGAACCATGATAAAGAGGTGCTTGAGAGTCTTAAACCTGTAGCGGACAGAGTAGAGATACTTGTGGATGAAATATGCTTCCCGCAGTGTCCAAAGAGACTTGATCACTACAGAGACGAGGCCAAAAGGCAATTGGAATTTGAAATCGCAAAGCCATTCCCATGTCCAAACAGACAGGAGAGAAGAAGCTTTGAGGACTGCAAGAATAAACCGGCTTTCATATCCAAGGAGCAGATGTCTGAATATATAGATATGGGATTTAGGAACTTTAAGCTTGTTGGAAGAGGCCTTCCGCAGGAGCTTGTGCTTGAGTCATATTTGTATTATCTTGTTAAAGATGGTGAAGAGGAGTTTATCAGAAATCAGATAAACAAACGACTTGCAGAAATAAATGCCAGAAAAATGGCTGGCAGAAAACGGTGAATTTTTTGAGCGAGCAATTTATTAGAACTGAGATGCTTATTGGAGAAGAGGCGCTAAAGAGTCTCTCCGGTAAACGCGTTGCGATCTTTGGAATCGGAGGAGTTGGAGGCTATGTCTGCGAGGCGCTTGTCCGTGCCGGCATTGGAGAGTTCGACCTCTGCGATGATGACGTGGTTGCAGAGTCAAATCTCAACAGGCAGATCATAGCGCTGCATAGCACAATAGGTCAACCCAAGGTTGAAGTCATGAAAAATCGTATGCTGGATATCAACCCTGAGGTTAAGGTAAATGTTCATCAGTGCTTTTTCCTTCCTGAGAACTCAGCTTTCTTTCCTTTTGAGAAATATGATTATGTCGTGGACTGTGTGGACACTGTTACAGCCAAGCTTGAGATCATCATGAAGGCAAAAGAATTTGGTGTTCCGGTAATAAGTTCAATGGGAACCGGCAACAAGCTTAACCCTGTAGCTTTTAAATTGGCAGATATCTACAAAACCAATGTAGATCCTCTCGCCAGAGTAATGCGCAGAGAGCTTAAAAAACGAGGTGTAAAATCCCTCAAAGTTGTATATTCCGAAGAAACACCACTTGAACCCCAATTCGGCCAAGGTACTAACGGCATCGAGCAGGATGCATCGCATCAGCGTCGCAGCACTCCGGGCAGCATGTCTTTTGTTCCCCCTGTAGCCGGCCTGATTCTTGCCTCAGAAGTCGTCCGCGACCTGATGAATCTAAATAATGCGCCAAAATGCTAGTATGAGATTCTAAGACGACCATAGCGTAGAGCTTATAGTGTACGGCTTTGAAATATACTGCAGTAACGTATTTGTCATTGAGGCATTTTTATCAATTGTTCTACCGGTTTCACCGAGCGTATGATCGCTATATCAAAGCGCCATACTTTCGGTAACCGTAGCGTAGATTCAAAAGAGGTAGTTGGCAGGCGAATAAAATATGTATCGCTGCGAATCATACGCACAAGGAAGATGATTTAAGAGAATAAAAAATAAGTCCCAGATTTCTGCATGTGGTTTACTTTTTTAAACCACAGAAATCTGGGACTTAATTTTTTGTTCCTTAAATCACGACGCGGAGTAGTGAGCAGAGATACATATTATTCGTCCACCAACTAACTCTTTTGCCACTAACACTTTTTACTCAAGTGCGCTCTTGATGTCAGCGATAAGGTCTTCTTTGTCTTCAAGGCCGCAGGAGATACGGATAAGTCCTGCAGGAATTCCTGCTGCTACAAGCTGCTCATCTGTGAGCTGTCTGTGTGTAGAAGTTGCAGGATTAAGGCAGCATGTGCGCGCATCAGCAACATGAGTTTCAATTGCTGCGATCTTAAGCTTCTTCATGAAGCTCTCTGCTGCAGTACGTCCGCCCTTAAGCTCGAAGGAAACGACACCGCATCCGCCATTTGGCATGTACTTTTTAGCGATCTCATAGTATTTATCTGACTCAAGGCCAGGATAATTAACCTTTGCAACTGCAGGATGATTCTCGAGGAATTTAGCAACAGCAAGTCCGTTTTCAACATGCTTTGGCATGCGGACATGGAGTGATTCGAGACCAAGGTTAAGGATGAAGGCGTTCTGTGGAGACTGAATGCTACCAAAATCACGCATGAGCTGTGCTGTGCATTTTGTGATGAATGCACCTTCTTTCCCGAACTTCTCAGCATAGGTGATGCCATGGTAGGAATCATCAGGCTGTGTAAGACCAGGGAACTTATCTGCGTGAGCCATCCAGTCAAACTTACCTGAGTCAACGATGCATCCGCCAACTCCGGCGCCATGACCATCCATGTACTTTGTTGTGGAATGAGTAACGATATCAGCGCCCCATTCTATTGGTCTGCAGTTCACAGGTGTTGGGAATGTATTGTCAACGATAAGAGGAACACCATGCTCATGAGCAACCTTTGCGAATTTCTCGATATCAAGAACAGTCAGAGCAGGATTTGCAATTGTTTCTCCGAACATTGCTCTTGTGTTTTCTTTGAATGCAGCGCTGAGCTCAGCCTCGTCTGCATCAGGGGAAACAAAAGTAACTTCGATGCCCATTTTTGCCATAGTAACAGCGATAAGATTGAAAGTTCCGCCGTAAATTGATGATGAAGCTACGATGTGGCTTCCGCATTCACAGATATTGAAGAGGGCAAAAAAGTTAGCTGCCTGACCTGAAGAAGTAAGCATAGCAGCTGTACCACCTTCAAGAGCCGCAATCTTTGCAGCCACATAATCATTAGTTGGGTTCTGGAGTCTTGTGTAGAAATAGCCTGAAGCTTCTAGGTCGAAGAGCTTACCCATGTCTTCGCTTGTGTCATATTTAAATGTTGTAGACTGGATGATAGGAATCTGACGTGGCTCGCCATTTCCCGGTCTGTATCCTGCCTGTACGCATTTTGTTCCGATTCCTTTATTGTTCATTATTTTTTCTCCTATAAATATTCTGTACAAGGTATCCGTGACTCTGATTGCTATGAAAATGAAATAGGATTTCATAGCTTTTTTGCTAAAGAGTCTAATATCCTTAGATGTTAATCCAAGAATACACAATACGTGAATTATATCACTGTGCAGTAATAAAGTATATGGCTTAGAATTATAAATCCAAGAATTTCAAGATTAACGAATGAAATTCATGAATTTATAATATTCCTTAACTTTCTTGTCAGCTTGCCTGTGCCATAGTCGTGCATCTGAGTCAGCATGACAAATGTAGTCTGAGTTGATGGATCGTTCATAAAATATGCGCCGAGCCATCCGTCCCATCCGTATTCGCCCTTATGTCCGATGATAACAGCCTGCTCAGGATCAGTCATGATTCTCATGAGATTGCCATAGGTATGACCTTCAAGTCCTTGCCAGTTATCAAATGCCTTCTGCTGCATAGGTGTAAGAGCAGTATGTGTAAGGAAATGAACAGTTTCGGGAGTAAGGATCTCTTTTCCCTTATAAGTTCCGTTGTTCAAAAGCATCTGACCAAAGTGCATGTAGTCATCGAGAGTGGAGCAGAGACCTGCGCCGCCTGACTCAAAGGCGTTTGGCTTTCCATCGCTTCTTACAATAAGATGATTGCCAAAATCCTGCTTCAGACCTCCCTTGGCTACCTTGTAGATTCCAGACATTCTGCTTTGTTTTTCCTCGGGTACAAAGAAGGCAGTGTCTTTCATTTCAAGAGGATCAAGAAGGCGCTCCTTGAGGAAATCGCCATACTTCATGCCGCTTACTTTTTCTATAACAGCGCCAAGAACATCTGCGCTTGTCCCGTACTGGAAATAGCTTCCGGGGATAAATTGAAGAGGAAATTCTCCGATTCTCTCGGCAAACTCCAGTGTGGACATCTGTTTATTTGTATCAAGTCGTCTTATAGCTTCTGTAAAAAGAGCTGTAGTGCATCTCTCTGCTTCTGTGCTAAGGCCGGGATAAACAAGGCCGGAAGTCATATTTAAAAGATCGATGATCCTGACATGCTTATCCATAGGAACTTTTTTGATCTTACCGTTAATAAGGCACTTCTGATCTTTAAAGCTCTCAAAGAAATCTCCCACAGGCTGATTTAAGTCAATTAGGCCATCCTGCATAAGAAGCATCGTTGCAGCTGCTGTAACAGGTTTTGTCTGAGAATAAAGGTGACAGATTGTGTCACGATCCATAGGACGTGATTTTTTTACGTCTGAAAAACCACTCTGAGCGTAATAGGTCTCTTTTCCATTCTGAAAAACAAGCATGTTGACGCCAGCTACTTCTTTTCGCTCAACTGCAAGGTCCATTGCATCCTGAATAAGCTTTTGTTTGTCTCGCATATTGTCTCCTCATAAAATAAAATTATGTATCCACAGATTATCTTTATATAGATATGGAACACAAAAAACGCTGATATCCACTAAACTAATATAGTTCATCAGTAACACAAAATCAAATTTGAATGTTAAAATATTTAGTGTTCTTAAATTAAAGAAAACACAGATTTTTTCTGAAAATCTGTAAAGGGGTTGCGGGATGAAATTCATACATCTGTCTGATCTGCATTTGGGGAAAAGAGTCAACGAGTTTTCCATGATAGAGGATCAAAATTATATACTGCGCGAGATTATTCGCATAATTGATGAAGAGAGACCTGATGGGGTGATAATTGCAGGTGATATCTATGATAAGTCTGTTCCAAGCGAAGAGGCAGTGTGCCTTTGGGATGACTTTCTTCATATGCTTGCTACAAGAAAACTGGAAGTTTATGTGATAAGCGGAAATCACGATTCTGCGGTAAGGGTATCGGAGATGCACAGGATTGTGGATGCGGCGGGGATTCATTTATCACCTGTGTACAATGGAAAGATTTCGTGCTTTACGCGAGAGGATGAGTTTGGAGAAGTCTGCATTCATCTTTTGCCTTTCATCAAGCCGGCTAATGTCAGAGCTTCTTTTCCCGAAGAAAAGATTGAAAGCTATACGGACGCGGTAAGAGTTGCGCTTGCCAAGGGGACTGAAATAGACAGTGCAAAGCGAAATATTCTTGTAGCGCATCAGTTTGTAACTGGCGCAACAAGATGTGAATCCGAGGAGATAACGATTGGCGGCCTTGACAATGTAGATGCTTCGGTGTTTGAGGAGTTTGATTACGTGGCACTCGGGCATTTGCATGGACCGCAGTATGTGCAGTCAGAGAATATTCGTTATAGCGGAACTCCGCTTAAGTACTCCTTTTCGGAGAAGGACCACCACAAGTCAGTGACTGTGATTGAGCTTCGGAAAAAAGGTGATTGTGAGATCAGAAAGATTGAACTTAAGCCATTGAGAGACTTAAGGCAGATCAAGGGAACCTATGATGAAGTCACGGACAAAAGAAACTACGAGGGAACCTGCACAGATGACTACATCCATATCGTTCTTACTGATGAGGAAGATATTCCGGATGCTATAGGAAAACTTCGCGTTATCTACCCAAATCTCATGAAGCTTAGCTATGACAATAAGAGAACGCGAGAGAATAAAGCTATCGACGGCAGTTCTGAAGTAGAGAAGAAGGCGCCTATAGATCTTTTTGAGGAGTTCTATGAGCTGCAGAATAATCAGGAAATGACTGATGAGCAGCGAGAGCTGGTTGAGAACCTTATAGAGAATATCTGGAGATGATTTTTGTGGAGAAGATGATATGAGACCTTTAAAGCTTACAATATCAGCCTTTGGCCCCTATGCCGGCGAGACAACACTTGACCTGAGCGACCTGGGGCAGCAGGGGCTTTATCTTATAACAGGAGATACGGGAGCAGGCAAGACCACGATTTTTGACGCTATCTCTTTTGCACTTTTTGGAGAGGCCAGCGGCAATAGCAGAGAGCCTTCTATGCTCAGATCCAAGTATGCGGACGCAGATACTCCGACTTTTGTGGAACTTACTTTTACGCATGCCGGCAAGGAATACTATGTGAAAAGAAATCCTGAGTACTACAGGCCTGCAAAGCGAGGGGATGGGCTGAAGAAAGAGCTTCCCAATGCTGAGTATAAAAAGCCTGATGGCACAGTGGTGACTAAAGTAAGGGATGTAAATGCTCAGATCGAAGAGCTGCTCGGAATCGACAGAGAGCAGTTTACGCAGATTGTTATGCTTGCGCAGGGAGATTTTTTAAAGCTTCTTCTTGCTGAGACCAAGGAGAGACAGGAGATATTCAGGCGCTTATTTAAGACTGAGCGTTACCAGACACTTCAGTTCAAACTTGAGGATGAGCGCAAAAAGAACTTTGGAATCTGCGAAGATGCCAGAAGGAGTGTGGCTCAGTACATCAGGGGAATTCAGTGCAGGGAAGAGGACACCCTCTTTTTACAGACATCAAAGGCAATAAAGGGCGAGATCACAACAGAAGAGACGTTAGAGCTTATCGATGAGCTTCTAAAGAAAGATACAGAAGCTAAGGACAAACTTCTTTTTGAAAATGAGCAGTTGGAAAAAGAGCTGGAGATTGTCAATCAGACTCTTGGTAAGGCAGAGACTGTTGCCAAGACAAAAGCAAAGCTTGAAGAGGCAAAGAGAAGCCTTGAGGAAGCCGGCCTAAGAACAACAGGCCTTGAGGAGAAATTAAGAGTTGCCAGAGAAGAGATTCCCGGCAAGGACGCTATGCAGAAGGAAATGATCCAGATAGAGCAGCAGCTTCCCGGTTATGAGGAACTTGACGCACTGCTCTCTCAGGAAAAAGAGCTTAAAAGGAGTACTGACAAGGCAAAGGCGACAATCCTCGAAGCTGAAGAGAGCATCAGGAAGCTTGAACAGGATTACGAGAATAAGGGAAAAGAGCTTGAGCTTATCAGAAACTCAGCTACTGATTGTCAGAAACTGTATTTTGAAAAGAAAGAACTGGATGAGAAGATTTTAAATGCATCTGAACTAAAGACAAAACTGCGCATCGCCGAACAGGATGAGAAGGTGCTTAAAGCTGCGCAGGAGAAATATATTGCTGCAGACAAAGTGTATCAGGAAAAGAGTGCGATCTATGAGCAGACTTTCAAGGATTACCGCGACGGTCAGGCAGGAGTTCTTGCTGCAACTTTGACAGAGGGGCAGCCTTGTCCTGTGTGTGGTTCTTTGTCCCATCCGGCACCTGCTGTTTTTGAAAGAGAAGTTCCAACTGATGAGGAGCTTAAGTCCTGCAGAGAGACAGCTGAAAATGCAAGGAAAGCTGTTGAGAGGGAGAGCCGTAAATGCGGAGAGCTTAATACAGCTCTTTTGACCAAAAAAGAGCAGATACTTAGTGACTATAAAAAAGTCATGGAAGCGTATGAAAGCTTAGGTGCAGAAGCTGACCTCCATGAGCTTGAGATAAATACAGAGACAAGGGAAGATGAACTTAAGAAAAGACTTGGCGAGATAAACGCTCTTATTAAGACTGAGGAAGCTAAGCTTTCAAGAAAAGAGGAGCTTGAAAAGAAACTTCCTGTTATGGAGAAAAACATCGGGGAGAAGAAGACTCTTTTGTCAGCTGATCGCGAGAAGGCTGCTTCGGACGCAGTAAAACTTCAAAATATCAGTGACAGTGCTAAAAAGCTAAGGGAGAGCTTTAGATTTGAGAGCGGAAAAGAGGCTAGGGAGTATATCTTAGTTCTTAAGAAAAAAGCAGGGGCCCTTCAGGAGAACTTTGATAAGGCAAACGAAGAACTTACAGAGCATGGCAAGCTGATAAGCCAGCTAAAAGGCCAGATACAGGGGCTTGAAGATACCATCAAAAAGTCAGATGTTATCGATATGGAGAAGGAACTTGAGAACAAGAATAATCTCACCATCGAGCGCAACAGAAGAAACGACCTTATCCAGCAGGCCTTAATAAGGATAGATGCAAATGATGGCATAAAGAAAAACATTGAGAAAAAGGCAGGAGAACTTACTGTTTCTGAAAACAGACTTCGCTGGATCACTTCTCTTGCGGATACAGCAAGCGGAAAACTCTCGGGCAAAGAAAAGATCATGCTTGAGACATATATCCAGACATCATATTTTGACAGGATAATTGCGAGGGCAAATCTCAGATTTATGAAGATGTCAGATGCGCAGTATGAGCTTAGACGCCTTTCTGTTGCGATCAACAATAAGGGGCAGAGCGGCCTGGACCTTGGCGTCATCGATCACTACAACGGAACTGAGCGAAGTGTGAGGACTCTTTCAGGGGGAGAGTCGTTCATGGCGGCTCTTTCACTGGCGCTTGGACTTTCAGATGAGATACAGAGCATTTCCGGTGGAATCCAGATAGATTCGATGTTTGTGGATGAGGGTTTTGGTACTCTCGACCAGGATTCTCTTGAACTGGCATTCAATGCGCTGGCTGGGCTCACTGAAGGCAACAGGCTTGTGGGAATTATCTCTCATGTGGCTGAACTCAAGCAGAAGATAGACAAGCAGATTGTTGTTACCAAGCAAAAGAGTGGTGGCAGCAGCGCCCGTATTATGGTATAAAGATTTGAGAAAAATGAGTTACTTTGCGCATTGGTAAAGATGCGAATTATAACGTGAAGTAAGAGGAAAGACATGGCAAGGCAGGACAGAAGAAAATACATGACTGAGACGCCGGTACCCAAGCTTATACTTACGCTTGCGGTTCCGACGATCATCAGTATGCTGGTAACAGCAATATATAATACAGCGGACACGTTTTTTGTGGCGAGGGTATCGGATGACCCGGCAGTTAATACAGCAGCAACGGCAGCAGTTGGACTTGTGTTCACAGTAATGGCGTTGATTCAGGCAACAGGATTTTTCTGTGGTCACGGATCGGGAAATTATCTCTCAAGAATGCTTGGAGCGGGCAACCACAAGGAGGCAGGCGAGATGGCTTCCACAGGATTTGCGCTCTCACTCATATTCGGCGTTATATTTGCGATTGTAGGAAACATTTTTGTCGGCCCAATCTCCAATTTTCTTGGATTTGGCGCGACAGAGCTGACACTGGAGTTTACAGGCCAGTATATGAGGATAATACTTCTCGGAGCGCCCTTTATGATGGCACAGTTTGTCATCAACAATCAGCTCAGGTTCCAGGGAAGCGCCTATGTGGCGATGATCGGACTTATGTGCGGCGCGGTTATGAACATGGTGCTTGACCCGCTTCTTATCCTTGTTTTCCATATGGGAGTAAGAGGAGCAGCAATCGCCACAGTTATGGGGCAGTTTACGAGCTTTTGTGTTCTTCTTTCCGGAACAAGAAAGGGTGAGAACATCAAGCTTTCGCCCAAGAATGTCCATATTAATGCGCATTATATAAAAGAAATAGTTAACGGCGGAGCGCCATCTCTTTTCCGCCAGGGCCTTGCAGCAATTGCAACGCTTATTCTCAACAACACAGCTGGAAGTATCGGATCAGATGCAGCCATCGCCGGAATGAGTGTTGCTTCAAGGGTTATGATGATGATGGCATCTGCGCTCATCGGATTTGGACAAGGGTATCAGCCTGTATGCTCTTTTAACTATGGAGCAGGTCTTACTGGAAGAGTAAAAGAGGGCTTTAAGTTCTGCGTTAAGTATTCGACATTCTTCCTTATTGGAATAGGAGCTTTGTGTTTTGCATTTGCACCGAATATCATCGCACTATTTTCCAGGGATCCAAATGCGGTGACAGTAGGCGTGGCAGCGCTTAGATTTCAGTCAGTAACGCTTCCATTGTCCGGAGCGATCGTTATCAGCAACATGATGCTTCAGTCCATAGGAAAAGGCGTAAAGGCTTCAATAACAGCATCAGCGCGAAACGGAATATGTTTTATCCCGCTTATCCTCATCCTTCCGCAGTTTCTTGGAATAACCGGCGTTGAAATGGCTCAGTCATGCGCAGATGTACTGTCGCTCCTTATAGCGGTGCCGATGGCGTATACCGAGCTCAGAAAATTTGACTAATAAATGGCCGAATGATTAAATGCATACCACGCTTTGCACCGCGTGAGAATGTAACATAACTGTGATATAATAACTGAAATTGTTAACTGGAAATGAATGAAAATGGATTTATAAAGGAGAAAGGGTATGATCAACGAAAGCTACAAGAGCATGCTGGGTGCTAAATCTGTTATCAGGGAACTGTCCGAGTATGCTACCGCAAGGGGAAAAGAAATAGGGTACGAGAATGTATTTGACTTCAGCCTTGGTAATCCAAGTGTTGCTGTACCTCAGGAATTTACAGATGAGATGATAAGGCTCCTTCAGAACGAGGATACCATGACACTTCATGGCTATACCCCGAGTCTTGGAAATCCTCTTTTTAAAGAAAAAATAGCAGAGTCATTAAATGAGCGCTTTGGAATGAACTACGGTCCGGAGCATATTTTCCCTACAACAGGAGCTGCCGGAGCTATTGCGCATGCTGTTCGTGCTGTGACAAAGCCCGGGGATGACCTCATTGCTTTTGCACCGTATTTCCCGGAATATGGCCCATATATCACAGGGGCAGGCGTAAATCTTAAGATTGTTCCTGCAGACACTGAGAGCTTCCAGATCAACTTTGAGAAGTTTGAGGAAATACTTAGCCCTTCAGTTATGGCAGTACTGGTTAATACACCTAACAATCCTTCAGGTGTTGCATATTCAACAGAAACGTTAAGCAGACTTTCTTCTATACTTACTGAGAAGTCAAAAGAGTACGGACATGTTATTTATCTGCTCTCAGATGAGCCGTACAGAGAGATTGTATTTAAGGGTGCGGATTCACCTTATGTTTCAAAGTTCTATGATCACACACTTAGCTGTTATTCTTTCTCAAAGTCACTTTCACTTCCCGGAGAAAGAATTGGATATGTTGCGGTTAATCCTGCCTGCGAGGGAGCTGAGTTCATCGTTCCTATGTGCGGACAGATTTCCAGAGGAACAGGTCACAACTGTCCACCTTCAATCATTCAGCAGGCTGTTGCAAAGGTATGCGGCCTGACTGCTGACCTCTCTGTATATGAGACCAACATGAACATTATCTATGATACACTCGTTAAGCTTGGATTTACTGTTGTAAAGCCCGGCGGAACTTTCTACATCATGCCAAAGGCACTTGAGGAAAGTTCAATCGAGTTCTGCAAAAAGGCTAAGGACTATGATCTTATATTTGTTCCTACAGACGGCTTTGGAGCGCCGGGATTCTTCAGAATGGCTTATTGCATAGATACTGAGAAGGTTGAGAGAGCAATGGTAAGGCTCGAGCACTTTGTAAATGAAGTATATAGATGATAGTAATAAATATAGTATGAAAAGAGGTTTGTAAAATGCTTGATCTTTTAAAAGCAATTTTGTTTGGTATTGTGGAAGGTATAACTGAGTGGCTTCCTGTAAGTTCAACAGGCCACATGATCCTTCTTGATGAGTTTGTGAAGATGAATGTCAGTGAGGAGTTCTGGAATCTGTTCCTTGTAGTTATTCAGTTGGGAGCAATTCTGGCAGTTGTGATTCTTTTCTGGGATAAGATATTTCCGTTTGATCTGTCAAAAGAAGCTAGAGCTGAGCACAGGGTAAACAGAAAAGATGTATGGCTCCTTTGGTGTAAGATTCTTATTTCATGCGTTCCTGCTGCAATAATAGGAGTGCTGTTTGATGATGTGTTTGACCGGCTCTTTTACAACGGACCATGCGTTGCTATTGCTCTTATTGTATTTGGTATCGCATTTATCGTCATTGAGACAGCTAAAAAGGGAAAAGAGTTTAAGATTAACTCTATATCAGAGATCACATATAAGACAGCTTTATATATCGGATTCTTCCAGGTACTGGCTGCGATATTCCCTGGAACTTCAAGATCTGGCGCTACAATAGTCGGAGCTCTTTTGATCGGAGTTGCCAGAACTGTAGCTGCAGAGTACACTTTCTATCTTGCAATCCCAGTAATGGCCGGTGCAAGCCTTCTTAAGGTCCTTAAGTTTGACGGAAGCATGACAGGAAGCGAGGCGATGATACTTCTGGTTGGTACAGTGGTTGCATTTGCTGTATCTATAGTGGTTATACGCTTCCTAATGAGCTATATACGCAAGCATGACTTTAAGGTGTTCGGTGTATACCGCATTATTCTTGGATTAGTTGTATTAATTTACTTTGGAATGCGTTGACAACGGGCTTTAATAAGAGTAAACTCTATTTCGTGAATGACTGTATCGTTTTAAAGAGTTATATAACTAAAGAGTGATTTATTGAGGAGGAGAAGTAATATGCCAGAGACTAAAAAGACAGAATCATTAAAAGCTGCAGCTAAGGCTCCTGTTGCTGCTCCTGCTGCAAAGGAAGAAGTTAAAACTGCAGCAGCAGAGGTAAAGGCAGAGGCTAAGAAGCCCGCTGTTAAGAAGGCATCAGCACCTGCAGCAAAGAAGCCTGCTGTTAAGAAAGCGGCAGTTAAGACAGAAGAGAAGAAGCCTGTTAAGAAGGAAGCTAAGGCTGAGAAGAAGCCTGCAGCTAAGAAGGAGACAAAGGCTGCTTCAACAGAAGTTAAGACCAACATCGTTCTTCAGTATGCTGACAAGAATGTTACATTCGATACACTTGTAGAGAATGCACAGAATGTATGCCTCTATGATATGGGCAAGAAGGCTTCTGATATCAAGAAGCTCGATCTTTATGTTAAGCCTGAAGAGAACACTGTTTACTTCGTTCTTAACGACAAAGAGCACAGCCAGTACGGCCTTTGATTTAATTAGATAATTAGAACAGATAGTCCTGAGAACAGGTTGTAAACCCGTTTTCAGGACTTTTTTGATGGCGATAGTTTATTTTTCTTTAAGAAACTGTTTATAATTCTTTAAGTTTTTCTTGACTAAAATTAATGCCTACCGTAAACTTGAATAAGACGCTGGATTAATTTCAGTCTTTTTTTTGACTCAAAATGCTTTACCGCGTAGAAGCGCTAACAAAACAACGCTTTAAACCGAACTAGTTTATTCTGATAATTTGGAGGATATTTGCATTGAGGTCTAACAGTTTAGAGCACGTTTATATAGTTTTTGGTAAAGAAACCTCGATAGACGAAGGTATTGGGCTGATTGAGAAAACTGTACTCGGTGACGGAAAGCTGGAAGTGACAAGAAGAGACGTTACAGGTAACGCTGTTGTTGCGATTATTTCGACAGAAGAGAGAAAGAAGATCAAGGGGCTTGATTTTGTGGAATGGATCAAAGTCAACAGACCGGCTGTCAAACATCATGGGGATGATGTGATATGACTGCATAAACAGTCTTTATCATAAAATTTTTACGGAGGAAAAGCATATGAAAAGAAATGTGGGACCCGCTAAAGCTCTCGCAGTGATCCTTAGTGCATCACTTGCACTTTCACCATCGATCACAGCAGCTGCTACTTCAGGGGACGACACCGCAGCTCTTTTAGGCAGTGAGCAAACAGAGAGCACTGCTGATGAGACAGGTGTTGACGTAGCAGACGAAGCGAAAGCAGAAGATGAAGCGGACGCAGAAGCCAAAGCGGATGCAGAAGGCGAAGTGGTCGTAGAAGACCAGGAAGCTGAAAAGGCTGAAGACGTAGTTGTCGAGGAAGCTGGCGAAGTAACTTCTGACAAAGAGAAGACAGAAGAAGTAAAGGAAGAAAAAACAGAAGACGCAGGCGAGCTGTTTAGAAAGGTGGATCCTAAGGAAGAAGGTCTTGAGAATCTTCAGACAGCAATTGAGGCTGAAGTTAAAGATATTCCTGTTGAGGAGAAGGATCCCGACGAGCAGACTCGTGTCATCATCGTTATGGAGGGTGACAGTGTCCTTGATAAGGGATTTGATACAGAGGATCTTGCTGATAACTCAGCAGCTATGAATCTTTCTGATGAGATCATCGCTGAACAGGAGCAGACTGTTGAGAAGATTTCAGAGGAAGTTCTTGATGGTGAGGAACTGGACGTTAATTACAACCTTTCTATCATCACTAACGCTGTATCAGCAGATGTTGCATACAAAGACATTGAGAACATTGTTAAGGTTGATGGAGTTGCAGCTGTATATGTTGCTCAGAAGTACGAGCCACAGGAAACCGCTGAACCTATGACCATAACATCAGGCGATATGGTAGGCAGCTACACAACATGGGCAGCTGGATACACAGGCGCAGGAACAAGAATTGCTGTTATCGATACAGGTATTGATACTGATCATCCTTCTTTTGACGAGGGAGCTTTTGCAGCACACCTTGCAGAGACAGCTGAGGCAGCAGGAAGAGATCTGTCATATTATTCACTTCTTTCTGAAGAAGAGATCGCTGCAGTTCTTCCAAACCTCAATGTTGCACAGAGAAGTGAAGGTGTAAGCGCAAGCGACCTTTACCTTAGTGAGAAGATTCCTTTCGCATTCAACTATGTTGATAAGGATTTCGATGTAACACATGACAATGATGAAGAAGGCGACCATGGTACGCATGTATCAGGTATCGCTACAGCCAACTACTATGTTCCCGGAGCGGATGGATATCAGAGACAGGAGTTAGGTGTTGTTGGTATCGCTCCTGATGCACAGCTCATCACAATGAAGGTTTTCGGAAAAGATGGCGGTGCATACAGTGATGACTACATGGCTGCTATCGAGGATGCGCTCCTCCTTAAAGCTGATGTTGTAAACCTTAGCCTTGGCTCATCTGTAGCAGGCTATTCATCTGATTCTGAAGCTTATGTCAATGAGATTTTTGAAAAGCTTGAAGGAACCAGCACAGTAGTTTCAATTTCTGCCGGTAACTCAGGAAGATGGGCAGATGATTCAACTATTGGAGCTAACCTCAGCACAGATGTTAACCAGGATACAGTAGGATCTCCCGGATCATATCTCAATGCATTTACTGTAGCAAGTGCAGTAAACAGCGGTTTTGTAGGAAACTACTTCGCAACTGAAGGTGGAAACAATGTATTCTACACAGAAGGTAGCAATTCAGCTGCCCCTGAGTTTACAAGCCTTGACGTTACTGCTGATGGTTCAGGAACAGAGTATTCTTATGTATTCTTTGATGCTAAGGGACAGGCTGCTGACTATGAAGGCGTTGATGTAACAGATAAGATCGTATTTGTACAGCGTGGTGCAATCACATTTGCTGAAAAGCAGATGAATGCTGAAGCAGCTGGCGCTAAGGCTGTTGTAATCTACAACAACGCAGCAGGAACTATCGGAATGACACTTCAGGGAAGCACAGCTGTTATCCCTGCAGTATCAATCACTCTAGCCGATGGAATTGCTATCGCATCCAATGCAACACAGGTTTCAGATACTGTATACGAAGGAACACTTAAAGTATTCGCAAAAATAGGCGTTAACACTAACGTTGCTGATGGCTACACAATGAGCACATTCTCATCCTATGGTGTTCCCGGAACACTTGACCTTAAGCCTGAGATTACAGCTCCCGGCGGAAACATCTATTCTACAAGAGATAATGGAACATATGGCCTTATGAGCGGTACATCAATGGCTGCACCTTCTGTTTCAGGACAGAGCGCACTTGTTGAGCAGTACATTCGTGAGACTGGTCTTGCAGCTCAGGAAGGTGTTTCTGTAAGAACTCTTGCACAGTCACTTCTTATGAGTACAGCTACTCCTCTTCGCGAGGACAATGATCCATCAGCTCCTGAGTACTCACCAAGATCACAGGGCGCAGGACTTGCAAATGTTTATAATGCAGTTTCAACACCTGCTTATGTTCTTGTTGGAGACAAAGAAGGCAATGATGGTAAGGTTAAGGTTGTTCTTGGAGATGACCCTGAGAGACTTGGTAATTACAGCTTCTCATTTGACGTATACAACCTTACAGATGAGCCACAGTATTATGTACTTGATTCTTCAGTTATGACTGAGCAGATATATGAGGATTCCGGAATTTCTTACTTCTTAGGAACATCTCATGTTCTTAACCCTGCTGTATCTCTTCAGGCGAGTGATACACAGCTTGTATATGATCTTAATAATGACGGAAGAGTCAACAAGAAGGACAGAACTACATTCCTTAAGGCAGTTAATGGAACAGCAAATGTTGCAATCCTTAACGAGCATGAGGATTATTTCGATCTTAACAGCGACGGCGTTGTTAATACAAAGGACGTATACCTCTTTGGTAAGCAGCTCAAGGGTGGAGCTGATGTAGCTGATCTTGGTCTTGAGTTTGTAAGAGTAGAGGACAGCACAAAGATCAATGTTCAGATCAACCTCTCAGACAGCGACAGAGAGTACCTTGCAGGATTTGAAAATGGTATGTATGTAGATGGCTTCATCTATGTAAAGGGTGGTGTAGATCTCTCAGTTCCATTCCTTGCATTCTATGGAAGCTGGATGGATTCATCAATGTATGAGCCATTTGATTTCATGGCTTCAAGACATGATCCAAACTATACAGGATTTACATATGTAGGTCTTAGCTCAACTAATTTCCTTACAATCTATCCTGATGCTAATGATGAGAGTGGAGAGTACTACTACATTCCAAACCTGTATATTCAGGATGATAAATATATTCCTGACAGAAATGCCATCACATCAAGTGGCGAAGTAATGCTTGGTTCACAGTATTACTCACTTATCAGAAATGCTAACAGAGTAATAATTACTATTAAAGATAAAAACACAGGTGAAGAGTATTTCAAGAACATAGAGTATGAGAACTACGCAGAATTCTCATATAATGGCGAGTGGCAGAACTACATGCAGATACAGGATCTCTTCTGGGCAGGAACAGACGCAGAAGGTAATCCTCTTCCGGATGGCACAGAAGTTGAGGTTATTCTTGAGGCAGTACCTAGCTACTATGATGATGTAGAAGATCCATCAACACTTACAGGTAAGGGACTTTACCTTAAGACACCTATTGCAATCGACAATGAAGCACCTGCAATTACAGGAGCAGGCTTTACAGAGGACGGAAAGCTTGAACTCACAATTACTGATAACAGATATACAGCAGCTGTGATCATTTACGATGAAGATGGCAATGTTGTTGGAAAGTATGCAGTTAACCAGGAAGAAAAGGGTGCTGATGTAACTCTTGCAGTAGATATGCCTGGTGAGAAGTTCTTTATCGCACTTGCAGACTATGCATTTAATGAGGAAGTTTATACATTTAACCTGTCAGGAAGTGATGCAGAGGATCCTGAAGAGCCTGTAGAAGGTAATGAGGAAAACAAGGATGCAGCTGCTGCAGACGCTTCAGATGCAGATGCTTCAGATGTGGATGAAGAAGCTGCAGATGCTTCAGATGACACAGCACTTGCTGATGACGAAGAGGTAATCGTACTCTTTGAGAACGCTGAAGCAGTAGATAAAAATGTAGAAGATTTTGATGATGCAGCAGTAGTTGATGCAGACGCTTCTACAGATGACTTGGGAGGAGAGAATGATGATTAAGATAATGAAAAAAGCTATCGTTCTCGGATTGACAGCATTAGTTCTTTTCACCGGAATGCCTGCTATGAGTGTAAAGGCTATGAACAATGCGCCATTGCATTCGTCAGTTTCAATTTCGGGAATAGGAAACTACCAGAAAGTTACATACAAGCTTACACTTGATAAGACAGATGTGACAGACGGAAGAGTTGCAGTTGTATATGATCCTGAAGTACTTACACTTACAAGTGGAACAACAGGAATCAAATTCGCAGATAACGATTTTAACAAGAACTATTCAGAGGGCGAGGAAGCTGGCGTTTCATATGCATTTGTTAACGACTCTGCAAAGCGCGTAAGCGGATCTCTCCTTACACTCACTTTTTCTGTGAAAAAGAATATTGAGTATCAGGATACTGTAGTTAAGACAGAAGTTTTTGGCATCAACAACGAGGATAAAGAAGTTGTATCTGAAGTTGCACTCACAGACAGCGTTTCAGTAGGAAGACCAAAGCCACAGAAGCCTTCTAACCTCAAGGCAACACAGACACTTCTTGGCGTAGCTCTTACCTGGAACATTGATGCAAATGCTGATGCTTATAGAATTTACCGCAGCACATCTGAGAAGAGTGGCTATACAGAAATCGGCGTTATCTCTGTACCTCTTTTCTATGATCTCAAGGTTAAGAACGGAACTACATATTACTATAAGGTAGAAGCTTATCAGAAATCAGGATCTAACACTATTAGTTCAGAGAAGTCTAACCCTGCAAAAATAAAGGTTAAAAAACTTCTTGGAATCTTTGGCTGATAAGAATTTCTGAAAAACATTAAAGAGGGGCTGATGCACTGTTATCCGGTGCAGCGGCCTCTCTTTTCATATTTATTTAATAAATGTAAGGTTGACATTTACACCTGCTAGTGATAATTTATGATACAGAAGATGTTAGCACTCAATAAGAGTGAGTGCTAACACTCAAAAATACCATTCCAATGAATTTAACCGGTGAATGCAGAGGAAGGGCCTTATGGAACTCGACGACAGAAAGAGAAAAATTCTTCATGCTATAGTTAAGAACTACCTTGAAACAGGCGAACCTGTAGGTAGCCGTACTATTTCCAAGTACACAGATCTTAACCTTAGCTCCGCTACCATCAGGAATGAGATGGCCGATCTTGAGGAGATGGGACTTATAATTCAGCCTCATACATCCGCAGGACGAATTCCTTCAGATCAGGGCTACAGAGTTTATGTAGATGAGATGCTGAGGGACAAGGAGCAGGAAGTTGAGAACATGAAGGAAATGCTCCTTGATAAGGAAGAGAAGCTTGAGAATCTTCTTAAACAGGTTGCCAAGACACTGGCGGTAGATACGAACTATGCTACGATCGTGTCTGCACCACAGCTCAAGAAGAACAAGCTCAAATTTATACAGATATCCAAGGTTGATAATGAGCATCTTTTAGCGACAATCGTTATTGAAGGAAACGTTATCAAGAACAAGATCATTACAGTAGATGAGCTGCTTGATGATGCGACGATGCTCAAACTCAATATTCTGATGAATACAAGACTTGATGGGCTTGCAGTTGAGGATATCAATCTGGGGCTTATAGCTGCTGTTAAGCAGGAGGCCGGAATTCACAGTGAGATCATAGGAAACGTCATTGATGCAGCTGCTGAATCCATTACAGCAGATGAGGATCTGCAGATTTACACAAGTGGTACGATGAATTTCTTCAAGTATCCTGAGCTTACGGACTCTGCCAAGGCAAGTGAGCTGATCAGTACCTTCGAAGATACCAAGGATCTCTCCAGTATCGTTGAGGATACTCTTTCAGCAGATGGTGAGCAGACGGGCATTCAGGTTTATATAGGAAATGAGACACCTGTTCAGGCCATGAAGGACTGCAGTGTTGTTACAGCGACCTATGAGCTTGGCGATGGTATGAGAGGCACAGTTGGAATCATCGGCCCTAAGAGAATGGATTACGACAAGGTAATAACCACTCTAAAGAATATGAGACATGCGCTGGATGACCTGTATAAGAAGGGGTAGCCGGCAGAATATAGATAGTATTATTGTAGGAGGCAATTGATTTGAGTAATACAAATAAGAAGAACGAAGCAGTTGACAAGGAAAAAGAAGAGGTCCTTGAGGAAATAATGGAAGAGCTCGAGCAGGAGGCTTCTCAGAAGGAAGCAGAAGCTGAAGCTTCCGAGGAGAACAAAGAGGACGCTTCTAAGGAGACTGCAACAGAAGCTGAGGCAGCTGAAGATGCCAAAGAGGAAGCTGAAGAAGCTCCTAAGAAAAAGAACATCTTCGGTAAGAAAGACAAAAAGGATCCGCTTAAGGAAAAAGTTGAAGAGCTCAACGATAAGGTTTTACGCCAGATGGCTGAGTTCGATAACTATAGGAAGAGAACTGAGAAAGAAAAAGCTCAGATGTTTGAGCAGGGACAGGCAAATGTTCTTGAGAAACTTCTTCCTATAATAGATAACTTTGAAAGAGGCCTTGCAGCAGTTCCGGAAGCTGAAAAAGACGGAGCATTTGCTGATGGCATGAACAAGATTTACAAGCAGTTTGTTAAGCAGCTTGAAGATCTTGGAGTAACCCCAATTGAGGCTGTGGGAAAAGAGTTCGATCCAAACCTTCACAATGCAGTAATGCAGGTTGAGAGCGCAGAATACGAATCCGGATTTGTGGCACAGGAACTTCAAAAGGGATATATGTTCCACGACACTGTACTCAGACACAGCATGGTAGCTGTTGCCCAGTAGGTGAGTGATATAGAAATTTACAATAGATAATAGAAGATAATCAGAGTAAACATTTTTACGGAGGAAAAGAGTTATGAGTAAAATAATCGGTATCGATCTTGGTACAACTAATAGCTGCGTAGCAGTTATGGAAGGTGGTAAGCCAACTGTTATCGCAAATGCAGAAGGTGCAAGAACAACACCATCAATCGTAGCTTTCACAAAGAACGGAGAGAGAATTGTAGGTGAGCCGGCTAAGCGTCAGGCAGTTACAAATGCCGACAATACTATCGCTTCTATTAAGAGAGATATGGGTACAGACCACGGTCGTACAATTGATGGCAAAAAGTATTCTCCTCAGCAGATTTCAGCTATGATCCTTCAGAAGCTTAAAGCTGATGCAGAACAGTATCTCGGCGAAAAAGTTACAGAGGCAGTTATCACAGTTCCTGCTTACTTCAATGACGCTCAGCGTCAGGCAACCAAGGATGCAGGTAAGATTGCAGGTCTTGAGGTAAAGAGAATCATCAACGAGCCTACAGCTGCAGCTCTTGCATATGGTCTTGATAATGAAAAAGAAC
>JAEEGL014921525.1_pt1 | contig 21446 bp, 21 predicted proteins | sample 9134231 | NCBI WGS metagenome assembly JAEEGL01 (sample SAMN16246548, study PRJNA631951) | gut metagenome | biome: gut microbiome; feature: rumen; material: fiber-attached | host: Bos | place: Iran: Karaj | collected 2018-10
ACTCTTTTATTGCTCCAAATCTTCTATTGCGTGATTCATATTCTTTTAGCGCTAAATATAAATCTTTTTTCCCAAATGCTGGCCAATATGTTTTTGGGAAATATAATTCCGCATAAGATATTTGCCAAAGCATAAAGTTGCTGAGTCTTTGTTCTCCACTTGTTCTCACACAAAAATCAAGTGGAATTTGCCCAGAGGTGTAAAGATTATCTTCAATCGTTTTTCTATCAACTTGTTTGATGCCTTTGTTTAGTATGTTGTTAAAGGCATACACAAGTTCATCTTGCCCACTATAATTTATTCCAAGGTTTAAAATAAACTCTGTGTTATTTTTTGTTTCCTCCATTGTTCTTGTTGCGTTGTCAACCAAGTCTTGTGGAAACTTTGTGTAGTCACCCATAACATTTAATTTAACTCTTGGATATTTTTCAACAAAACCTTTGCTTAAGTATTTTCTGAAACACTTTATTAAAAAATCTATTTCAGCCTTTGGCCTATTCCAGTTTTCTGTTGAAAAAGCATACAAGCTAACAACTGGTATGCCGTATGTATAGAAACACTCTTTAAGCACAACATCAAGGTTCTTTATTCCCGCGTTATGCCCCATTGAACGAGGAAGCCCTCTTTGTTTTGCCCAACGCCCGTTTCCATCTATTATGAAACCTATATGTTTAGGTAGTTTTTTAATATCTTCTATCATCTAAATTCTCCATCGTTTATACATCCAAATTGTGCAATTCTTCATGATAAGTCACACTTGAATAGTCTTTTATTATTTCATTTGATTTTTTGAGACCCAAGTCATATTGCTCTTTTGTGATTAAGTTTTGCTTTAACAAATGGTCACAATAATAATATTCTCTTTTGCTTTCTTCTGCCCCACCTGTTGCACTATCCGATTTAAAAATCACACCAATAGTTTTAAAGAATATTTTCACATCACCCCAAAAAGTTATTCTCTCTCTATATTGAAGATCTTTTTCAAAAATTGATTGCCAACTTGCCTCGCTTCTTCCACCACTAACCTGAGATAGCCCCGTGAGCCCTGGCCTTATTTCATATGCTCTTAGAACATCTTTATCATAAAAAATCATATCTTTAACTTGCCTTGGCCTTGGGCCAATGATGCTCATGTCGCCTTTTAGAATATTCCATATTTGCGGTAGTTCATCTAAGCTAAGTTTTCTCAAAAACTTTCCATATTTTGTTATTCTGTCTTTATCTGGAAGCAAATTACCACTTTCATCTGTTTTGTTTGTCATTGACCTAAACTTATAAAGTTTGAAAACTTTTCCGTTTTTTCCTGGTCTATACTGTGCAAACACAGCTCTTCCCCTTAGCGCAATCCACGAACAAATAAACAAAATTATAAATAGTGGAGACAAAATAATCAATGCCAAAAAAGACAAAACAATATCAAAAAACCTCTTGAAGCACATTTCATATATGGTTTTTTTTTGTTTCGGCTCTTTTTTCTCTTCAGTTAGTTTTATTTTTTTTGCTGCCACTTTGTCCTCTTTTTTATTGGTATTGTTATAACAATACCATAAAATAAGCTTTTTTGCAACCTATAAAAAGCAACTTTTATTTTTTTCAGCCCAAATTTTTAATAAAATGTATTTCAAACTCATTAAACATCAATTTTTTCATTTTACTATCAAGTTCAATTTCATAAAAATACAAAGATTTTTTAAAATAGTTTAGCAAGTCTTCAACCTTTTTTTCGTCAAATAAAGAATTATCCCTGTTTTCAATTTCTTTCAAAAGTATTGAAAAAGATAAATCAATATATCCAACTCTAAACAGTATCTGCTCATACCTTTTCTTTAAAGATGTGGATTTATCAATAATTTTACTAAAAATTGGGCTATCAGCATGATCTGAACAAATATTTTTAATATTACAAATATTAATATATTCGTTCATTAAGCAATTTTTCAATCTTTTTTTAAACACAAAAACACCCCACAACAATAGTTTATAATCCACAAAAATAATATATTCATAAAAAAAAGAAATAGCACATGCTATTCCCTATTTCTTTTGAAAACTTTTGCAAAAACTTGTTTTATTAGTGATAGAACTAAATCGTCCTTTAGTGCTAGTATCATTAAAGCATATACAGCCATTCCCGCAAACACAATAATAAATGTGTTTAAAATGCTTGGACTCAAAAGCATGGAAAGTGGAAAAATGACTCCAAACATCATAATTCCAGACAAAAGTGGCTTCCAAATGGTCTTAAACATTTCTTTCAGTGAAAGTTCTTTTCGAACGAGCCAAAACATCACAACGCAAACGATTAATTCTGAAACAACTGTTGCAATGCTGGCACCAAGTGCCCCCCATAAATAAATAAGTGGAATGTTAAGCATTATGTTAAGAGTAGCCCCACACAATATCACAATGGTATATTTTTTATCTTTCATTGTTGGAAGCATGTATTGTGCACCCAAAACATTGCTTAAACCCATAAGAATAAATAAAGTTGAAAGCACTTGCAATATAGCATTGCTGCCAACAAAATCTTCCCCCAAAAACCATGGAATAAAATTAGGAGCAACACAAACCATTCCCAAGCACATTGGAATGGATAAAACCCACACAAAATGCGAACTTTTATAAATATTTTGTTTTATGTCATCAACCCTATTTTGAGCAAAATATTTTGCGTTTCTTGCAACCATAACAACAGCCATGCAAGTTATTATAACAAGAGCGAATCTAAATATTTTTTCCGCTTGTTCATAAAACCCATTTTGAACATCACTGTTTGTTATAAACCCTATAAACGACTTATCTATCATTGCATACAAAACGAGAGAAACAGTTGGAATAAACAGCACAAAAACGCCTTTTATGTGCCTAAAAACAGACAAACTATTTAATTTAACTTTGGTGATATACCCATTCAAGAAAAGCCACAACATCGCATTTGGAAAGACTAAACACAAAGTATTAATTAAAACATAAACCCAAACATCACTAGATGTTTTCACAAACAAGAAAATAGAGGCCACCATCAACAGTTTTGTGATAATGTTTATTATGCTAATTTTTCCAAAATGTTCGTTTCCTTGATATAAAAAAGATATATCAATCATAACAGCAAAAATGTTTAAACAAAGTATCCACATAAGGCTGGTGTCTTGCCCATAAACTCCGCTTATTAGCAAAGAAATGTTTATCATTAAAGCAAAAGAAACAAACAAAGTTCTCAAGATGTTTATTTCCCAAAAAACCTTTGTTTGCTCCTCTTTATTTCCAATATTTTTTGCAATTTCTCTTTGGCCGTAAAGCAAAAAGCCAAGGGACGCAAAAATAACAAAATATGTTATAAGTGATGTTGCAAAACTTGCTTTTCCAATCCCATCAACAGATAGAACTCGAGAAACATATGGCGTTGTTAATAATGGAGTTAAAACATTGATTATTTGGTATATTGCATTATATATGTAGTTTTTTTTAATACTTACGCCTTTTTGCACAATATCCTATCCTTTATTTTAAATTCTTAAGCATTTCAAATGCCGCAACTATAACTTTGTCCATGTCATAATATTTATATTGTCCCAATCTTCCGCCAAAATAAATATTTTTTTGTTGTTCACCTAATGCCTTATATTTTTCATACAGAGCATTGTTTTTCTCATCGTTCACTGGATAATATGGCTCATCACCCTTTTTCCATGTGCTTGAATATTCTTTTGAAATAACTGTTTTTGGGCATTCAGTAAACTCAAAATGCTTGTGTTCAATCATTCTGGTGTAAGGTTCATCACGGCTTGTGTAGTTCACAACAGCGTTTCCTTGATAGTTTTCCTTATCCAAAACTTCTGTCTCAAATCTAACACTTCGATATTCCAATGGCCCATAACAGAAATCAAAATATTCATCAATAGGACCAGTGTAAATAACCTTTTCTGCTTGAGACAAAAACTCTTCTTTGTTATCAAGCATATTGCAGTTTAATTTAACCTCAACACCGTCAAGCATTTTTTCAATCATTTTGGTGTAGCCACCAATTGGAATTCCTTGATAGCGGTCGTTGAAATAGTTATTGTTAAAAGTGAAACGAACAGGAAGCCTTTTTATGATAAAAGCAGGCAGTTCTGTGCAAGATTTACCCCACTGTTTTTCTGTGTAACCCTTGATTAGCTTTTCATAAATTGTTCTTCCAACAAGGTTTATTGCTTGTTCTTCCAAGTTTTTTGGAGTTTCGGTGAAACCGTCTTTCTTTTCTTCTTCAATTCGCTTTTTTGCATCATCTGGAGTGAAAACATCTCTCCACAATTTTGTGAAAGTGTTCATGTTGAAAGGAAGATTATATAGTTCATTTTTATATCTTGCAACTGGAGAATTTATGTAATTATTAAACTCAGCAAATTTATTTATATACTGCCAAACATCTTTGTTTGATGTGTGAAAAATGTGTGCACCATATTCGTGCACATTGATTCCCTCTATTTGTTCTGTGTATATGTTTCCAGCAATATGACCTCTTTTGTCTATAACCAAAATCTTTTTGCCTTGTTTTTTTAGTTCGTTGGCACACACTGCTCCAAAAAGTCCTGCTCCAACAATCAAATAATCATATTTCATATTTTCACCTCAATTCCTTTCATAATTAATCTTTGAAAACATACATTTGTTTTATTATTTTTTAATTTCAAATCTATCTTTATGCTCCAAAAAATAACTTTCCATAGTTTTGTTTTGCTTACCAAAAGAAAGATGCCCAACACACGTGTTTTCGCTCACAACAATAGGTTTTGAATTAATCATCGCATAACCACAAATCTGAACCTCATCAGCTCCCATTCCATTTCCTTTTCCTGGGTCAAAATAATTCATATCTTTCCATATATTTCTGCCAAACAAAATGGCACCAATAGAAAACTTAATTGGGCAAGTTATCATGCTCTTTTTCATATCATGCACATATCTGTCTAAGTCATCAATATGCATAACATATCCGCCCTCACCCCACATAAATTTGGCAACCTCAGGATTGTTTTCAATTTGTCTATGTGGACCCGCCTGAATTCTAACAGGTTCAAATAGTTCCGCATACTTTTCCATAAGCCCAAGTTTCTTTAAAACAACAGCATGAGCAAAACCATTAATTGGAATAAGTGGAGCCACAAAAGCTGGTTCATATAGTGAATTTTTTTCCTGGCAACGCGAATAAACATCTAACAATTCACTGAAATAATTTTTTGTAACAAAAATATCTTCATCTAATTTGAAAATTAGTTCCGCATCCTGAAATTCATTTATTCCAATATTTATTGCAGCACAAACATTATTTCTTTTGCAAGAAATATAGGACCAATCATTTTGCTTTGCCAAATTGGACAAAGCTTCTGAATACAACCCAGAGGAAACAATACAAACATCAGCCTCTTTAGGAACAAATGTTTTTATTCTTTCAAACACAACATCTTTGCAAAAATCTTTGTAGCCAGCCAGAATTAAAACCAATATTTTTGAGCCTTTTTTTCTATTCTCAAAAATATGTTTCCCCTTTAATCTTGATTCAATTTTTTGCTTTTTATGTTTTTTATAAAGTGTGTAAACAAATGTCTTTTTTAATAATTTTTTTAACATTTTATTCTCCATATATTTATTTCTTGAAAATGTGTTTTAGTCTTCTCATTTGCGTTTTGAAAACACTACTTTCAAGCAAAACAACTGGCTTTTCAACAATTTTCAATTCGCCGTGTTTTTTAAGCCAAACATTAAACAGTCTTTCAGACAAAAATCCAAACACCCTTTTTTGGTAAGTGTCACGCTCACTTATGTCAATTTGTTTTTCTAGTTCGAACAAAATGTCAAAGAGCCATTTTGAATATTCTTTTATAATATCACTTTTCCCAATGAACATATTGTAAAAATATAGTTCATTTGACTTCATAATCTCTTGTAGAGCATCAACATAATCTGGATATTTTTTCTTCACAATAGCAATTGTTTTGTCTAAATCATCTTTTATGTGATCTTTGGCATATTGGTCATACACATTCCCATCAACCTGCCCTTTTTGTGGCAAAATGAGATCATATTCTGTCAAAAGTTTTTGCACATCTTTTTCTTTTAAAAATGGATATCTAAAAAGAAACAATTTTCTTTTCATAAACAGCCTTCTGTAGTGTTCCAATCCCAAAACATCACAATCACTTTGCATCATCACATAAAGCCCAGTGAGTTCGCAAAAGCTTTGATTTTTTCTTGAAATATTGTCTTTTGGGTCTGCATCTCCAACATAGCCATCTGGAAGTTTTTTTCCTTCCGCATTAACAAACATAATTGTTCTATCTTTTGGGAATATGTTTTTCACTTCTTTGTGAGTTACCACAAACAACTTAGAGTTCATCTCATTCTCCTAAATATGTTTTTTCCAATAAAAGAGCCGACATTTTGGCACTGTATCCCGCTTTCTTCACAAGTTCTACGTATTTTTTTCTATCAACTTTTTGACTTATGCTTTTTTCAATTTCTTCAGCCCAAATATCTGGATTATCTATTGGCAAAATCTTGTAAAGATCTGTGATTTGTGCTTCTGTTGTGATTGTGTCTGAACAAACACTTTTTAATCCACTTGCTTGTGACTCTATTGATGTTACTGGAAACCCCTCAAATAGTGATGGCAAAACAAACATATCTGCTGCCATCATAATTTTAGGAACATCATTTCGCCTTTCAAGAAAAACAAAATCATCCTCAAGACCATTTTGTTTCACAGAATCAACAATTTCCGGTTTTGTTTCCCCTTCACCAACCAAAACAAACTGAAATTTCTGATTGTCTTCCTTAAGCTTTTTTGCGATTTCAACAATAAACTGTTGGTTCTTCACTTTTGCAAATCTTCCAACGTTTAGAATTGTGAACTTATTTAATCCCAACTCTTTTCGATATTCGTTTCTTATTTTTTCATCAAACGTAAATTTTTCTAGTTCTATTCCATTGTTTATGACTGTGTATAATTTTCTTTCAATAACATCTTTTGGAAACTGAAATTTTGCAGCCAAATGTGAACAAGCAAAAAATAAATCAGCATATCTTTTAAACCCACGATTTGTGAAAAGCATTTTAAAGATTGAATGTTTTAATGATTCGTTCGCTGCAATGTGAGAGTGCACAATAACCTTTTTAATTCCCATCTTTTTTGCAATTTTGGCACAACCATACAGAATAAATAGACTGGATGAGTGAATGTGAACAACATCAAACTTTTCTTTCATTAAAATTTGTTTTAATGATTTTTTCGCATATCTTCTTCGACTTTTTGACTTTGTGTCATAATCAAAGTGATATATTGTTTCATTTCTTTTTTTCGCTAGTTCAATTAAATTTTGGTTTGTTAATGTGAAAGCTGTGCCAAGTGAATAAGAAACATCTTTGGATTCGAAGTTTTTGTACATATTAATCATAAACATCTCTTCTCCACCATACCACAGTGGTTCTCCAAAATATTCCAAAACTTTAATCATTATTTTTTCCTTTTCATTGCTCTTATTTTTTTATAAATTGGCATCATCGCCAAATGGAATTTAATTCCAAATGTTTTCATAATAAAGCATTCAACTCTTGTAAATTTGCTTAAGTGTTTGTTCTTTATAATTGCGTTTAAGTTTTCTTTATTGCAAAAACCTTTCAGATATTCATAAACTTTTTTCTTGTTATACTTACTTTTTAAGTTTGAAATTGAGTGAATTGATCTTGCGATCATCTGAACTCTAAAAGCCTCTAGTTCTTCTGGGTATTCACCCTTTTGTTTTAATTTTTTAAAGGTTTCTTTGTTTTCAATCTCCAAAAAGTGCAAATGTTTTGGGGATAGGTCATGCATAATTGATGTGTTACGTTGAGTGTAATGATACAAAACCTCATCAACAAAAACTGTTTTAGGTTTTTCACTAAACACACCTAAGCAGAAGTTTAGGTCTTCCCCAATCAAAAGAGTTTCATCAAATCTTTTTTTCTTGATATATGATGCTTTGAATATTTTGTTCCACCAAGCAGGGCCAATTTTGTCCAACAAATAATTTCTGTAAACATCTTTGCCCATTTCATCATTAAGAGTGTATTTAGAGTTTGTGATGAATTTTCCTTCTTCATCAACCTCATCATAATCACACACACAAATATCAGCCCCAGTTTCAACAATTTTTGCCAGCATATCTTTAAACATATTTGGTTCAATTAGGTCATCAATATCATAGTTTGCAGTGTAGTCTCCTGTTGCTTTCATAATTCCAACATTTCTAGAATAACTAATGCCCATCTGTTTTTCGTTTGAATAAATTTTTATTTTATCTCCATATTTTTGAAGCATCTTTAAACTGTTATCTGTTGAGCCATCATTTATGACAATTATCTCCATGTTAACATCTTGATTGAAGAGATTCTCCATTGCTTTTTTAATATATTTTTCGCCATTATAACAAAGAACAATAACAGATAGTTTCACATTTTCAAGTTTCTTTAAAGTTTTTGGTGAAATGGCCATTGGACCTTTCTTTGATTTCACATTATCTAACTGGTTTAAATTCATTAAGGCAAAAACAAATAAATTAAATTGAAACCCTAGTAAACTTTGTTCCACAAAAGAATCAATCAAAACAACAATGAGAGCAAATGTGAGCCAGTAGTTTTTCTTTTTAACAGAATCAAATATAATCCAACAATTCATACACAAGACTATCAAAGTGTTAATGATTCCATTCGTAAACAAGCAATTAAAGTATGCATTGTCGATACCAATATAGCCAGAAGAATCATACCAATAATTATCCCTACCAAAGAAAGAGAGTTTCCCATCAACAAAAGCATTATATGTTAATTCAATTCTGCCACTCAGCATATCATTTAAACGAATAATCAAATCAGACTGCCCTGACCACATCAACACCAAAACACCAAATATAACAAATGATATTAAAGGCATCAATGACAACAATATAGTTAAAAACTTATTTGTTTTTGTCGTAATTGTTTTTTTGTTGAAAAGAATAAATAGTTTGACAATGCAAATAACCACCAATAGCAATATTGACAAAAGAAATGATGCACGAGAATTGGTTAAAAAATATATAAAACAAGCCACACACAATTCAAGTAGAATAGCCAACCAACTCAACTTGCTTCTATATATATAGATGCTTGCGAGTATTATGAATGCGAAAATATTTTGAGAATATGTTGAATTATTTAGTCCCAAACAATGTCTAGTGATATCCCCCCTAGAATGTATCAAGTCAGGAATTATCCCAATCATTGAAAAACATATTGTGATAACAAAAAAACCAAACAAAAACCAGAAAGCATATTTTATAAAATCATCAAATTTATATTGTCTCAAAATATAAACAAAAAATAGTATTGAAATAAGGAAAGTCGATTTAGCAACAATAAGAGTTACAATAAAAAATGCAAGTAAAACAAAGAATAGCCAATCAATTTTAACTTTTTTCTTAAAAAAGTCCACAACAAAATATATCCCCAATAATACAGCCATAACAAGTCTTGATATTTTTATTGCTTTTAATACCAGCGCATGCTGTCCACCATCAAAAAACGCTAGAGATTGGCTTAAAATAGCGCAACCATATAGCGCTATCAATGTAAAGATTATATATTTTTTGCTTTTTTCGTTTCGATATAGAAAATCAAAAACTTTTGCCATATTTCTCCCCTTTAAATTTTGCCCTTAAAAAACTTTTAACTCTTTTAAAGAAATTTTGTTTTTCAATGTTTTTTAGTTTAACTTCTTTGTAGCCTATTTTGTTTGTGCGCAAGAAAATGTCCAGCATGAGTTCACTCACGCGGCCATAGAACCTTGCATGAAAAGAATCATATTTGGAATTATCAACTCTCTTTTCAAGTTTAAACAAAATGCCAAACATCCACTCACAGTATTTGTCAAAAATGTCTTTCTTCATCACAAACATATTGAACATGTGTGCAGACTTTCTTTTCTTTAGTGCCTCAAACTCCGGAAAGTATTCTGGGCACTTTTCTTTTATGATCTCGCCAGTGATGTCTAGAGGTTCCACATACATTGTGTGAGCATAGTGAGAATAAAGATTTTCGATGTAGTAGTTTCTCTTTTTTGGAAGCACAACATCTGTTTGGTCTAATAGTTTATTTATTTCTTCTGCTGACAAAATGTTCTTGGTTTTGCCATTAACCAAAAACTTGTGTTTTCCTGCGAAATATCTTCTGTAGTGAACAAGCCCAACATAGTCTGCTTTCAGGTTTTTCCAAGCCCAATAAACGCCTGTGAGCTCAGAATAGAATGGGTTTTTTGCCGAAATGTTGTCGCCAACGTTATCTTTTTCTTTTAAGCCAAAACTTTCTTTACCTTCAGCCCCAACATGAAGTGGCAAATAAATATCTTCTTGTGGCACTTCATAATTTTTGTGAAGGGCTATTATTATTTTAACGTTTTTTCCCATTTTTACGCGTTTTCTCCTTTTCGACAAAATGTTTTATAATATTCTAGCAAAAAAGCAATGTGGTGTCAATTAAAAAATGTTAAAAATGCCTTTTTTATCAATAAAAAAAGAGGAAAACTCTTCCCCTTTTTTGTTATGAAAAACTATTTTTCTTTTGGCTTTTTCTTTTTTGCCTTTTTCTCTTCCTGCTCTTTTAGGTAGGTATCCCTCAAATTTTGCATCTTTTGTGATATTATTTTGCTGGCTTCCTGCAAAATTTCTTTTGTCGCCTTTTGCCCCTCAAACTCTGTTAAGCGGAAAGGCTCACCAACAAGCAAAACATTGTGCCTAAACGCTTTTGGCTTTTTTATGAGCCACATTGGAACTATTGGTGCTTGTGATTTTAGAGCGAACATTGCCGTTCCACTCTTGAGTGACATGCTTTCCTCATCGCTTATGTCTTTTCTGGTCCCTTCTGGAAAAAGAAGAAGCCTTTCTCCTTTTTTCAAAGCATCTAAACACGCTTTTATTGACTGAACGCCAACTTGCTCACGATTCACTGGAATTCCGCCATAGCTTTTGAGCACTGCACCCACGAACTTATTTTTGAAAAGTGTGTGTTTTGCCAAAATGAAAGGCCTACGATAGAACTTTGTTTCAATCACAACAACGTCCATATTTGAACGGTGATTGCAACACATTATGCAAGCACCTTTTTTTGGCACATTTTTTCTTCCTATTATTTTGGTTGGATAAAAAATGTTGGTTGGAAGATAACAAAGTGCGTGACTTAACCTATAAAAAAACATATCACACCTCTTTTAGATAACTTATTTCCTTGTCTGTTAGCGGCCTACATTCACCAACTTTTAGGCCAGAAAGGTTTATTTTACCTATTGCAATTCTTTCTAGTTCAACAACATTTTTGCCGATTGCCTTAAACATTTTGCGAACTTGCCTGTTTTTGCCCTCGTGGATTGTGAGTTTCACTCTGCTTTCCTTTTTGTTTGCTGAAATGAGGTTTACTTCTGCCTTGCTTGTGACAAATCCACCAATGTCCACACCACCTCTAAGCTTTGCAACATCCAATAAAGTCACTTCTCCCAAAACTTTTGCAACGTAAGTTTTCCCTAGTTCAAATGATGGGTGTGTGAGTTTTTGAGTGAGCTCTCCATCGTTTGTAACAAGCAAAAGTCCTGATGTGTTGTAGTCAAGTCTGCCAATTGGGTATAGCCTTTTTCTGCTTTCTGGAATAAGGTCCATAACAGTTTTTCTGCCTTGAGGGTCACTAACTGTTGTAACATAGCCAACTGGCTTGTTTAATAGATAATATTCACAATCCCCTTTAATTCTAATTGCCCCATCATCAACGGTTACGAGGTCTTTTGTTGTGTCCACCTGAACGCCAAGTTTTTTCACAACTTTGGCGTTGATTTTCACTCTGCCTTCCATAATAATTTCATCACATTTTCTTCTTGAGGCAACCCCACATGAAGCCATAAATTTGTTCAAACGCATCACAATCTTGTCCTTTTCTCTTTTTATGCGTTCCAGTTGTTTAGTATATCTTTAATTTTGTCCTTAAACAATATGGAATCCACTTCTTCTATTGTATATATATTTTCTGAAAAAATCAAGTGATTGCCATAATAAATTTCACAAACTCCAACAATTTCATCCTTTTTTATTGGTGCTTTTAGCTCATCGGGTGCATTGAAAGCAACATTTATGCCCGCAAGTTCCTTTTTTGATAAAACGATATCAAAACCCCTTTTTGTGCAAAGGCCAACATTTTCCACTTTTCCATCTTCAACCGTGGCAGACTTCACAAAATAATATGGTGGCAAAATTTCAACTTTTTTAAACTGATTGTATGCAAGATTAAACAAATCTTCGCTTTCCTCAAACATTGGTCCACAATCAAGAACAACACAAACAAGTTTTAAGCCATCTTTTTCACAAGCAGACACCAAGCATCTTCCAGCCTTTTTGGTGAAACCTGTTTTAACACCAATGCAACAATCCATTTTTGACAACAGTTTGTTCTTGTTGACAAGAAGTCTTTGGTTTTCTTTTTCCTCACAAATCTTTATGCTTTTGGTTTTCACAATTTCCGCAAAATCATTATTTTGCAACGCATAGGATGTGATTAGTGACAAGTCATAAGCAGTTGTGAAGTGGTTTTCATCATCTAAGCCATGAGGATTTGAAAAGTGAGAATTTTTTGCTCCAACCTTTTGGGCAAGATTATTCATCATCTCGCAAAACTCATCAATTCCACCAGCAACCGCATACGCTAGAGCCACACTCGCATCATTTCCAGACCTAAGCATGAGTCCATATAAAAGTTCACGAATTGATATCTCTTCACCATGCTTTAGGTATATGCTGGAGCCCTCAATTCCAACAGAACGATCATCAACCGTTATCACCTTGTCTAAATCATCACAGTTTTCAATTGCTGTGATTGCGGTGACAATTTTTGTTGTGCTTGCCATTGGGAGATGTTCATCTATATTTTTCTCAAACAAAATTCTTTTGCCAATTGAATCAATCACAATCGCACTTTTTGCACTTGAATTATATGCAATCTTTTCACTAAAAACATCATTTTCAGCAAATACATTGTTTGTTTTAAATGGAATAAATGCAAAAATAATTAGGCAAAATGCAAAAAATATCACAAAATTTTCAATTATTTTTACGTTTTTTATATTATTTTTTTGCATTTTTGTTTTTCTCCCTTTGCTCAGTTTTTACAAATGCCACCAACAAATCTATTGGCAAAATCACCATATTCACTTTTCCAGCGGCATTTAGTTTCGTTTCAAAGAAACTTGGTTTCACAGCATATTTTGTGTTAATACCCAAGCAATTATTCAACAGTGAGTGTAAAACAAATAAAATTGTTTCAAGCAATCCGCAAACCAAAACTGTTTGCATAACATTATACCTTTTACCAAACTCGCACGTTATGCCCAAAAAAGTTATTTTCACAAGTTTTAACAATTCAAGCATAAATGGCATAACGTTTTTTTTATTTTTCTTTTTTATAGCAATTTGAAAAATTGGCTTTTCCATTTTTTTGATTGGAATAAAAAATAGTTTTATCTCAACTTTCATTAAATTTTTGCAAACATCTAAAAACACTTTTGCCGAAAAAAGGATGGGAAAAAATAACATTATAACCACGCACAAACAAATAATTAAACAAATATAAAACCATTCCATAAACTTATTTTTTGTAAATATAAATAAAAAAATGCAACTTTTGTTGCACTTTTTATATATAATTTTTGCAAATTAATTTTCTTGTTCTTTGTTTTCGTTTTCTTGTTCTTTTTGAACTTCATCAAAATCACGAACTTCAAATTCTCTATAAAGCCCATTTCCATCTTTTTTGATGACCTGAATTTGTTCCAAAAGTTCTTCATATTTTGGAAGGTCATCAAGGCTTTGAAGTTCAAACCTTTTCAAAAACTCATCTGTTGTTCCAAAAAGTAGTGGCTTCCCAACAGCATCTTTTCTTCCAACAACTTCAATCATGTTGTGAGACAAAAGAATTTGAATTGCATAATCGGAAGAAGATCCTCTAACAAGTTCAATTTCAGCTTTTGTGATTGGTTGTTGATACGCAATTATTGCAACAGTTTCAAGGGCCGCCTTTGTTAGAGCTTTTTCTTTTATTGGATTCAAAACAAGTGATATTTGTTCAGAATATTTTGGGTTAGATGTTAGTTGAACTTTGTCTTTGTAGGTTATCACCTGAATTCCACTTTCTTCTGTGTGCTTTTTCTTTAGTTCTTCAACTGCCTTTTTCACATCATCAAGTTTGACATCAAGTTTTTCAGCGATAAACTTTAGTTCAACACCATTTCCGTTAACAAACAATATTCCCTCAATTATTTCACTCAGCGTCTGTTTGTTCATCTTCTTTCTTCTCCTCTTTTATTTCTATTTCAATCTCAGCAAAAACATCATCTTGTGTAACTTTGATAAATTGTTTTTTAAGTAGTTCCAGCATTGCCAAAAATGTTATAATAATTTCACCTCTTGAATAGTCGCTTTGGAAGCACTCAGAAAACTTAATTTTCTTTTTGTCTTCCACAAGAGATCTAAGATGCACAATGCTGTCTGCAAGAGTGAACCTATCTTTGCTGATGTGTTTTTCTTCCTGTTCTTGTTCCTTTTTCTCAACTTTTACAAGTAGTTTTGAAAAGGCATCAACAAGCCCTTGCATATCCATATTTTTCAAAACAACTTTGTAGTCCCCCGCAGATTTATCTGGCTCCTTATAAAAGTGATCAGTGTTTTCAATGAGTGCAAGCTCTCCACCTGCCTCCTTGAAAAGTTGATAGAGTTTAAGTTTTGTTTTCATGTCCATTTCTGGATCAGACTCTTCATCCTCTTCCGCATCAGGTTCAACTGGAAGAAGTGATTTTGACTTAATTTCCAAAAGCGTTGCGGCAACTGCCACAAATTCACTTTTTTGCTCCATATTAAGGTCGGCATTTTCCATATATTCCAAAAATTGCTCAGTAAGGTCTGCCAGGTGCACTTCCATGATGTCGAGCTTTGTTTCTTTAATGAGTTCAAGCAAAACATCAAGTGGGCCAACCTCATCTCCAAGTTGAAACACAATGTTTGCTTCTTCTAGTGTTGGCATAATATAGTCATTTCCAAGAAGTTCTTTTTCTTTTTCCAAAAGTTCTTCTTCAGTTAATTTTTTTATGCCACCCTTCTCTCGCGTGTCTGTTATGTCATATGCAGGAACAACCAAATCTTCTTTTGGCTTTTCTTGAACAGCTGATTGCGACAAATCTATTTCAATTTCAATAATTGGTTGCTCTTCCATTTCTTCTCCTATTTGTTTTTCATAAATGCTATTATTAATTTTAGCAAAAACCGCATAGAAAAGCAACTAAATAAGCCCTTATTATCACATTTTGTTCTATAAAATTCATAAAAAAAATATAATAAAATATGCATGCAAAAACATTGAAAACAGCAAAAGTTTTTCTCACTTTTTTGGTGTTTGTTTTAATTATATCACTTATAGTTAGCCCTCAAACATACATATCAAGCACCCTTAACGGCATTGATGTTTGGCTCACAAAGGTTGTTCCAGCACTTTTCCCGTTTTTCTTTTTAACAAAACTGTTAACTGAGTTAAATGTTGTGGAAAAAATCTCAAAACTTTTAACTCCCATAACAAAAAAATTGTTTAAGACCCCGGGAATTTCATCTTATGTTTTTTTAATGAGCATAATTTCTGGTTACCCAGTTGGTGCAAAACTTATTTCTGAACTTTTTAAAAAAGGCGTAATAAACAATGTTGATGCAACAAAAATGAACGCATTTTGCTCCACTTCAGGCCCATTATTTATTGTTGGAACAGTGGGGGTTTGCATGTTTAAGTCGCAAACTTTTGGGTTCATTATTTTAATTTCGCACATTTTGGGTGCTTTTTTAAACGGAATTTTATATCGAAATTATAACCAAAAACAAATTGAATATAGCATCACATCAAACAGTGAGAAAAACTCAAACAACATCTTGTCTGGCATATTATATGACAGCATAATTTCAATTTTAATGGTTGGTGGCTATATTGCAATCTTCTTTGTTTTTATTGATTTTTTAAACAATGTGGGCTTAATTAATGTTTTTTCAATTATTCCACAAAAGTTATTTTCACAAAATGTTCCAGAAGGCTTTTTTAACTCCATTATAAACGGCTTTGTTGAAGTCACTCGAGGGCTTTTGGACCTTTCAAGCCTCAACCTAAACAAATCCCTTTTGTGCTGCTCAGCCACATTTTTAATCTCTTTTGGAGGGCTTTCAATTCATTTACAATCAATATATTTTTTGAAATCTGCAAAAATAAAAATAAGTGTCTACTTTTTGCAAAAGCTAACTCATGCAATTTTTTCAACACTTATTTGTTTGGGGATTTGTTTATTCTTGTAAGGTTGCATAGAACTCTCTTAGCCTGTTTTCCAGTTCTTCTTTATAGTATCTAACGCTCTTGATTGGCTTTAAAAGATAATATAATGAAATTATCAAAGCATTCATAATTTTTAGGTTTCCCATATCCATACTTTCAAGCATTCCGTCAATTGTTATGTTGATTTCATCACGTCTATCTGGTTTCACCTTGTAATCTATTTCAATGGTTTCTTTGATGAGTTTTAGTGTGTTTGTCACATCGTGGTAGAACTCTCCCAAAATATCACCTTTCTCTTCCATTTCATCGGTTTCTTCCACAATTTCTTCTTCTTGCGGAGCCTCTTCAACATCTTCTTCAATTTCTTCGCCAACAACAATTGAACATAGTGCATCTCTAAATGGGAACACAACTTTGTGAACAAAATTCAAAAATGCATATCCCATGTCGCCATTGTCATTAACAAAAAATTCTTTCAAAAATTCGTGAAGATCTAATTTATGGGTGTCGCACTCACTCAAAATGTTAAAAACAAGTGCAATAACTTTTGTTTTTTCTTCTGGCAACCTAAAATATAGTGTTTCAGCATCTTTTCTAACTTGTGCTTTTTGGAACTCTGCTTCATAGTTGAAATTTATCAAGCATTCACCAACTGTTGCAAAAAGGTCGGAACTTTCCATAATTGTTTTCAAAACTTTTCCAATCTTTGCATCAGCAAGAATTAGCTTTGCATTTTGCAAATCTGTGCAAGCATCATAAAAGTTTATAATATCATTGTTTTTGTTTTCTTCCATATGATTTTCCCCATTTGTGTATAGTATTAGTTTAACACAACGAAAACAAAAAACCAAACAATTTGGAAATATTTTTTAAGTTTTTGTTGCTTTTTTGTTTGTCAGGCTCCAATTTATGTGTTATAATATGGGCTATAAATAAAATCATTAACAAAAAAGGGGGAATTAGATTTTGAAAGAAAATTTTTCTAGAGATGACACAGAAACAAAATTAATTCTTCTTTATATGCTTGAACAAATTGAAATTCCACTTAGTGAACAATTCATTTTCGACATATGCACATCAAGAAACTCTTGGATTAACTATATGGAATTAAAAGCCGTTTTCCCAACGCTCATTGAGTTCAAAATGATTTTCTCGGTTGATGAAAAGGGAGAAAATCCAAGATATAGCCTAACCGCTCTTGGAAGAAACATTGTTAACTCATTTTATAAAGACATACCAGAAGACCTGCGAGAAAACATTTCAACTTTCTGTAAGACAAACAGAATGTATTTTAAAAGACTTCAAGAATATGTGGCAGAATTTAAGAAAAATGCAGACGGAACATATATGGTTAAACTCAAAATTATCGACTCAACTTCAGACATTCCAACATTTGAAATTAACATAAATGTTCAAACACGAGCAGAAGCAATTAAAGCAATTGAATTGTGGCCAAACAAAGCACCAAACTTTTATGAATTTGTCTACACCAATTTGTTGTGGACTGAAAAAGGGGATTAGTTTATGGAATCTTTTAGAACAATTGGAACATGCTCTCGTCAAATTATATTTGATGTTGACGACAATGGCATACTTAGAGATTTGAAATTTTTGGGTGGTTGTGCCGGAGGCTTGCAGGCTCTGGCAAGGCTTACCATCGGTAAACCAATAAAAGAAATCATTGCCATCTGTTCTGGCATAAAATGCAAAAATGACACAAGTTGCCCTGACCAGCTTGCAAAGGCTCTTATCGCCTACCAAAAATCAAAAGAGGAACCAATCGACCCAATAAAGCGTGGGCATCCACAAGTTCTAAAACTAAACATATCCGTTGTGAACGTTAAATTAAAAAGAGATGACTAATTCATCTCTTTTTTCATCTTTTTTCATAACACAAGTCATTATAAATTAAATTTGTTTTGCTTATAAACATCTATATCATACATGGTTTTAAAATTTAATTCTTTATATAACTTTTCATTATTTGAATTTTTTGCTGTGAACAAACAAAAATGTTTTATATTTTCTTTTTTTAGCTCATTTTGAACATATTTTAATAGGTTTGAAAAAACACCTTTGCCCCTGTGAGCCACATAAGTTCCTCCACCATATAAGCCACACATTTGCAAATCTTTGCTTATAACAGCAGAAACCATTCCAACTGGGCTTTTTTGATATTCACTGATATAATGCCTATAATCCCATTTGTGTTCATTTTTAAACGACAACAACAAAGCATCAAAATAACAATCCTTTAGTGCTGGATACACATCTGTTGATAGAGTTTGTGTTTTTGATGTTTTGAAAGTGTTCACAAACAGCAAACTTTCATTTTTGTTGTTAATTTGTCTAAAAGAATAGCCTTCCAAAATCCGCGGTCTACAAATAATGTTATCTGTCATCATACAAACGCTTGTTCCACAATAATTATAGTTTTCTTTTAAATATAATTCCACTTCTTCACTTATTTCAACTGTTGGATTAATTGATATCACAAACTCTCTATGTATTTTTTTAAAAAACTTTTTTGCATCACTCACAACTTGTTCAAACTCTTGAATTGTTTGAGCACTAAAACAAGTTAAAAAATTCCAATATTCAGAGTCAACAACTTGAGAATAAACAATCCAGCCATTTGCAAGTTTTTCAATATTTGACAAAAACATTCCAACCTGACTTTCATAACTCATAATTTCCAACTCTTTATTTGTAAAAACTTTTTTCATACATATCTCCTAACAAGGGTATTATAACACATAATAACACAATATCACAAACTTTTTCAAAAAATAAAAACAGAGCACTATGCTCTGTTTTTGCTTTGCCTATCAATATTTAAAAGCACACCAACAGCCGCCATAAACATTACAAGACTTGTTGAGCCAGAACTCATCAATGGAAGTGGAAGTCCGGTTGGGGGCACAAGGCCCGACACAACAAAAACATTTAAAACAACCTGAATTGCAAAAATAGATGAAATTCCAATTGCTAGAAATGAACCAAACCTATTGTTTGCTTTGATTGCAATTTTGTAACCTGCAATGATTAAAACAAGATATAAAATCAAAACACAAATTGCACCAAAAAATCCAAGTTCTTCTCCAATTATTGAAAAAATAAAATCACTTTCCGAAAACGGAAGAAATGAATATTTTGCGCGGGAGTTAAAAAGCCCAACTCCAAAAAATCCTCCAGAACCCAGTGAGTATAGCGATTGAATAAGTTGAAACCCCTCCCCTTGTGGGCTTGCCCAAGGGTCTAAAAATGCAACTATTCTGTTAATTCGATATGGCTCAATCAAGATTAGAATTGGAATCAAAACAAGTGCTGGAAGCAATAAAAGACACAAATGCTTTATTTTCATCCCTCCCACTAAAAGCATCACAACCATTAAGGCGGCAAAACAAATTGTGATGCTCATGTTTGGTTCAAGCATAATTAAAAAACACATCACAAGCCCTGAAATCAAAATTGGAAGCAATCCCCTAAAAGTGTTTATCTTTTCATGGTCAGAAATAAACCCAGCACAAAAAATAATGAAACAAAACTTTGCAATTTCACTTGCCTGAAAACTGAATGAGCCAAAACCAATCCACCTTTTTGCGCCATAGCTTTCAATTCCAATTCCAGGAATAAACACAATGCATAACGCTATAACCCCAAGAGCCAAAGCGTAATATTTTATTTTCTTCAAAAAGTTATAGTTAAAAAAATAAAAAAACACCAAAGCACCAACCCCAAGAACAGCCCCAACAATTTGTTTGTTTGCAAAATACATTGAGTTTCCATATGTTTTTTGTGCATTATATGACGATGCAGAAAACACCATAATAGCACCCAAAACAACCAGGATTAAGCATGGAACCAAAACCCACCAATTAATTTTCAATTTAGTTTTTACAAAATAATCAGCCATTAACCAACCTTTCAACCAATGATTTATAATAATTTCCTCTTGCCTCATAGGAAGAAAACTGGTCAAAACTTGAGCACGCTGGAGAAAATAAAACAACATTTTCTTCCATTTCTTTTGTGTTTATTTGAGTGAAAACATCTTTTAATGTTTTAACTTTTTTAATGTTTTGAAAAGAATATTTTTTTGCACTTTTATATATTTTGTTTCTAGTTTCACCAAACGCAAAAATTCTAACAACACTTTGTTTCAAATTTTGAAAAAGATTGTCAAAGTTTTCGCCCTTATCTTTCCCACCCAAAATGAGAAGCGTTTTTTGATTAAAGCAAGAAATTGCATTTTGAGTTGAGTGAATATTTGTCCCCTTTGAATCATCATAAAACGAAACGCCATCAATCTTTTCAACAAACTCAATCCTATGCTCTGGCAAAGAAAAAACTTTTATTGTTTCACAAATGCTTTCAAACTTAGCCCCACTCAAAAGAGCCATGATTGAGGCACACATAACATTATATAAATTGTGCACCCCCAAAAAATGCACAATTTTTCTTTCAAACGAAAATTCATTGTCTTGAAATCTAAACACAATGTTTTCATTATCTAAAAACGCTCCAAACAAATTTCTTGGAAGAGGCTTTAAAGAAAAATAATATTTTTGACAATTTAGAGATTTAGAAAACTCAAATAATTTTTTGTCATCAAAATTAAATATGGCAATGCTATATGTGGAAAAGTTTGTGAAAATCTTTTTCTTCGCAGAAAAATATTCATCAAAATTTTTATATCTATCTAGGTGGTCATTTGCAATGTTTAAAAATCCAACCATTTGTGGTTTAAACTTTTCAATATGTTCAAGTTGAAAACTGCTAACCTCACAAACAGCAGTTCCAACACTTTTTTTTGAAAGTTCTTCACAAAAAGAGTTGCCAACATTGCCAACCATGCACGCGTTGCCATCAATTTTTTTAATCATTTCAAACAGCAAATTAACTGTTGTTGTTTTTCCATTTGTGCCAGTAACCGCAAGAACTGGTGAATAACAATTTTGAAAAGCAAGTTCAAGTTCTCCAATGATTTTTATGTTATTCTTTTCTGCAATCCTTTGATATTTTTTCAAACAAATTCCCGGACTTAAAACAATATAATCTAT
>JAEEGL011359592.1_pt1 | contig 21445 bp, 13 predicted proteins | sample 9134231 | NCBI WGS metagenome assembly JAEEGL01 (sample SAMN16246548, study PRJNA631951) | gut metagenome | biome: gut microbiome; feature: rumen; material: fiber-attached | host: Bos | place: Iran: Karaj | collected 2018-10
AAACCGTCTTTGTTTTTAACTAGTACTGCGTAACATTCTTCAATTGGTTCGATTGTTATGTCGCCCGCGTCTAAAAAATAACAACCGTCGCTACCTTTGAAATTTTGCAATTTAATTTTGTCCATTCGGATTTTCCCAATTCTTCAAAGCAGTTTCAGACTCTTCTCGGCTGTTTGTTATTTTTGAAATATCGCCGACATTTATAATCGGAAGCCCTTGTGTGCAAGCGTCTATTTCGTTTTGATGGTATGCCCAAAATTGAAAGTTGCCATCATCACGATCACTAACAAAATCTTTGGTATAAGAACCGTTCGATTCAATCTTTCCGCGTTCCATAAACCAAAGCGAATGCACTCGGCTATAAGGGACTCGAACTACGGTTAAAAAGTCTCCTGTAACCATAGAAGCGGTAATGTGCCCATGGGACTCACAAACTCCTGAGAGGAACCCGGCATCGGTTAAGTTCCCATCTATCACTTCGTCTTTCTTTGCGCCGTCTTTGTACTTGGGTAAAACGTCTCTCTTTTCTGTCCTCAACAATATTGTCGAATCCGTCTCTTTGTCAACTCCTGGCAAGTTAGCGTGTTCCATCAACACCTGAATCGCCGCGTCGAAAGTCGCTTGTCTCTCCAGATGATTGTCTATTTTGCGCGGCGTCTTTTTTAATTCATCAAAAGTACGACGCAAACTGTCAAGATGATCGGCATCAAAAAAACAAAGACGTCAAGTCTCTTTTGAAATATGAAACAGTACTTTTGCGGGCTGATCAAAGTCGGCGTTTGCGGCAGGGCGTTCAAAATCGACGTCGACAACATTCCCTTTATCGTCTTTGAGTTCGAAGTAAACAATAGCATGCACGACTGTTAGGGCAAATTGGCGGTCGTCTTGCTTGCCCCATTTCTTCGCCGCGCCAGATATAGCCGTTAAGAGTGATGCAATACGGGCAAGTCTTTCCGTCGAACGTCCCGACAAATTTTACGCCGTCAATCACATCGGCGTTTTCTTTGATCGTTTCGACGCGAGCATTAAGACTCCGTTGACGATCGTTCGCGCCAACGCAACAGCTCCCGCCTGAGCTGTTGAGAAAGCGCCGTCTGTGTAGTTATTCCCTTTCGTTCCGCGAACAAGACGATAAAATCCCAAACCGTCAATTCTTTAACGCTGTTCCGGTAGAGTCGATTGACCGGAAAGAAAAAAAAAGGTATTATCAGATCGCGTCAGGTTAACATTCACACGTCGGATTACGCAATGGCAGAAACGGATCAAGAAAGAACAGAACAGGCGACGCCAAAGAAGCGCCAAGACGCCAGAAGAAAGGGCAAGGTCGCCAAAAGTCAGGATATTGTCGCCGCCGCGTCTCTTTTAGGGGCGGTTCTGTTGCTGACTTTCGCGGCTAAAAGCGCCGGCGTCGGGGCCGCCGACTTCATGCGTTCGTCGTTGGCTCAAAACTTCGTTCTTCAAACGGACGCGGCGACTTTCGCGTCGAATCTTTCTAACCTGATCCTGCGCGTCTTTTCCAAACTCGTCCTGTTCTTCCTCGTCGTCGTCGCGACGTCGGCTGCCGCCAACCTGCTCCAAACGGGATTTCTGATCCTTCCTGATAAAATCGCGCCGAAACTATCGAGAATCAACCCGTTCAAAAACTTCGCGAAATTGTTCTCTTTCGCGACGTTAGGGCAACTATTCTTCGCGTGTTTTAAAATCTTCGTTTTGGCGCTGGCCTTAGTTCTTTCGATGCGACGCGACTTTGAAACGATCGTCAGCTTGCCAAACGGAGATATCGTCCCGATCCTCTTGTTTACCGGTTCGTTTCTTAAGCGTTTGGCGTTTCTCCTGTGCGGAACGTTGTTGGCGCTCGCCGCGTTAGACTACGTCGTTAAAAGAATCGCCTGGGAACGCAGTCTAAAGATGACGCCGCAGGAACTGAAGGAAGAGATCAAAGAGGAATCGGGCAATCCGCAAGCAAAGGGCAAACGCGCCGCGATGCGTCGTTCCGCGCTGGATTCGATCTCTGCGGTAGCTCCGCCGAGACCGACGACGCCGACTTCGCGCTATCAGGAAAGAAAACAACAAGACAAATCGGCCAAATCCCGTTAATGTCGCCGCAACATCGACTCGTTCAGCACGGTCGGAACCTCGCGCGTCATTCGACGACAACGCTTCTTATTTTTCCCTGAGCAAGCGTCGTTTCAATCACCTGTCCAACGACGACGTCTTCCGGCGAGCGTAGAATTTTCATATCGTCGACGCGCCGAGTAAACGAATACCCTCGTGAAAGGATCGCTTTGGGGTCGCGTCCAACAAGGCGTTCTTTAAGAACGTCGCATATCTTTTCAACGCTTACGATCTTTTGTTCAACACGCCGAACTAAACGAGCTTCAAGCTCGTCCAACATACCGACTCTCTTCTCGTAAAGAACCTCATACGGCTTGTTAAAGACGCGACTCTGTTCGTAAAAACGAAGCCGTTCATACGACGATTGAAGTCGCCGTTCTATTCGATCCCGCATACGAGCGCTCAAGACGTCAAGTTGTTTTGAGAGCGCCGCGTCGTCTTCTCGCGTAATCTGGACGGCCGCGTCGCTTGGCGTCAACGCATGAAGATCGGCGGCAAGATCGCAAATCGACGTGTCGATCTCGTGTCCGATTCCGGTAACGACGGGAAGACGAGAGTTCGCGACCGCTCGCGCGACGCCTTCTTCGTTAAACGTCCACAAATCTTCGACGCTTCCTCCTCCCCGGATCAAAACGATAAGATCAAGGCCTAGTTCGTCTTTATTCTCGTTAAGCGTTTGCAACGCGTCGACCACTTCTCGCGCGGCCCCTTCCCCTTGAACGCGCGCGTGAGCGACGACCACGTCGATTCGTTTGCTGCGTCGACCTAGAATATTGAGAAAGTCTCTGAGCGCGGCTCCGGTCTGACTGGTAACCACGCCGACTCGCGCGACCATTTTGGGGATCGGTCTTTTACGCTCGGGTCTGAACAATCCTTCCGCGCGTAATTTCATCTCGATTTGTTTTTTCGCCAGTTCGTAAGAGCCGACTCCAACGGGCTCTATCGACTTAACGACCAACTGACATTTCCCTTGCGGAGAATAGACGTCCAAATCTCCGCAGCAAATAACCTGCATGCCGTTTTTAAGTTCGAAGGGCGCGTCTTTAAGAACGCTTGCGCGCGCCATGGCGGAGAGTTGAGCTTCCTTTTTGGTCGTCTCGTTTTTTTCTTTGAGAGTGAAGTAACAAAAACCGGAGACAGTCGCGCTTAAACTGGATATTTCGCCGATTACGTTAAGCGAAGTAGGAAAGCTGTTTTTAACTACAGATTTCAGACAGTCCACCAATACCGTAATTGGCACGGGATTAGGAAGAACTCGACTCTGCGCGGAAGAGAAAGACAAATTATGCTCCTGGCGGTAAAAAAATTAGACGCCGAAGTCTATCGGCGTCCAAATAAAACTTGCGCGATCAAGAGAAAAAGCGTCATCCTTCGGTAACGCCGACGACGGTCAAATTCAAACGTTTAATGGAAGTTTTGGGCTCTTTCGCGTTCAAGTCGACAACTTCCAATTCAAGCGCGTATTCGCCGGGATTCATTTGTTTCGGAAGAGGCACGGAGACGTTCAAAACGACGTCGCGCAACTTTGTTTCCGAAACGTTTGAACAACGTTGAGATTCAAAGGGAAGAAGCACGTTGCCGTAGGAGTCGACGAGACGCCAGCGGCATTCGACGTCGATGCTGTACCCTTTAACCGATTCGCGACTCGAAACGTAATCAAGTTCCATGTAGGCGTATACGGTCTCGCCTTGCGTATAGGAGTTCTGCCGCTCTTCGTATAATCCGTAACAGGCGGGCGCGTTTACCAACAACGATTTGCGTATTTTGACGTCGCAGAAACTCGACAGCGACTCGAGCCCGGAACTCAGACGTTCCGCGACAAAACTCGGATCGATCTCTTCGAGTCGGTTTTGCAGTAAAGTCTCCAATCCGCGGCATTCCTTTTCCCAAAACGCTTTTAAAGGATCGGAATCGTCTTGAATGCTCTGGATCGAACGATCGTACTCGCCAATCGTCAAATACAAGAGTCGGAGTCTGGCGTCGCAAGAGCGCGTGTCGGCTCCGCGATTCGCCAACGATTCGCGTTCGACCAACAATCCCTGGATCGCCCTTTTAATTTGACTTACCCAGGCGATTTCTTCATTGGTCAAAGGAGAGTCAAGTCTGTCGCCGCTTCGTTCGACCACCGTCTCTGGAATCGCCGAAGACACGACTCTTTGCGCCGCGGGATCAGGTTCTCTTTCCTGTCGCATGGGAACGGCGTTTGCGGAAACCGCCTGTTCCAACGGCGCGGCCTGTTGAATAGAGGAATCGTCGGCGTCCTCGTCTGCAAACGACTCGTCGCTTGCGTCGTCGTCGGGATAAGAATACCCCTCGAAGTCTTCAGGCAAATCGTCGGAAGCGAAGTCGGCCGCGTCGTCGAACGACTCGTTGATTTGCGAAGGTTCCGCGTTCTTCCCTTTTGCCAAAACCGCCGAATCAAAGATGTCGTCAAGAGAAGCGCCGGTATCGGCGATCATCACCGATTCGCTGTCGACAGCCCCGGAAGCGTCGGGCTGTTCGTCGACTTCGGGGAAAGAACTCAATTTACCGCGAACGCGCTCGTCGTACTCGCTTTGAGCGTCGTCCGTCGGTTCGGTTAATTGGGAAACCTCTTTTTTCGCCGCGCGAGCTCTCGACGAAGATTCCAGCCACGAGTAGTCCTGGCGGCCCAGCGCGTCGACAATATTCGCGTCGACTGAATTGGACCGTCCAACAGTTCCTCTGTCGGACACGTTCGCTTTGTTGAAAGCCAGGCCGGACAAGACGGCGTTTGTTTCGGAACTCCATCCAAACAACGCGTCGGGGCTCGTGCGAAGCCCGGCGACGCTCGGACGACGCTCGGCGTAAGAAACCTGAGACACTTCGTTGGAACGCGCGATCGGCCGAGTTACGCCAAAGGATCTGGAATCGGAATCGCCATAGCGTTTGGTCGGAAGAGCGGCGTCCGCGTGAACGATCGGCGAAAGATAAGCCGAGCCGCCGACTTCGGACTTTTCCGAATCCGCGTACGACGAGAAACCGGGTCGATTCCCGCGATCGCGCGTACTCTGGATAGCGGAGTCCGCTCGTTCGCTCAATCCTCCGGCGCTTTCAGCGGGAGATCGAGTAACCGGCGTAAACGAAAGACCTTGCGACGCGTTCTGCTGAGAGAGAAAAACGCCGCTGGGATAATAATACTTTTCGATCTCCTGAGAAGAAGGAATGAACCGCGACTGATCGTAACGTTCTATCTCCGGGTTTGTCTCTTTCGAATTGGATTGCGGTTCGACGCGGCTAAACAAACGACTCGTCGGAAGTTTCAATCCGCCCAATTGCCACGAGGAAGTTTGTTCGTTCGAACGACCCGATCGACGAACAGGCGCGACGACGGCTTTCTGTTCCGCTATCTCCTGGCGCGCGGGCTGTTTGGGAGGGAATAATTTAGACCAAAAACGCGGTTCAGGGTTTTGCGGCTGATCAGAATCCGACGCGGCTGACGTCGAAGGTTGAGTTTGATTCGCGCCGCGATTCGTTCGATTCTTGTTTGACGAAACAGAACCGGATCGTTCGGCGACTTGCGATCGTTCAAAAGACTCGTCGGCTTTTGCGGCGGGCGTTTTTGGGGCGTGAAAAACGTTCGCCAATTTTTCGGTAAACGACTCGTCAGTTTCCTTGCTTTCCCCCGTCGTCGGAGACTCGTCAAGCGGCCTCAACGCGGAAACGCGCGTCTCGTCCTCTTGAAGAGATTCGCTCGCCGCCTGCGACCAGGTCGACTTCGCCGAATCGTCGTCGAGTACGTATTCCCCTCGCGTCCGCCCCAAACGATCGACGTCTGGACGTTCAAAAGCGTGGCAACCAACCGTTCCCAGAAGACATGCGGCAAGTAACGCGGTCGCTAGTTTCTTTTCCATAGGGATAATCCTTGTTAGGGGAAACGCCCCGGCCGAACGTTGAAACAACTTCGGCGATTTCAGGTGAGGGGTTAATTAAATGTCAGGTTCAAAACAAAAATAAAAGTCGGCTCGGTCGTCGAACGCAATCACGTCCGTTTCTTCGCGGCGACCCGATCGAGCCACTCGCACGTGCGTTTGAGACCTTCTTCGAGGGAAATGGGGTCGTACCCAAGTTCTTTTTTGGCCTTGTCGCAAGAGTACTTCCAGTCGACCAAAAAGGTGCGAACCCAACCGGGCGTAATTCGAGGATAAACTCCGGTGAGCCGGGCCCAAAGTTTCAGCGAATGAGCGACTAAAAGCGGGATGAATTTGTACATTGGAAGTTTCCAATGCGTTTTACCGTCGACTTTGTCGATCAACTTGTACAATTCAAGAAGCGACGCGTTGTCGCCGCCAAGAATGTAGCGTTCGCCGATTTTCCCTTGTTCCAAAGCCAGGTAGACGCCGCGCGCGACGTCGTCGACATAACCGTAGTTGCCCACGTTGACGCCGTAATTCAGCAAAAAAGGACCTGTTCCGCGCCGATAATCGCGAATCAGCGCCGCCATCGCGTTGCCCTCGGACAGTTGGCCGGGACCGTAGACGCGCGTCGGATTCACAATTACGAGAGGAAGCCCTCTTTTCACGTACTGAAGAGCCTCTTTTTCGGCGATTGATTTTGACTCTTCATATTCGGTGTAATACTTGTCGGTTATTCGATCCAGCGTTTCGTCGCACGTCTGACCTTTGGGAGTCGGACCGAAAGAAACGATCGTCGAAACCCAGACGATTTTTTTGACGTTTAATTTCTCCGCCGCGTTGAACACGTTGCGCATGCCGTCGACGTTCACGCGGAAGAAAACCTGAGGATCTCGCGCGTAATTACGAGCGTACCCGGCCAGCGACAAGACGTAGTCGCAACCGTTCATACCTCGCGCGAGGGAATCGTAGTCGTTCACGTCGCCAAAGACGTGCTCGAAATTGGGATGCTCCCAGAGCTCTTTGACGTCGCCTTCGTACCCCGGCGGAAGTTGCGGTTTCGATCGGCTCATGCCGCGAACGCGCCAACCGTCCGCCAACAACTGACGCGTCAGACTCGTGCCGATAAAACCGGTCGCTCCGGTAATGAAAATCGTCGCTTCTTTGTTTAATTCAGCCATACTATTCTTCTTGTTGCGCCGACGGTTGAGCGAGACTGTCCCGATTGAGCTTTTCGACGACGCGACAGTTGTAATCGAGAAAGCTCGAAAATCCAAAAGCGCCGGTAACCTTCTTATCGAAAGTCATTTCCGTATGAGTCGTTAAACCAAGTTTACGATCAAACAACGCGCGCCCGGTAAAAAGACGCTCCGCCAATTCGCCTTCCACGACGGGATCGTCGACGATCGAAACAAGCGTCGTTTTGAAACTGATCGTCGCGTACTGTTCGTTAATGTCTTCCAGTCGAAAACGTTCGACGACCTGGTAGGGCCGGGTAACTTTATCCGCCCCTTTGATATGGAGCGCATAAGGGATCGTCCACACGTCTCCGACGCCGACCTCTTCGGCGGGAAACGGAACGACGACGTTGGAATCGCCTTCCCGACCTTGATACTCGGCGACAAGTTTCGTTTTATCGGACATGACGCCGATCGCGTTGACGTCGAAAGTTTCCAGCGCCACGCCGACCGCTTTTTCGGTGCCAAAAGCGGAAATCTCCTTTGGAACGACGACGTCGCGTTCGCTGTCGTACGTAATCGGATCTTTTTCATCCTCGCGCTGTTCCAAAATCATACGGTCGATCCAGTGCCGTGCCGAAACTTTTCCCTCGCCCGACTCGTTCAATATTTCCCAGCGTCGATACGTCGTGGACGAAGTCTTGATCAGGCTTTCTTTCCCGCCGTAGGATATCCGCTTGTTGACGGTGTGAACGACGGTCCACGAAAGGTTCGTATTCGGTTCAAAACGGTATTCCAGCCTATATTTCTCGACGTCGGCTCGATCTTCGCGAGAATCGAGCGTCGGAGTGATAAGCGTGCGATCTTCCGTATACTTTCGGCGCGTTTCTTCGTCGACGAGAGACACGTCGATCGAGTCTGTTTTTTCCTCCCCGTCCTCTTCGTCGCCGTCGGAAAAGACCTTGGAGAAATTGCTCGTGGCCTCGCTTAAAACGCGCGCGGCGTCTACTCCGCGTCCAACCTCTTCGGCGGAGCTTTGTCGCGATTTGTCGTCCGACGGACCGGATTGTTCCGGGGACGCGGCGCTCTCGACGGGCTCCGTCGAAATCGAATCGACTTTCGGAACGTCCGTGTCGGATCGCTCGCAGCCCGACGTCGCAAGGACGCAAACTACGGTAAAAACAAGGGCAAAAACGACTCGTTGATCGGATTGGAGCGTCATCTTCATTCTCAAAACGCCAGGGAAATACCGGCGGACGCGCCGCGCGCCGCCAATGCGTCGACAACTCTACGCATAAGGTCAGGATAGTCATTTACGACAAACGCGTCTATATCAATATTTTTTTGTTTTCTCTTGAAGAAAAATCGACTTTTCCTGATTATTCTTATTGAGAACGTCTCATGTGGCGCCAACGTTGCTTAACATAGGACGGGTCGATGGGGAGACGTTGGGAATCCTTTTCCTGTCCTAGACAAAATCGAGTTTCCTCTTATAATTGGACAATCCTATTTTTGCGATCATTTTTACGGAGTCCCTGGACGGCTAATCCAACCTGCAAACGCGGTTTTCCGCCCTGATTAAGGTCGAGTTTAGCAAGACGGCAATTAAAACAGAAACGTCGACGACGCCCGTTTGGAACTCCCAAAAAGACATAGAGACACAAGCGAGAAAAGCAAATGGCATACGAGCGCTTTACAGATCGTGCGCGTAAGGTGATGCAGTACGCGCACCAGGAAGCTTTGCGTTTCAATCACGAATATATCGGAACAGAGCACATTTTGCTCGGCCTCACCAAGGAAGGAAGCGGAGTCGCCGCGAACGTCCTGGATAAGATGGGCGTCAATATGAACAGAATTCGCACGGCGGTCGAGGAACTCGTCAGAAGCGGTCCCGACACGGTGACGATGGGGCGTCTTCCGCAAACTCCGCGCGCGAAAAAGGCGATCGAATACGCGATGGAAGAGGCGAAAGAGCTCAACCATACCTACGTGGGCACGGAACACCTGCTTCTTGGCTTGCTGAGGCAGCACGACGGAGTCGCCGCCCAGGTGCTCATGAACTTAGGGCTCAGGCTGGAAGAAGTTCGCGCGGAAGTCCTCTCTTTACTCGAAGACAGAACTGATTCTCCAACCGAAAACGTCTTCGGCGGTTCAACGTCCGACGACGGCGATTCGCGCAACGAAGAAGGCCGTCCCTCCTCGCCAAGAATAGGCAAAAGCGGAAAATCGAAAACGCCGGCTATCGACAGTTTTGGACGAGATCTCACCGAGCTGGCGCGTCAAAAGAAATTGGATCCCGTCATCGGACGAGAAAACGAAATCGAACGAATGATGGAGATTCTGTGCCGTCGTACAAAAAACAACCCCGCTCTGCTCGGCGAAGCGGGCGTCGGCAAGACGGCGATCGTCGAAGGTTTCGCCCAGAGAATCGTCGACGGCAAAGCGCCCGAATTCCTGCTCGACAGACGCGTCGTCGCTCTCGACCTGGCGATGATGGTCGCGGGCACGAAATACCGAGGACAATTTGAAGAGCGTATTAAGGCGTTGATGAACGAAGTCAAACGTTCCGGAAACATCATTCTCTTCATCGACGAAATGCACACGATCGTCGGAGCGGGCGGAGCCGAAGGCGCCATGGACGCGGCCAACGTCCTTAAACCCGCTCTCGCGCGCGGCGAAATGCAATGCATTGGCGCGACGACCTTCGACGAATATCGTAAATACGTCGAGAAAGACAACGCGTTGGAACGTCGTTTCCAGATTGTCTCCGTCAATCCGACGACGCCGCAGGAAACGATCAAGATTCTTAAAGGACTCCGGGATCGTTATGAAAAGCACCACCGCGTCGTGATCACCGACGCCGCGATCGAATTGGCGGTCGAACTTTCCGACCGTTACGTGTCGGGGCGCTGTCTGCCAGACAAAGCTATCGACGTTATCGACGAATCCGGATCTCGCGTTCGCATCAAGACCATGACCTTCCCGCCCGACTTGAAAGAGTTGACGCGCAAAGAAGAAGAGCTCCAAAATCGAAAAGAAATGGCGGTCGCGCGTCAGGATTTTGAATTAGCGGGGCAGATTCGAGACGAACTCACGAAAATCGGCGAAAAGAAGAAGGAACTCAACGACAGCTGGCGCGAGAAGCAAAGTCAGCCAAGCGGAAAAGTCGACGAAGCGGTCGTTCGCGAAGTCGTTTCCAAGATCACGGGCGTGCCGCTTACGCGTATTTCCACGGAAGAATCCAAGCGTCTGCTTCAAATGGAAGACGAACTTCATAAGCGCGTCATTAGCCAACATGAAGCGATTCAGGCAATCTCGCGCGCAATTCGTCGAAGCAGAAGCGGCGTTCAGGATCCCAAGCGTCCTATCGGTTCGTTTATCTTCGCCGGTCCGACGGGCGTCGGTAAGACGTTGCTTGCGAAAGCGCTTGCCGAATTCATGTTTGGCGACGAAAACGCGCTCGTTCAAATCGACATGAGCGAGTACATGGAGAAACACAGCGTTTCGCGTTTAATCGGCGCTCCTCCGGGATACGTCGGTTACGAGGCCGGCGGCCAGTTGACGGAGAAAATCCGTCGACGTCCCTACTCTGTCGTTTTGCTCGACGAAATTGAAAAAGCGCACCCGGACGTTTTCAACGTCCTGTTGCAAGTGTTGGAAGAAGGCCGTTTGACCGACAGCTTCGGGCGTATCGTGGATTTCCGCAACACGATCGTCATCATGACGACCAACGCCGGCGCGTCCGCCATTAAAAACGAAACGGCGTTTGGATTCCAAAGTCCCGACGGCGATTCGACGTATAACGACATGAAGCAACGCGTCAAAGAAGAAATCGAGCGTTGTTTCCGACCTGAATTCATCAACCGGTTCAACGACGTTATCGTCTTCCGTTATTTGGACGAGAAGGATCTTGTCGAAGTCGTCGACCTCGAGCTCAAAAAGCTTCGTCAGCGTCTTCTTGAAAAACCCTTGTGTCTCCTTCTTTCCGAAGACGCCAAAAAGTACCTCATCAAGAGGGGAAGCAATATGGATTACGGCGCGCGACCTCTTCGCAGAGCGATCGAAGCGTACTTGGAAGACCCGTTGTCGGAAAACATTCTCAACGACATGTTTGTCGACTGCGACGTCGTCGACGTCCAAATGGAAACGATTGAAACAAGCGACGTCGAAGCGTCGGGCCCCCTCGACGAACAGAGCGAACTTGATTCTCAACGCGTCAAATTCATTGGTCGCAAACTTGCCGACATGACGCCGGAAGAGCTTCAGAATCCTCAAATTGTCGATTTCCAAAAGAAATTGGCGGAAAAGAACGCCAAGAAGGAAGAGGAAGAACGAGACGAATCAAACGAGTCCAAACCCGAAGAGAAGGATCGCAAGCCCGAACCGTCGGTCGCCTGACTTAGTCCGAAAGCCAAATAACAAAGATCGTCCTTTGGCTAAACAAAACAGCCGCTCTGCAACGCGTTTCAGAGCGGCTGTTTTTATATTGAACATGGCTCAATGAAAAGACTAACGAACGTCGATTTCGACTGAAGTCTCTTCCAGACCGTCCGCCGTCGCGATTAATTTCATCTTGCCGGAAACGCCGCGTTCCGATCGCAAGATAACGGAAATCAAGCCCGCGAACGAACGTCGGTTGGGCGAACGGTACGACGTCAAATCGGTCGCGTCGCCGGAATCGGAGGCTACGATCGTCCCGACGCCTTCTATTTTAAACGAAACGTCCACGTAAGCGTCGGGCACGACGCGACCTTCCGAGTCGACGACTTCAAGCGTCGCAAACGCAAGATCGCGACCGTCCGACGCGAGTTCCGTCTTATCGACGCTCAATCGCAACGCGGCGGGCGCGCCCGTCGTTTCTACGGTCGCCTCGTCCCAAACTTCTCCGTTTTTGTAAGAAACGGCGCGAAGCGTTCCCGGCTCGTAACGAACGTCGTCCCAAATGAGACGGTATTGATACTCTTCTTTCGACTTGCGTCCAAGCGACTTGCCGTTCAGGAACAATTCGGCGGAATCTCCGGACGTAAAAACGTAAACGGGCGTGACTTCTCCAATTCGATTGGGGAAATTCCAATGCGGAAGAATATGCGTCGTTTTCTCGTCGGGAAGCCATCGCGATTTATACAGATACGCCATGTCTTTTGGGAAGAGCGCAAGATCGAACGGACCGCATTCGCAAATGCGCAACGGGCACAAATACGCGCCGTATTTTTCTTTCTCCTCCTTGGCGCGCGCTTCAATTTCCGGAACGGTAAAAATCTGATTGCGCGAAAGCTCGTCGACGGTAAACGGAGCGCCAAGATAGTCGATTCCCGTCCAGGCGAAACCGCCGCAAACAAAAGGATTGCGATCCTGCGCTTCGAACTCGTAGTCGGGGGGACACGCCCAACCGGAAAGAGGTTTGTCGGGATTAAATCCAAACGCAAACCAGGCGTACGACGTCTGATGAAAATCGGTTATACAGTCGCTCAATTTCACGGAACTCGTCTTCACGGGGAAAACGTACCAGGAACGCGACGTGCCCGTGCAGACAACCTCGCTTCCGTAGACCGGAACGTCGGGATTTTGTTTGTGGAATTCTGCGTAATTGGCGCGTCCGTAGTAGTTGTAACCAAAGATATCCAACACTTTCGGAATTTCCCCAAATCCGGCTTTCCCCTGATTGCACGCCGAGGTGGCGGGACGCGTCGGATCTTCTTCATGAACAAATCCGACGAGACGTTTCGCCTGACGAACAAATTCCGGCTCGTCGCCAAGCTCGGGAATCTCGTTGCCGATACTCCACATAACGATCGCAGGGCAGTTTCGATCGCGCCGAACCAGAGAACGAATGTCGGCTTCGCTCCAATTGTCGAAAAGATCGACATATCCGGCGGCGCGCCAACTTCCGTTTTGAGGTCGCTTCCATTGGTCAAACGCTTCCGCCTGAACGAGGAACCCCAGACGCGCCAATTGATCGACCGTCTCGGGAGCAGACGGATTGTGAGATAGACGGATCGCGTTGCAACCGATCGATTTGAGCGCAAGAAGTCGGCGTTTTTCAGCCTGTTCGTTATACGCCGCGCCTAACGCGCCAAGGTCGTGATGAATGCAGAAACCTCGCAGTTCGTAGAGTTTTCCATTGACCAGCAATCCCTGATCGGGCTCGTATTTGATCGTTCGAATTCCAAAAGGCGTCTCGTCGACGTCGACGACCTGACCGTTTACGGAAACCGTCGTAACCGCCATACAGGTGTTCGGAGCGTCGGGCGACCATATGGGAGCGTTGTCAATAGTGAAGTCGTCAAACGTTGCCGTCGTTCCCTCTCCGGGCTTAATAGCGACCGTTTTGCCGGGAATCTCCGCAAAAGCGTCCCCGACGCGGGCGCCGTCGGCGTCGCGACGATAAAACTTCACGGAGACGACCGCTTCGACCGACTCGTCTTTTTTCGCTTCGTCGACAGCGCGTTCCAAGTCGACGGAAACGCCAAGTTTCGCGGTCTCGCCGCTAACGTCGAGAGTCTTCACAAAAACGCCCCAACGCGCGACGCGCGTCTCGTTCGACTTGACCAGCCAGACGTTGCGATAGATTCCGTTGCCGGTGTACCAACGCGACGATTGAGGAGGATTGCCGCAACGAACGGCGATTGTGTTCGTCGCGCCGTATTTGACAAAAGGCGTCGCGTCGACTCGGAAAGACGTGTAACCGTATCCCCAACCGCCGACAAAGTTCCCGTTGACCCAGACGCCGCAACGCGACATCACGCCGTCGAAATCGAGAAAGATCGACTTGCCCTTGTCGGCGTCCGAAAGTTCAAACGTCTTGCGATACCAAAGGGGTTCCGAAGTCGGAAGCAACGATTGGGTCGGTTGGTTTGCGTAGGAAAAATCCTCGTAAATAGCCGCGTCGTGCGGCAGATCGACCGTCTCCCAGTCTGAATCGTCAAAACCCTCGCGGATAAACGTCGAGGTAAACCCCGGTCCGCCTCCGGAACGCTTGGCGCGTTTGCCTGGAACAAGAAGCTGACCGCGGGTAGCGAGCGCGTAGGGCTCAAGATTTCGCCAGGTAAAACGCCAGGCGGGCTCGTCCCCGTCTCCGCGTCTGAACTTCCACTCGTCGATTAATTTTGTTCGTTCGGAAGAGTACGCGTTTGACAAGACTCCCAACAAAGAAGTCAGAACAAACGCAACAACGGCGAAACGCCGTAACGTGAATAAAGAGCGAAACATCGTATGTCCTTATGCTAAAGTTGAACGGGGCAAAACCAGGCGTCTCCTATTTTAAACCGCTAAAACGCCGGTTTCAAGCGACAGAGGCGAAAACGAGTTCAAATAAAAGTTGCGTCTCAGAAAAATCGACTTATAATAAAGGGTATGCGCGAAGGGGACGTCGACGTGACGACGAACCGTTCGCAACGGAGACAGAAGCGAAACGTTTTTAGACGGCGGCGCGCTGTTCCGTCTGTTCAAACGTTCCTGACGTCGAGGTTTTTTATGCCCCTTGAATCGTTGTTGACCCCAATAACGCTGTCGGTAGGTTTCCTGGCGGCAATATTGATCGGGGTGTCAAAAACCGGCGTTCCCGGAGTCGGGTTGTTCAGCTGTCTTCTCATGATTTCGGCGTTTCGCGGTCATGAAATGTTCGCGTCGGGAGCGGTCGTGCCCCTTTTGATCCTTGGCGACCTCGCCGCCGTTAAGTTTTACAGAAAAGACTGCGATCCCGTATTGCTCAAAAGGCTTTGTCCCCCCGTCGCTACGGGACTGATCCTCGGAGGCGTCGTTCTTTGCTTCATGAGGAACGGACAATTCAAATTGACGGTCGGGATTCTCGCAACCTCTATTCTGGCGTTTGAGTTTGTGCGTAAACAACTCGGTTGGACGAAGGTTTCGACAAGCGCTCCGTTTAGAATCGGATGCGGAATGCTCGCGGGGTTGACCACGGTTCTCGGAAACGCGGCGGGGGCCGTGTCCGCCGCCTACTTTTCAAGTCAGAATCTCGACAAGAAGAGTTTTATGGGGACGAACGCCGTGTTCTTCTTCCTGGTCAACGTCTCCAAAATTCCGCTCATGTTTGCCGTAACGCAAATCAAAACGCTATTGGGTTACGAAGCGGACGACGCGCAGATCATGAACGCGACGACGTTCATGTTGACGTTGATTTTCGCGCCCGGTATCGTCCTGGGCGGCTATCTGGGTCGTAAGTTTTACCGAATGATCCCGGAAAAAGTTTTTGTTCCCTTTATTTTAGTAATCAATTTTATCACGGCGATTTACATCGTCGTTTCATCCGTTGTTTGAAGGTAATTCCAGAAAGACGTCGTTATGTTAAAAGCCATCGTATTCGATTTTGACGGCACGATCGCCAACACGTTGCCAATTTGCTTTTACGCGTTTCGTCAGGCTGTCGGTCCGGAAATTTGCGACTCCATGACCGACGAAGACATTCGCGCCAAATATTTTGGGCCGACGGAAGAGGGCGTCTTTCAAAAGCATTTTCCCGACAAAGTGGAAGAACTTTGCCAAAAGTATTATCGCGCCTACGAAGAAATGCAGAAAGAAACTTTTGGCATGCCGAAAGGGCTTATGGAATTGATCCACGCTCTTTCGAGAAAAGGCGTTCACGTCGCGCTCGTTACGGCGAAAGGCCCGGTCTCCTGCAAGATTTCGCTCGATCACTACGGAATTGCCGACGCGTTTGAAACGATCGAAGTCGGCTCGCCTCAGGGACGCGCCAAAGATCAGGGAATCCTTAAAGCGCTCGAAACGATGGGCGTCTCCCCGGAAGAGACGGCGTATGTGGGCGACTCGTACAAAGACGTGATCTCCTCGCGTAAAGCAAAAGTCGCTTCCTGGGGAGCCGCGTGGATGGAAACGGCGAGTCCCGAGAAAATACTAGCGGAAAAACCGGACGAAATTTTTTACACCGTTGAAGAATTTAAAGCGCGTTTGGAAAAGGAGTTCGGTCCCCTGGACTGAACGCGCAACGGCGGCGACAGACGTAAACTTAGCGACAGCGTCGTCGTTCGACGTCAAGGAGTTTAAGGCATGAAACGAAGAGACTTTCTTAAAACGGCGGCCGGCGGCGTATTGGCCGCCGGTCTGGGAGTTCCGCGCGTCAATTTGATCGCCGACGAAGCCCCTCAGGCGGCGCCCGCTTTGCGTTGGTACAAAGGTAATTTTCACTGTCATTCCCAGTGGAGCGACGGACACGATCTTCCCGAGGTCGTCGTTTCCGAGTACAAAAAACACGGTTACGACTTCTTTTCCATGACCGATCACAACATTCTTCACAACGACGATCTTCGGTTCACGGGTTTCTACATGAATTACACCCCGAAGGACATGAAGCCGTTCGAAGGGGAAACGTCGTTCTGGAAACGCTTAAATTCCGAGCCGCGCGGAGCCCTTCTGCTTCAGGAACAAGTCGACAGAGCGAAGGAAATGTTCGGCGAAGATTCCGTGCGAATTAAGGAGACGGACGAAGGGACGTACGTTCGCATGAAGCCCGAAAGCGAATTGCGAAAACAATTTGCCGAACCGGGCAAATTCCTGATGATTCCCGGCTTTGAAATGACGGCGCAATGGATGCACGTCAACTTAATCAACGTCGACCAGGATTTCTTCCTGGAAGATCCCAATATTGAAAACCTCCTCCACGCCTCGTTCGACAAAGCTCAGGAACTGTACGCCGATAAAGAAGAACCTTATCTCTTCACCGTAAATCACCCGTTGTGGCAGTATTACAACATTCAACCGAGCTTTCTTTTCGAGCGTCCCGGAATTCGCTTTATCGAATTGACCAACAACGACACGGAATGGGAGTATTTTCCAGAAGCGTGGGATCCGGAACAAATCTGGGATATCGTAAACGCGTACCGCGCTAAAAACGGCCAGCCTGCTCTGTTGGCGACAGGCACCGACGACAGCCACGGCGTCTTCCGAAAAGACTATCTCGCCTACCACGGCTGGACAAGAGTTCGAGCGGCCTCTCTGGACGTCAATTCGATACTGACGGCGTTGCAACAGGGACAATCGTACGTCTCTACGGGTTGCGAATTTGCAGACGTCTCCTTCGACGGCAAAACGCTCGCCGTTAAACTAGATCCGCAGATCGAGGGCGATTACCGAATCGAATTTATCGGCGCCAAAAAAGATTATGACGAAACGGTCAAATACGTCGACGTTCCCGGCGAAGGGTGGAGTCGTCCGGCAAATAAAATTGAATGCTGGTCAAAGGAAATCGGAAAAGTTCTCGAATCGGTCGACGGACTTGAAGCCGACTACACGCTCAAGCCGGACGATTTGTTCGTTCGCGCCAAGGCTTACCGTATTGGCGCAGGTTACTCCAATCACGGCGAGGCGGCCAAACAACATACGCTTGTCGCCGCCGACTGCGCCTGGACGCAGCCTTATCGAGAAGGCGAAAAACTTTAATTTGGCTTTTTATCCCCCGTACGTTTCGTTCGCGTCTAAGGAGCGACGATCAGAAGAATCGCGATCTGCTTGCGAACGAACGTAGTTTTGATACGGCAGAGAAGTTTATAGCGCGTCTGAAACAAGATCGTTCCTTTGAGCGAAACGACGCGACGACGTCGCGACGTCTTTTTCAGACGCACGCTCAATAGTCATATGTTATTCGGCAACAAGGAGTATTTCCAACATGAAACGAAGAGACTTCCTTAAAACGGCGGCCGGCGGCGTTTTGGCGGCCGGCCTTGGCTTCCCACGCGTCAACCTTCTCGCCGACGAAGCGCCGCAGGCGGCGCCCGCGTTGCGTTGGTATAAAGGTAATTTTCACTGCCATTCCCAATGGAGCGACGGACACGATCTTCCTGAAGTCGTCGTCTCCGAATACAAAAAGCACGGCTACGATTTCTTCTCGTTGACCGACCACAACATTCTTCACAACGACGATCTTCGCTTTACCGGCTTCGCGATGAATTTTACCCCCAAGGATATGAAGCCGTTCGAAGGAGAAACGTCGTTCTGGAAACGCATGGCGGCGGGCCCCGGTTGGCCTAATCTCATTCAGGAGAACGTCGACAAAGCGAAAGAAATGTTCGGCGAAGATTCCGTGCGAATTAAAGAAACGGACGAAGGAACTTACGTTCGTATGAAGACGGAAAAGGAACTTCGGGAACAATTCGCCGAACCCGGTAAATTCCTGCTGATTCCCGGTTTTGAAATGACGGCGCAGTGGGTGCACGTCAATTTGATCAACGTTAATAGAGATTTCTTCCTCGAAGATCCGAGCATTGAAAACCTTGTGTCCGCGTCGTTCGACAAAGCGCTGGAATTCTACGCCGACAACAAAGAACCGTACCTCTTCACGCTGAACCATCCGCTGTGGCAATACTACAACATTCAGCCGAGCTATATGTTCGCGCGGCCGGGTATTCGATTCCTTGAACTCACCAACAACGACACTCAATGGCAGTACTATCCGGAAGCGTGGGATCCGGAACAACTTTGGGATATCGTCAACGCGCATCGCGCCAAGAACGGACAGCCCGCGTTGTTGGCGACAGGCACCGACGACAGCCACGGCGTCTTCCGAAAAGACTATCTCGCGTACCACGGCTGGACGAAAGTGCGCGCCGCTTCGCTGGACGTCAATTCCATTTTAGGGGCGTTGCAGCAGGGACAATCGTACGTCTCCACCGGTTGCGACTTCGCCGACATTTCTTTCGACGGCAAAACGCTTGCCGTCAAACTGGATCCGCAAACGGAAGGCGATTACAGAATCGAATTTATCGGCGCCAAAAAAGACTACGACGAAACGGTCAAGTACATCGACGTTCCCGGCGAGGGCGGTCGTCCGGCGCGCAAACTCGAATGCTGGTCGAAAGAAATCGGAAAAGTTCTCGAATCGGTCGACGGACTTGAAGCCAGCTACACGCTCAAGCCGGACGATTTGTTCGTTCGCGCCAAGGCGTATCGTATCGGCGCGGGTTACGCCTATCATGGCGAAGCGGCCAAACAACACACGCTTGTTACCGCCGACTGCGCATGGTCGCAGCCCTATCGCGACGGCGACAAGTTCTGATTCGGCTTGCCGATTAAATCTGTTTAAAGGCAGTTTGCTTGCGGGTCTCCGAAATCAGCGAGCGGACTGTCTTTGATTTGACGACGACGGCATTCTTGTTTTTTTTCGCTTGGAAAAGAAGGTTTTCAAATGACAACGCGCAGAACAACGCGCAAAATTAAAGTTGGAAACGCGTTTATCGGCGGCGACGCGCCGGTTCTTATTCAGACGATGGCGGCGACAAAGACGTTCGACGTCGACGCGACCGTCGCTACGGTCGACTACCTCGATCAAAGCGGCGCGGGGCTCGTCCGAATCGCCGTCGACTCAATCAACGACGCCAAAGCGCTTGCCGAAATTCGAAAACGAACGACGGCAAACCTTTCCGTCGACCTTCAGGAAAACTTTCGCCTCGCGGAACTTGTCGCGCCAAACGTCGACAAAATCAGGTACAATCCCGGTCATCTCCATCATTTGGAGCCGAATTTAGCGTGGGAAAAGAAAGTCGAGTACCTTGTCGACGTCGCCAAAGAATTTGACGTCGCGCTGCGCGTCGGGGTCAACTGCGGAAGTCTCGACCCGACAAAACTAGCAAAATATCGCGATCAACTTGCGAACGGCGACGCCGGCGCTCAGGAAAACGACGACGCTGCGGCGGTTTTTGATCCGTTGCTCGAAAGCGCGTTGGAACACGTCGACTTTCTTGACTCCATTGGATTTACGCGCTATTGCGTCTCCATTAAAGATTCCGATCCCGAAACGGTCGTTCTCGTCAACAGGCGATTCGCCGCGTTGCGTCCGCAAATCCCTTTGCATCTCGGCGTTACGGAAGCGGGCGCGCCTCCGCGCGGCGTTTTAAAGTCGCGACTCGCGCTTGAAACGCTGCTCGCCGAAGGAATTGGCGAAACGTTGCGCGTCTCGCTGACGGTTGAAGCGAACCAAAAAGCGAAAGAAGTCGAGGCGGGACGCTTGATTCTGGAAAACGTCGCCTCGGGAAACGTTATCGATCCCGCGACGCGACTTCCCAACCTTAATATCGTTAGTTGTCCCAGTTGTTCGCGCGTGCAAAACGGTCGATTTGTCGAACTTGCGCGAACGTTGGAGAAAGCGACGGAATTTGCCAAAGATTACCCGTTTAAAATCGCGACGATGGGATGTCGCGTCAACGGCCCCGGCGAAACGGACGACGCCGACGTCGGACTCTGGTGCGGCGCCGACAAAGTCAACCTCAAGAGCGGATCCACGACGATTGGATCCTTCGGATACGACGAAATTATAGAAAAAGCGGTTGAATTGCTTCAGGAAAAAATTCGGTTGTACGATCAACAGGCGAAATAAAACTTCTATTCAACGCATACGCCAACGGGGCGCCTTCCGCAAGCTTTCGCGAAAGGCGCCCCGCGTGTTTGAGTCGACAAACCAGGAACGTTTCTATTCCGCCCACAAACGAACAAGTTCGACAAGCGTTTGCGTCGCCTGTTCATGTTCTTCAACGACAAGATATTCCATCGTCGAATGGAAATTACGTCCTCCGGTAAACATATTCGGAGTCGGCAACCCCATTTCGGTCAATCGGGAACCGTCGGTGCCGCCGCGAATGGGAATCCAACGCGGTTCGAGTCCGACGTTGCGCGTCGCCTGTTCAAGCTTATTCAAGACCTCGGGACAATCTTTCAAAAAGTATCCCATATTGAGGTATTGTTCGTCAAAATCGACGTCGCACTCTCCCGATTTAGCGACGGTCGCTTTCGTCTTTTCAATCGCTTCGCGCAGAACGCGTTTATTATCCTCGCGAGCCTCTTCGTCGAACGCGCGAAGGAGAAACTCGGCGCGCGCGCTCGAAACGCCCCCCTCTAATTTGTATAAATGAACAAACGGTTCGCGACCTTCAGTTCGCTCGGGGGTTCGTTCGAGCGGAAGATTCGCAACGACAAGACTTAGTATTCTCGCCGCATTAATCATGACGTCTTTCGCTTCGCCGGGGTGAACTTCGACGCCCTTGACCTCGACGATCGCTTTGTCGGCGGTGAACGTCTCGCAGTTAATCTCGCCTGCCAGACCGCCGTCGACGGTGTACGCGTAATCGGCGCCAAACTTGGGAAGATTAAAGAGGACCGTTCCGTTTCCAATTTCTTCGTCGGGCGTGAAACAGACTCGAACGTTGGCGCGAGGCGCTTCGGAATTCAACAATCGTTCGACTGCCGCCATAATCGCGGCGATTCCAGCTTTATCGTCCGCGCCAAGCAACGTCGTTCCGTCAGTGACGACAAGACGTT
>JAEEGL011519751.1_pt1 | contig 21445 bp, 21 predicted proteins | sample 9134231 | NCBI WGS metagenome assembly JAEEGL01 (sample SAMN16246548, study PRJNA631951) | gut metagenome | biome: gut microbiome; feature: rumen; material: fiber-attached | host: Bos | place: Iran: Karaj | collected 2018-10
CCATCAAGTGCGCGTGCGGAGAGGTGATCGCCACCGGCTCCACAAAAAAGGATATCAAGGTCGAAATCTGCTCGAAGTGCCACCCCTTTTTCACCGGTAAGCAGAAGCTGGTCGACACCAGCGGCCGTGTTGATAAGTTCAACAAGAAGTTTGGCCTCTCCTGACTTAGGTATTCCGAAAGCTCCGCGCCCTCGCGCGGGGCTTTTTTTCTACGATTCGGAGGTTTGAATGCAGGATATTCAGCAGAACAAAATTGAAAGGGCTGTGCTGGTCGGTCTTTCTGCGGACAGCATGCTGCCGGAGGAGCGCAGCACTGAGGTGACCATGGAGGAGCTGTCTGCGCTGCTTGAAACGGCGGGGGGGGAAGCGGTAGGCTGGTCCCTGCAGAATCGGGACACCCCGGATCCCGGCTGCTTTATCGGCTCCGGCAAGGTCAAAGAGATCAAGGAACTGATCGCCGCCAACGACTGCGAGCTTGCCGTGTTCGACAACGAACTGTCACCTTCTCAAATGCGAAACCTGACCGAGGCCCTGGGCGTCAAGGTCCTGGACCGGAGCGGTCTGATACTGGATATCTTTGCCGGTAGAGCCCAAACCCGGGAGGGACGCCTGCAGGTGGAACTGGCTCAATATCAGTATTTGCTTCCCAGGCTCACCGGCATGTGGACGCATCTTGTGCGTCAGACCGCGTCCGGCGGCAAAAGCCCCATTGGAACCCGTGGTCCCGGTGAAACGCAGCTGGAAACGGACCGGCGGCATATTCGGCGAAAGATCCAGAAGCTGCAGGAGGAACTGGAAGAAGTCCGCCGCGTACGCAGCACCCAACGGCGCCGCAGGCAGAAGAACGATGTGCTCTCCGTAGCCCTTGTCGGTTATACCAATGCGGGAAAGAGCACCCTGCTGAACGCGCTGACCGGTGCGGATATCCACACCGGCGACCGTCTGTTCGACACACTGGATACCACGACCCGGCGTCTGCAGCTCGACGACACCTTGGAAGTGCTGCTCAGCGATACCGTGGGCTTTATCCGAAAGCTTCCCACACAGCTGGTTGCCGCTTTCAAAGCAACGCTGGAAGAACTGAACTATGCCGACTTGATCCTGCATGTAATTGACGTCTCCAATTACGACTGGAAGGATCAGCTCCGGGTAACGGATTCTCTGATCAGGGAGCTGGGCGTGGAAGCCACGCCGCGGATCGAAGTCTATAACAAGTGTGATCGATGCGTTGGGCTTGAAATCCCGAGAAGCAGCGACGCTGTTTGCATTTCCGCCGTGACCGGAGAAGGGCTCGACGAACTGAAGCAGCGGATGTTCCGACTCCTCACGGCCGGCGAGAAAACCGTGACTTTTCTGCTGCCCTACGCCCGCGGCGGCGAATTGGACAGACTTCATGACAGCTGCCGCATCAAGGAAACGCAATACTCCGATTCCGGCATTCGCGTCACTGCGGTCTGCACGCCGGAGGTATACGGACGCCTCCGCGAATTCGTTGTAAGCGATGAGTGAAGAATACCTGATACCTGCCGGATTCGGTGAAGCGGAGTTCACCGAAAAGCGTTCCCGTTTTATCGGTCGGGTCTGGCCCGTCGAATCGGAGGCGGAGGCGCTGGAGCTTCTGAAGGAGATCCGGGCAAAGCACTGGGATGCGACCCATAATGTTTTTGCCTACATCCTTCGGGAGGGCGGGACGATGCGCTATTCCGACGATGGAGAACCGCAGGGCACCTCCGGTATGCCGACACTTACGGTATTTCGCGCGCAAAAGATTCAGAACGTACTCTGTATCGTGACCCGCTATTTCGGCGGCATCCTTCTGGGTACCGGCGGGCTGGTACGCGCCTATTCCCAGGCTGCGAAGCTGGCTTTGGCCGCGGCGGGAATCGCTCACGTGCGGGAATGGGAAGAACTGCTCATAGCCTGCCCCTACAGCATGTATGAAAAGGTCCGTCGGGAACTTGAGCTGGCGGGAGCCGTTGTAACGTCTGCGGACTTCGGCGCAGACGTTTCCCTGGAAGCCTTGCTGGAAAAGGGAAAAAGCGAAGCGCTGAACCGACGGCTGCAGGAGCTCAGTTCCGGTACCGTAGAAGCGCTGATCCTTGGCAGTAAATTCCGAGCCGTCAGGCTCGATCAGGAGGTAAATATCAATGGCTGACAAACTCATTCTGCAAATCCACGTGACGATGGACATGAAGGACTGCTCTTTCCTCAAGGGCCCTGCGGGCGAGGTGGTCATGATCCCCTTCGGCGGTACGGCGGAAGGCGAGATCTTCAACGGTATCGTACGTCCCGGCGGCGTGGACTGCCAGCGTGTGAACCTGGCCGGCGTCCGGCATATGTCCGCCCGATATCTTCTGGAGGGCGAGGACAGCGCCGGCGAGAAATGCCACATCTTTATCGAAAACAACGGCTGGTTCGAGACTCAGAGCATGCCCTTCAAGACCGTGCCTACCTTTATCACTGACAGCAAGACCCTGGCGCCTTATCTGCATACCAACAAATTCCGCGGCGAGGGCCATCCCGATACGAAGGGCGTTCTGATCAAATTCTTTGAGGTCGAGAATGCCTGAACTCTGGGAGCTCTACGACGGGAACAAACGACCCACAGGTAAAACCCTGCTTCGTGGGCAGCAGATCCCGTATGGCTTCTGGCATATCATCGTCGACGTATGGACGATTGCGGCAGACGGTCGTTTGCTGCTGACTCGCCGTCATCCGGACAAAACCTGGCCCCTTTTGTGGGAGGGGACGGCGGGCAGCGTGCTTGCGGGTGAATGCAGTATGGACGGAGCGAAGCGGGAGCTGAGAGAAGAAACGGGACTGGTCGCCGAAGAAGGCCGGATCACCCTCCTCAGCTCAGAAAAAGCCGACCGATTCTTTTTCGACAATTATCTGTATCTCTGTCCCCATACCGATCCGGAGTTGTCGCTTCAACCCGGCGAGGTATCGGAAGCACGTTTTGTGGACATGCGTGAGCTCGAAGAGTGGAAGGATCGATTTTGCCCGCCTGCCTGGGATCGCCTGAATCATGACAGGGCAGCGATTGAGCGGGCTGCCGAGCAGTGCAGGCTCAACTACTTGACAATCAGCACTGAATGACCGCATAATGGGGCGAAGCCCTGTATCTTCACTGCGCCGGGCTTCCCGGCGCAGTGATCCTTTTCCGGAGGCGTCTATGACCGAAAAGCTATATGATCTGGACAGCCATATGCGGGAATTCACTGCTCGCGTCCTTTCATGCGCAAAAGAAAAGGACAGGTGGGCGGTCGTTCTCGATCGTACCGCCTTTTTCCCGGAGGGCGGCGGTCAGTCCGCCGACACCGGCACCCTAGGCTCCGCGCGGATATCGGACGTTCAGGAATCGTCAGGGATGATCTTGCATTATACAGATTCTCCCCTGGACATGGGAGATACCGTGACCGGTGCATTGGATTGGGATAAGCGCTTCCGCCGCATGCAGAATCATACAGGAGAGCACCTCCTTTCCGGTATCGTACACGCTCGCTATGGTTTCAATAACGTGGGATTCCATCTCGGAGATGGTGACGTGACCGTAGATTTCGACGGAGAACTGACCCGAGCTCAGCTGGATGAGCTGGAAACAGCAGTAAACCGTGCGATCGCGGAGAATACAGAGGTAAGCTGCTGGTATCCGACGCCGGATGAGCTGGGTTCCATGGATTATCGCAGCAAGCTTGACCTGAAGGACAACATCCGGCTGGTCAAAATCGAAGGTTATGATCTCTGTGCCTGCTGTGCGCCGCACGTTGCCCGCACCGGAGAAATCGGCGGCATGAAGATCCTGGATTTCATGCGCCACAGGGGCGGTATCCGGCTCCACATGCTCTGCGGGATGGACGCTATGGAGGATGCCCGCGCGCGTTATCAGGCGACTCTGGCCATTTCAGGGCTTCTCAGCGTGCCTCAGCTTGAGACGCCGAAAGCAGTGCAGAGGGTTTTGGATGAGCTGGAAGAAACGAAACGATCCTTGACGGAGGCACGAAGGCAGCTGCTGGAAATGAAATCGGCTGCTCTGCCGGAAACAGAAGGCAATCTCTGCCTGTTTGAGAGGGATATGGACATGGTCTCCCTGCGGGAGCTGGTCAACATCGGCATGCAGAAGGCCGGCGGCGTGTGCGCCGCATTCGTCGGATGCGACGGCTCCTGGAAATATATCATCGGCAGCAGAACTGCGGATCTACGGAGTTTTGCGAAAGAAATCAATTCGGCCATTTCCGGGCGGGGCGGCGGTCGGACGGAAATGATTCAGGGATCCTGTACCGCCGATCGGCAGGAGATCGAAGCCTATTTCAGCCGTAAGGCTTTTTGAATTCGGAGGTGCCTCATGAACGTAAATGAAATCCTCGGAAAGTGCGATCACACGCTGCTGAAACAGACCGCCACATGGGAGGAAGTCCGGCTGCACTGCGACGATGGGCTGCTTTACAGGGTGGCCACCGTCTGCATTTCCCCCTGCTATGTGGCCAAAGCGGCGTCTTACCTTGGCGGCAGTCTGCCGATCACCACCGTGATCGGTTTTCCGAACGGTGCATCCAGCACCGCCGTCAAATGCTTTGAGGCGGCCGAGGCCATCGGCGACGGGGCCGACGAGCTGGATATGGTCGCGAATCTGGGCTGGATCAAGGCCGGGATGTACCGGGAGGTACGGGATGAGATCGCGGAGGTGAAACGAATCTGCGCAAAGCACACGCTAAAAGTCATCATCGAAACCTGCCTGTTGACCGACGCGGAAAAGATCGAAATGTGCCGGGTGGTGTCCGATTCCGGCGCCGACTATATCAAGACCAGCACTGGCTTTTCATCGGGCGGCGCGACTTTTGAAGACGTCAAGCTGATCAGGGAGAATATCGAGCCTCATTTGCATATCAAAGCCTCGGGCGGGATCGCGACGTTGGAGGATGCTCAGACCTTTCTTGCCCTTGGAGCAGATCGGCTCGGCGCCAGCAGACTCGTTCAGCTTGCAAAAAACCAGAGTTCCATGCGAGAATGATCGTTCCCATTCATTTCGCACCCTTGAAAGAAATCAGGAAATGCGGTACAATCCAAACAGAAACGAAATAAGATAAGGAGGGCCATGATGAATACTTTTGATGCGATCAAAAAACGTCACTCCACCAGAGGGTTTTCGTCCCGGCAGATCGGAGAGCAGGATCTGCAGGACATCCTGGTAGCGGGCGGCCAGGCTGCCATCGGCTGTGCGGATTTTGCAAGCCTGCAGCTTTATGCGGTTCAGGACCCTGCGCTTTTGAAGGAGATCGACGAAGCCTCCGCCAAGGGTAACGGCAGCCATCCCCTCTATAATGCGCCGACCCTGGTTGTGGTAGCCGCCAAGAAGGGTTTTCTGGAGAATATCGAGCTTTCCAACGCGGGCTGCATCATTCAGAACATGATGGTGCTCGCAGCGGACCGAGGCATCGACAGCGTCTATCTCTGGATGGCCATGATGGGCATCAACGGAAGTGAAGAACTGAAAAAAAAGCTGGGCTTCCCGGAAGGCTTCAGCTGTGTCGGTTCCTGCGCACTGGGGTATGAGGAAAAAGCATTCCCCAAACTGAAAGGAGAGGGTCAGCGCCTGGAAGTCAAGATCCTGCGCTGAACCCGGAAAGGCGGTAAATGATGTTCCAATACATGCAGAATTGTCCCATCTATTTCGGACCCGGCGCCATCGACCATCTTGGTGAGTACGTGTCCGAGCTTGGAAGCAAAAAGGCTTTCTGCGTCTTTGATCCCGGCGTTGAGGCTGCCGGCGTGCCCGCACGTGCGGTAGCCAGTCTGGAAAAAGCAGGCATCCAGTGCGTGTGCTTCAACAAGATCATGTCTGACCCCACAATCGATGTGGTGGATGAGGCTGGGGAGATCGCACTGCGGGAAAAGGTAGATGTGATCATCGGCATCGGCGGCGGCAGCAGCATGGACGCAGCCAAGGCCATCAGCATTCTGATGACCAATCCCGGCCCTATCAGCAAATATGTGCTTGCAAAACCCATCAGCGTGGATACCAAGGTGCCCGTAGTCTCTGTTCCCACCACCTCCGGTACGGGAAGTGAGGCCACCCGCGTCGCCATCATTACGCAGACGCAAACCAACGGCAAATGGAGCGTGTTTGTCAACACCAACCTGGCTGTTGTTGACCCGGAACTGACCCTCAGGCTTCCGAAAAACGCGACCGCCTACACCGGAATGGACGCTCTGAGCCATGCGGCGGAATGTGTCACCTCCAATGTGACAAATCCTCACAATCAGCTTTTCGGCTGCGCTGCCATCCGAAAGATCGTGGATAATATTCACACTGCCTGGGCAGAACCGGATAATGTGGAAGCTCGGACGGAAATGTCCCTTGCCGCCGACTGGGCGGGCATCGCCTTCGCTGAGACCATGTGCCATGTAGGCCACGCTCTTGCTGACGGATTGAGCATCACTTTCCATACGCCGCACGGCTATAACTGCGCCATGGCTCTGCCGGTAGCGCTGGAGTATGCAGCTCCCGCCGTTCCCAAGGAAATCAAAATGGTGGCAGAAGCCATGCGCATTCCCCTGAAGGGTGACGAATCCGCCGAAGAGATCGGCCGCCTCTGCGCCGAAGCGATCTGGTCGCTTATGCGCAAGCTGGAGATCAAGTCCCTGAAGGAAATGGGGTACAGCAGGGAAGAAGTGCTTCAGATCGCTAAGGAAGGCAGTACCAGTCATCTGAGTACCTACTGTCCCGTTCCGGTGACCTACGAAGCCGCGTTGGCGATGGCAGGCAGAATGTACGATATGTATCAGTGATCACCTCATCAATGCCCGGAACAGCATTTCCGGGCATTGATCTTTTGCCAAAAAAAGAATCTGAGAAAAAGATCAGATTCGTTGAATTCGCACTTGCATTTTCTCATCAAATCTGCTATGTTAATACTGACCATAGGAACAACAATTGAATGAGCGATCAGTCGGCCGATCCGCAAAGGCCTCAGGTCAGGATCGGGCGTAGACGGAATGGGGTGAAAGGCCCCGCGTATCCGACGCTGTAAGTGCGAGGGATATCCGAAGCATCCTTTGGATGTGAGCCGAAAGGCTTCCACTGTAGTACGCTATGGGAAGGTAGGAAGATCCCGCAGGGCAAATGCCCCTAACACAAGTCAGAAGACTTACTGATAGGCTTGGATGTCAGCCATAGCGAGGAAGAGTCTATGGCAGTAAGCACACGAATAACGGGTGTGTCAGTTTTTGTATTGCATTCTGACACACCCGTCTTTGTTTTGATTTCTGCGAGCGCCGACTTCTCGCTCGTATGAGATAATTCCTCCAACCTCCTTTTCAGACACGGACTCGGGCAGCCTGGACCACTGCCCGATCGTCCGGTCTGGCGCACAAGCTTTCTACGGGGCGGACCCCCCGCGGAAATAATCCTCCACCTCCTGTTCAGACGGACGGACCGGGCAGCCTGGACCACTGCCCGGTCCGTCCGTGTGTTCAGGGGGTTACGCTTTGCCGTAGTTTCGCACCGTATCGAACAGGACCTCTACGTTCTCGCGCTTGGCATAGTCCAAACCGCAGCTGGTCTCAAACATATAGCCGCCGCCCGGTGCGCAGGTATCGATAAGCTTTTTGATCTCATCACGCACCTGCTCCGGTTCCTGCCAGCCCAGCTTCCAGGGCTGATAACCGCCGGTGATACAGGCGATCCCGCCCAGCTTCTTCTTCGCAACAGCCATGTCTACGTCTTCAAAGTGGTAGATCACCTTTCCGGGCGGGACCTCTGTCAGGAAATCCAGCCGCGAATTATATTTGCCCTCGGTGTATACATAGGGCGTCTTTCCCGCGTCGATGATCTCCAGAATGATGCCCCGAAGGTATTTCCAATAGAATTTCTCATAGTGCTCGGCACTCATGAATCCGTCCATGCCCTTATGGAGCGGCATGAAAACGAATTCATGACCCTTGCCTTTCCCCATTCGGATCATATTGACCATCCGCTCGTAATTCTCTTCTACCCTGGCCAGAACGAATTCCGGGTTGTCATAGAGGTCGCTGAGGCTGAGGATGGTTCCGCGCATGCCGTTGGAATAGCTGTCGAAGGGAGCGCCGGCCATGCCCGTGCGAAGATTGGGATAGCCTAACTCCTCGACATATTTGACCACCTCGGCAGCTCGTTTGTCATGCTCGGTATAGAATTCATTGATTTTCTTGAACTGCTCGATCATGTGCTGGAAATCCGGCGTGGAAAAGATGCGGGCAAGGCTGCGGGCGTCGCCGGCGTAGCTCAGCATGGCCATAGGCTTCAGCAGATCCGAGGTACGGGGCATCTGCTTCCGAAAGGTCCATCCGGTTCGATCGGTGCTGAATTCCTCGAATTCGTCGTCCAGCAGAGTAGGAAACTCGATATGCTGCTGCAGGGAATTATCGTCGATGGGTTTTCCGGGCATGCCGGCCCAGCGCGTGTTGTTGGGCTGCGTCAGCTCCAGCCCGGGGCCCTCGCCGGCCAGGATGTTGCAGAGACCGGGATGAATATCCGGATCAAAGTCATTTACGTATTTTACAAGAGCATTTTTCATTTTTTCCATCGTGGCGTCGTAGACCACCTCAGCCACGGTGTAGCCGGCATTAAAAACGGGGAAGAGTTCTGCGGAAAGCGTGATGGGTATCATGTCCGGTTCTTTCAGCTCCAGCGCCTCGGTAATGCGCTTCAGCTTAGCGTCGTACTTCTTTTGATTCTCGGGTGTCATGGACGATTCCTCCTGTCAGAACGGCAGATGCATTGGGCAATCTGCACATATTTATAAGCCCATATTATCACCGTATTGTGCAACCGTCAAGAACTGCCCGCGGTTTCCGACATTCGTGATTCCGTGGGCAAATTGACATCTGACGGTTAATGTCATATAATTCCATCAGGCATCGATATTGGGAGGAAGAAAATGACAGGAAAAGCGAGAATAAAAACGATCTCAGCAGCCGTGTGTAATTTGCTCATCGTTGTTTTTACGGTATTCGCAATGAGCCGGTTTTTCACCGTTGGCGGAGACGGAAACATGGCGGTGATGAATACTCGCTGCTTTCAGTACTTCACGGTCGATTCCAATCTTCTTGCGGCGTCAGCGTCGCTGCTGCTGCTGATCGGGCAAGTGCGTTCCCTGCTTAAGAGAGAACCGCCGTCAGCCGCGCTGCTGGTTTTGAAATTCGTGGGCACCGTGGCGGTTGCGGTGACCTTCTTCACGGTTTTCTGCTTTCTCGGTCTTCTGTACGGTTATCGGAGCATGATTGAGGGTACAAACCTGTTTATGCATTTGATCACGCCGCTGCTGGCCATGCTGTCGTTTTGCCTGCTGGAAACGGAGCCCATTCTCCGATTCCGCGCCGTCCACCTCGGACTGCTGCCTACCGTGCTGTATGGGGTCGTCTATATGGTAATGGTCGTGGCGCTTAAAAGGTGGTACGATTTTTACGGGTTTAATATCGGAGGCCGATGGGCGCTCAGCAGCATACTGATGCTTGCCGGAACCTGGATTCTGGCTGCGGCACTTTGGGCCATACGTCATACGGCAGGAAAGCGCAGGCAAAGCTAAAAAACAGGACCGCCCCAACGGGCGATCCTGTTCTCTTTTGCATTTTTCAGAATTTCACGACGCGATCGGAGCCGCCGAAAGAGGAGAAGGTGGCGGTGGCATCCTCCAGGTAGAGGACCTGGGTGTTATCATCGTCAGCCTTGTACATGTTCTGCAGATTGGGATATGCATCCAGCATGGACTGCTTGGCTTCGATCCGGTCGTCATTGATGGCCTTGGCCGCAATGCGGACCCATTCGCCGCCGGTGAAAGCGCAAATCTCAATCTTCGGATTGGCGGCCATCTGCTTGGAGCAGGGCTTGATCTTGCCGGTCTGGATGTAGAGCTTGCCGTCAAAGATGTTCACGGTGCCGAAGGGACGCACGCGGGGCTGATCGCCCTCTACGGTGGCCAGATAGTAAGTGCCGGCCTTCTTCAGAAATTCATATACTTCCTGCATGATAGGTACCTCCTATTATGAAATTACAAGTCTATGGATCAGCTTCGCCTATCCTTTTGAATCATATCACACAATTTCCTCGCTTTCAAGTTTTTCCAGGGCCGACGAAACAAATTCGGGATCGGAACGGTCAAACCTTGCAATTCGGATCAAACACGGTATAATAATGCAAAAAGATGCGGAAGGAGCGAGAGCATGAATGTTATCGGCCTGAACGGAAGCCCGCGGAAAAACTGGAATTCCGCACAGATGCTGGAGCATGCCCTGCAGGGCGCTGTCTCTGCCGGAGCACAGACTGAACTGATCCATCTGATCGACCTAAGCTTCACAGGCTGCAGAAGCTGCTTTGCCTGCAAGCGCAAAGGCGGAAAAAGCTTTGGCCGGTGTGCGGCGAAGGATGATCTCAGCAGTATTTTGGACCGGATCCTGACATCGGATGCCGTCATAATTTCCGCGCCAGTGTATTTCGGTGACGTGCCGGGGATGGTAAGGAATCTGTTCGAGCGGCTTTGGTTTCCGGGGCTCATGTACCGCCGCGACGGAGCATGTGCGTACGATAAAAAGGTGAAGGTAGGCCTGATCTACACAATGAATTGCCCCGACGAGCATTTTTACGACGGTTTGATCGGCGGACACAAGAATACTTTTGAACGCTTTTTCGGAGAAACGAAGGTCATCTGCGCGACGGAAACGCTGCAATTCGAGAACTACGATCTTTACGTGGGAGATATGTTCGACGTGCCCCGGAGACAGGAAAAGCACGAGAAGGTGTTTCCTAAGGATTGCGAGCGTGCGTTCCAAATGGGCTTTGAACTTGTAAAATAAGATGGGATGATACGTATGCGGACACTTGGTTTTATCGGAACGGGGAATATGGGCTCAGCCCTGGCTGCCGCTGCAGCGAAAAATCCGGAAAACAGACTGCTCCTCTCAAACAGGAGCCGGAAAAAGGCGGAAGCGCTTCGGGAACGGATCGGCGGCGAGGTAACGGATAACTGCGGCGCTGCGAATGCGGATTACGTTTTTCTGGGCGTAAAGCCGCAAATGCTTCCGGAGGCGGCACCGGAACTGAAAGATGTGCTGGCGGATATGATCGTCCCGCCGATCGTCGTCAGCATGGCCGCGGTGACCTCCATTAGCCGGATCAAAGAGCTCCTGGGAGTGCACATCCCGATAATTCGGATCATGCCCAACACGCCCGTGGCCATCGGTGAAGGTATCATCCTCTATGCCTGCAGCGGGGAAGTGACATCTGCAGCGGAAGCGGATTTCCTGAGCGCCATGTCTGCTGCCGGCAGATTCGTCAAGGTCGAGGAACGGCTCATGGATGCCGGCGCCTGCATTTCCGGCTGTGGGCCTGCCTTCGTGGATCTCTTCATTGAGGCACTGGCAGACGGCGGCGTTGCCTGCGGGCTGCCCAGAGCACTTGCCCTGGAGTTGGCTGCGGCAACGGTATCCGGCTCAGCCAGACTGATGCTGGAGACAGGAAAACACCCCGCCCAGCTGAAGGACGAGGTGTGTTCTCCCGGCGGGACCACGATCCAGGGCGTTCGGGCACTGGAAAAGGGCGGGCTGAGAAGCGCCGTCATTGAGGCGGTTATATCCGCTTATCACAAATAAGTCGTTTTAAAAAGGAGCACCGCTGTTGCGGTGCCCCTTTGCTTTTTTAAACGGTGCCGTAGCGCTTGCTCATGAATAGATAAATGGAAGAACTCCAGGCGGACCAGAAGAGATACTTTTCGTCCAAGGCCACCATCCCGCGCTCCGGCTTGCCTGTAAGAGCATTATGGGTGTGGAAGAGACCGTTCTCCTTCAGATTCAGGATGTAGCGCAGCCCCGCCTCGCGGGCCAGGTCGAAGCGGCCGCAGGCCTCCAATGCCAGGCAGAAAATGAGCTGGGCAGGGGGAATGATGCTGCCCTGCGCAAAGGCATGGTTGAAATAGGGGCTGTCGACGGCTTCCGAAGCAAATCCGAAGGGAGTCAGGTATTTATCCTTCTCCATGAGTCTCTTTATGGTCTTCTCGATGATATCCTCCGGCAGACGCTTGCCTAGGATCAAAGCGCCCATCAGACTGATGGTGTTGGTGTTGGAACGCTTGCCGGTTTCGGAGTTGTAGGCATTCCATTTTTCGCCGTCCCAGCAGTTTTTGATGATCCGCTCGATCAGCGCCTTGGACTGGGCCTCGTAATCGGCACAGACTGATTCGTCTTCACCCAAAAGGCGGCCAAGCCGCGCCTGCGCTTCCAGCTGGATGGCCAGATATGCGTTCATATCGGGGGAGGCCAGAGGGAATCCCACGTTGAAGTACGGAGCATCCTCCCAGCCCGTTTCCATGGCGCCTGCATTCTCCATGATACCGTCATGGTTCAGGTCACGGCAGCGGAAGAAATATGCGCTCCAATTGACCAGACCCTTGTAAATGTGCATGGCGTCCTCTCTGGAAACGCCGGAGAGCTGGGGATCATTATCCAGCAGCCAATGGAGCGCAATGCCCTGGATGGGAGGCTTCAGCGCATTGCGGGACCAGTTGGCGTCCATGATGATATCGGCGATGCGTCCGTTGGCGTCCTGATAGTCAAAAAGGCCGCGCAGGATTGTCCAGCACAGCTTGGGCGCATGATCACTGAGGCAGATGATGTGCATGGCCTGCTGCCAGCCGGAGACATGCTCAAAAGTGCCGTGAAGCATTTTGATCATGCTGTGCTTAAAGATGGTCTCGCCGCCGTCAGGCTCAACCATCAGTCCGAATATGACCCACAGGGCTTTCCTGCGCATCTCCTCCCAGGGCTCGGGAATGCTGGGACACACGTCTTCGCAGAACGCGTCGAATTCGTCCTGATAGCTGCGTACACACTCTTCATAGGAAGGATATTGATCCAGGGGACGGTGAACGGCATCGGGAATGAAGTATTCCTCAATGCCTACGTCAACCACGCCGTTCTCATCCGGCGCGATATCAAAGCTGGCTGACAGAGCGCCTGCAAGGCTCCCGCTCATTGCGGCCCTTCCGAGCAGCTTCCCGGTAAAGGGGATCAGAAGAGCAGTGGTGGTGTTGAAGCTGAACGACCAGGTACCATCCTTCATGTCCATGACAAGGCCGCCGAAGCCGCCCACTTTGGGGCTGAGGCGCAGGGTAAGTCCATCGGTGCCGCGGATGCGGATGAACTTCCGTTCGCCGATGCAGAAGCGGAAAGAACCCTCGACGCTTTCGAGGATGACTTCGCTTTCCGTAGTTGAAATCACCGTGGGAAGGGCATGACCGTCCTTTACGATCTGCGCCTGGATCTGACGGTAAGGTCCGTTGCCGCGAACGTTGCTGATGAAGAGCTTAGGCTTGCCAAAAAGCTCAACGCCGTTGGTGTCCATAAAGAAGCCGAGGTAGGAACCGCGCCTGGAAAAAGGCGCATCGGAAAGGGAAATAAAGTTTTTCGCTTCCAGCATAGAAAGAACTCCTTTCATTTGTGTTCGGTCTTTCCCAGTAGCAGAAAGGCCGGTCGACCCGTGTAAGGCCGGCCGGCCGCTGCTTTAAGTGATGACGTCAGGCCAGGATCTGTTTGATGAGATAAGCCATGTCCTTGCTCATCTCTCCGTAATGGCCGGAGAAGTAGAGCGCACCGTCGCACTCGGTGACGAAGCGGCGGAAGATAACCTCAGCGAACCAGCGCAGAGGCACGAAGAGAATGCCGTCTTTCATCCTGGCGGGCATGAACATCGCCTCCAGGAAACCGCCGTGCAGGCAGGCCACACTCTCGGAAACCACTTCGAATTCTTCTTCCTTCGTGCGGATCAGGGCACCCTTGCCGTCCTTGATGATCTCCACCTCGGCGCCGAAAAACTGGCTGAGAGCGCTGACAGGCACGTACAGATCCCGCTTGACCTCGACCTGCTGGCGAGTGCCGAAATCCATATTGGTCAGGGCCTCGGAAAAGACCGGGGCTTCCAGCTTCACCTTCCGGTTGCGGATATACGCGTACAGTGCGCCGTCGCAGATGGCCACGGCGGTTTTGTCGCCGGTGGAGGTGAAATCGGAATCGTAGCAGGTGACGCTGCCGTCGGGATTGCGGCGGCAATTCTTGAACAGGGTCTCCCAGGCCCAGAAGGAATCGTCCAGAGTTTGGCCGTGACCGCGATGCTTGACGTCTCTGTAGACCAGGTTCGCTTTTTTTCCGGTATAGAAGGCGAAGTTATTGACGCCTCGAATAGCCAGACGAGGCAGATCGTCGCATTCGTTGACCCGCAGCCAGAATTCACGGTTGCCGGCGTTTACGTCCTGCCGGGTGGTGACTTCCTGGCCGGGCCGCTTGGCAACAACAATATTGTCCAGCTCGCCGCGGGACTGATACATGGGCACCGGGCAGTCATAGCCCTTCAGGCTGCCGTCTTCATTAAAGAGAGATGTCTCGGGGGAGGGGCCGGCTGTGCAGTCGGCGGCAGCCAGCAGATGTCCGCAAACACGGGAGAACATCATGGTCATGATATCGCCCATAGACATGCCCTGCATATACACGCGGCCTTCATCGATATTGTATTTCTTCTTCATCTCTTCGATGAGCGCTTTGAGGAATTTGATATGATGATTCTCTTCGCTGGCACGGCCGTCTTTGGATCCCGCAAACGCGTCCATCAAGCCGCCTGCCCTGGGGCCGGGCTGCGCAGGCTGCGCGGGCCGATCTTCGGAGAGCCAGGCTCTGCTTTCGCCGCCGGCATTGGGGAATACGGCGATGGCCCCTTCGGCCTCACAGACACACCACCAGGAGTTCTCGTTGAACTGAAGCTCGGCGCTGGCGCCGCCGCCGTGGCAGGAAATAATGAGGGGCGGTTTCTTCCCGGCGGGCAGCTCTTCCGGCACGTACTCCAGCCAGCTGTCCTCCTTGCCGTCAGCCAGTATGCCCTTGCAGAGCACAGGCTGATGAGGCGGAATGGTGGTGTTGGAGTTCGTGTTGTTCAAAACAACACCCGCAGGAGGGGGAAAGGTCATTTTTCCTTCATAAGGAGTTCCAGGAATCAGGTTGATTTTTCCCATAATTACGCTCCTAATGTTTATCTCAGATTTCGTATGCTGCTGAATATGCAGCGCGGATAACGGTCAGAAGATTGCCCACCTTCTCCGCATCGCCGATGACGCGTACGCGGTTATCCTCCGTGTTGAACTGCATATCCGGAACATAACCTACGGAAAGGATCACGCTGTCGGCATCCAACTGCACTTCTCCGGTTTCTTCCGAGAGGATCACGCCGGTGGAGGTGATCTCCTTCAGGGAAGAGGAGACGCGGACTTCGATCCCGTAATACCGGATGATCTCCCGCAGCATATTGGAGTTTGCCGCGCTGAGACCGGGAACCTTCAGGATATCGTCCTGCATCTCGACGATGACGGGATTCTTGCCCTTCAGAGCCAGATCGTAAGCGATCTCGCAGCCGGTCAGACCGCCGCCGATAATGACGACTCTTTCGCCGGCCTGCTTACGATCGCGCAGATAATCGATGGCCTCGATGACATTGGGCCCGTCAAAGCCCGGGATAGGCAGCTTGCGGGGTTTGGCGCCTGTGGCAACGATCACGGCGTCTGCGCCGAGATCGTCGATCCGATCAGGATCCACCGCCGTATTTAAACGCACGTCAACGTTCAGCTCCTGCAGCTGGCGCTTGTACCAGAGGAGCAGCTTCTTGTCCTGTTCCTTGAAGGAGGGAGCCGCAGCGGCAATGAATGCGCCGCCCAGTTCTCCGCTCTTTTCATACAGGGTCACCTGATGACCGCGCAGCTTGAGCAAACGGGCAGCTTCCATTCCGCCGATGCCGCCGCCCACCACGGCCACCTTTTTCACGACCTCGGCAGGCTTCAGTTCCATTGCTTCCTCGTTCATGGTAACGGGATTCAGCGCACATTCGCCCATGCGTCCGAAGCCGGTAGGCGTACCCTTATAATGACTGATGGCAAAGCAGCCGTTGTGGCAGGCGATACAGGGACGCACGTCCTCCAGCTTTCCGGCGCGGATCTTGTCACACCACTGAGGATCGCAGAGAAGCTGACGGGCTACGCCCACGGCGTCGATCTGGCCGGATTCAATGGCCTTGGCGTCGATCTCAGGGTCGTGCATGCGCCCTGCACATGCCACGGGGATATTGACAAAATTCTTAAGATATGTGACCTCAGGAAGATTGCAGGCCATCGGCATATACACCGGGGGATGCGCCCAAAACCAGGAATCGTAAGAGCCGTTGTCGGCATTCAGCAGGTCGGCTCCGGCGGCCTCCAGAAGACGGGCAGCCGTGGGGCTTTCTTCCATGGAGCGGCCGAATTCCACATAGTTCTCACCGGGAAGCGCACCTTCATTGAAGGCGCGGATCTTGCTGGCCACGCTGTAGCGCACGGAGACAGGATAATCCGGGCCGCAGGATGCTTTGATGCTCTTGATGATCTCGCAGGCAAAGCGCAGGCGGTTTTCCAGGCTGCCGCCGAATTCATCCGTCCTGTGGTTCATATTGGCCATGGCGAACTGGTCCAGCAGATATCCTTCATGGACCGCATGGATCTCTACGCCGTCGATCCCGGCTTTCTTGCAGAGCGCGGCGGCCTTGCCATAGGCGTCGATGATGTCGTAGATCTCCTCCCGCGTGAGGGCACGGTGCTTGATGGAGGGATCCCACACGTTGGGCAGCCCGTCCGAAGGGGCGACCATCGTGTTTTTCAGCATCTCCTGCGGCATTTTATCCATGCCGGGAAAGACCATCTGGGAACGCCCAAAGCCAGCGCCCAACTGCAGGAAAAACTTGCTGCCGTATGCGTGGATCTCATCCATGAGATCCTTCAGGGGTCCCAGGAACAAGTCTTCGCTTTCGTAGAGCCAGCGGCCCCGACTGCCGACAGAGGTGACGCCGGGGATCATCAGACCTACATTGGCTTTGGCACGGGCCAGGAAATAGGGCCGCGTCTTTTCAACGAATTTACCGTCGAAGCCAACGGGACTGGTTCCTCCCATGGCACACATGATGATGCGGTTTTTAATGGTCACGCCGCCGATCTTCAGCGGTGTGAAGAGAGGCTCATAACTCATAATCCCGTTTTACCCCTCAGCCTTCTTTCGCTTCCTCGAGCTTGCCGTCGATCCAGTTGAGAGAATCCGTGATGTGCTTGTTCCAGTACTCCCAGCTATGGGTGCCGTGGCCTTCTACGTAGTAGTGAGGATAGCCGACCTCTTCGAAGTATTTGTGCAGATCGCGGTTGGGATCAATGAGGAAGTCCTCAGAGCCGCAGGCCATATACATCTTCGGCTTCGGGCCGTCGGATTCCATCAGCTTTTTGGCAAGGAACTTGGGGTCGACGTCGCTGCCCAGGATCTTGCTGGGCTTGCCGAAGGTGTGGATGAAATAGCCGATGGACATGCCCATTCCGCCGCCGCCCTGACCGGCCGGCGCAGGCTGAGGATCGTCGGGCATTTTGGAAATCCCGTCGGTGATAAGAGCGGAGGAGAATGCCAGGATGCCGCCGAACACGTCGGGATTCTTCAGGCCGTTTCGAATGGCGCCGTAGCCGCCCATGGAGAGGCCGCCGATGAAGGTGTCCTCGACCTTGTCAGAGATATGGAAGACTTCTCTGGCGAACTTGGGGAGCTCGCGGCAGATGAACTGCTCATACATAGCGTCGCGGGAAGGATCGTCAATGTAGAAGCTGTTTTCACCGGAGGGGCAGAAGACTGCCATATGGTGCATGGTGGCCAACTGATCGATGCTGCTGCCTCTGACCCAGTCGGCGTGGGACCCGGAGTAGCCATGGAGGAGGATGAGAAGGCGAAGGGGAGTCTTGGGCGCAGGCTGTGTGCCGGGGAACATGGGGCCGCCGGCGGGGATGCATGCGGTCACCTCCGTGTTGCGGTGCATGCTGGTGGAGAAAAAGCTGAATTCGAAGACTGCCATGGTTATTGCTTCCTTTCTGATTATATTAAGCTTGTTTACATCAACGCCAAATACTTCCAAAAGTAACACTATTTCACTAAGTTATATTATAGATGTCCTTGCGCCGCAAATCAATGGGGTTTTTATGAAAGATTCCTTATAATCATCAGAAAGAAAATGCATACTTAGGGCACTTTGCACATTCTTTTAGTTGCGATCAAGCAGCGGTCGTGATAAACTATTAAAAAATAATAATAAATGAGTCAGCTGCGCTGCCGTACCGGCAGCGGGAAAGGAAGGCTGAATTGTGAAAAAGAAAAGAAAGTCCATCATGGTACTTGGCAAAGGTCCGGTCCTGTTTATGACCTTCCTGTTTACGGTCCTGTTTATCTGCCTTCTCATCGCGTCGGTCACACTTAGGCAGAGGGACCCCGGCACTGCAATCGCGGCAATGTTTTTCAGCATTGCATCCCTTGCAGCCGCCCTGCTGCTTGTAGCAGCGTACTTCCGTCACAGGAAAGAGGATGCGGAGAGAGAAGCCGCATGGGCGGAAATGGAAGAGAATCTGAATAAGCGTCTCTGATAAGGCGGACGAAAGGAGTATGTCGATGAGCAGGAGCATTGCGGTAAACGGAACGGGCTGCCTCCGCGTAAAGCCTGACCTTGCTGAGATAAATCTTGAACTGGAAGCCCGAAACAGGGACTATGAGCGCGCCGTTTCCCTTTCCTCTGATCAAATCGAGGAGATTTCGCGTTTGCTGACAGCTTGCGGATTCGAGCGGGAGGATCTGAAGACCAGCGCTTACCGTGTGCGCACGGAATACCGCAGCGAGCAGAATGATAAAGGGAATTACATACAGGTTTTTGACGGCTATGTTTGCAGCAGCAGTATGAAGCTGTCCTTCGAGCTGGACATGAAGCGGCTCGGCGACGTCATCAGCGCCATCAGCAGCTGCGGCGCCCAGCCGGAGTTGAATATCCGCTTTACGGTGAAGGAGCCGGAGGCGGTGAACGCCCAGCTTCTGAAAGCTGCCGCAGACAACGCAAGGACAAAAGCGGAGCTGCTGTGCGCGGCTTCCGGCGTAACGCTGGGTCAGCTTCAGCGCATCGAGTACGATTGGCGGGATTCACAGGTGTATTCTCGAACGGCCGTCAATGCCGATCGGGCGGTGATGCCGATGATGAAAGCGTTCCGTGCGGAATTGACGCCGGAGGATATTGAACTGACGGACAGCGCCGCCTTTATCTGGGAAATATGCTGATATGAAAGAGAGAACTTATCCTGATTTGTTTGCCGAAGCGGGCATCGAACGAGCCGCGTCGGAAGCCCGTACGCAGGAAGCATGGCATGAGCTGATCAGTGGAGAACACCGAATCTACGGAGAAACCGACCCGGACACCGCCTATTTCACAGATACCGGGAATAACGACGTCCGGACCGAGGGTATGTCCTATGCCATGATGATGGCCGTTCAAATGAACGATAAGGTCGTATTTGACAAGATATGGCGTTGGAGCTTCCGGTATATGCGTCATGAGGACGGGCCCTACCGGGACTATTTCGCCTGGAGCTGCGAGCTGGACGGACGCCACCGGGCGGAAGGACCGGCGCCGGACGGGGAAGAGTATTTCGCTATGGCGCTGTTTTTTGCCTCTCACCGGTGGGGAGACGGTGCTCCGCCCCTGGATTACAGCGTTCAGGCTCGAAGGATCCTGCGCGCCTGCGTCCACAGCGAGGCTGAAATGGCGGACGGGCGAGTCATCGGAGGTCCCATGTGGGATCCTGAAACCAAGCTGATCAAGTTCGTTCCGGAAGCAGACATCACGGATCCTTCCTATCATCTGCCTCATTTTTACGACTTGTTTGCGCTCTGGGCCGACGAGGATGACCGGGCGTTTTGGCGCGAAGCGGCGAGAAACAGTCGTCGGTACCTCCACGTCGCCTGCTCCTGGCGTACCGGACTTGCCCCCAACATGAGCAGCTTTGACGGGCATCCGCTTCCGGTACCGGAGGCGCAGAAAAGCAATCCCTGGGCAAATCTCGGGCGCTGTTATTTCAGCGATGCTTACCGTGTGGCGATCAACATTGCGCTGGATCACGTCTGGTTTGGATGCGACCCATGGCAGCAGGATTTTGCTGACTCGCTCCAGCGTTTCGTTTATGAGCATCCGGAGCCGTCGGAGCATGTTCTCTACCCGGACGGAAAGGTGTTTCTTGAGGAGCCGATCATGCATCCTTTGGGCATGAAGGCCAGTTGGGCCTGCGCCTCTCTCGCTGCCGGGAATCCCCGCAGGCTGGAAACTGTCCGCTCTTTTTTCGAGATGCCCATGCGAACGGACAAGAGACGCTATTACGACAATTGCCTTTATTTCTTTACCCTGCTGGCCCTGGGCGGCCGATATCGGATATATTGATCAAATCAAAAAGAATTGGCCCGGCGCCTATGCGCCGGGCCATGTGTTATCAAAGCGATCAAACCTGATAGGGATTCGGATCCGTGAACATGTGCTCTTCGATCTCGGGCTTGGAAGCGTACTTGCCGATCATACAGAAGATCTCTCCGTCGGGAGAACCTTCGCGCGTCATAGTGCCGTAGCCACGGCCCACGCTGTACATCCTGTTCCAGTTGTCCAGGAAGAGGAGAGTGTCGCTGCGGAAGCCCATCTTGGCGCCGAGGATCTTCTCCATGTTCTGCTCCGTGGCGCTGACGATGTACATGCCATCCTTGATCTTTACATAATCGGCGGGCTCGTCGGAACCGGGGAGAGAGGTCATCATGCTGCTGATGCCGGCAGTCCCGCTCTGACGGGCGGCATACTGGATGCGATACCAGTTGGAGCTATGGTACACATGGGTCGTAGACATATTATGTCCGTACACCCAGCGGACCCCGGTCCCAATCACATCGTCGGTAAAGCCGTGACGACGGAGGTCTGTGTGCTCCTCACCCTCGATCTTGATATAACCGAAGCCCCAGTGGCTGTCGATCAGGTAAGGATAATAAGCGTTCTCGCCGACGCTGCAGCGCAGGAAAGTCACCAAGCCCTGCTCCAGATCAATGACGAAGGTGTGATTGGCTCTGGGATCCTTGACGCAATAGGTGAGCAAATAGGTGTCGTCGTCGGCTTTGCGCACTTCATAGCGATCCGTTTCACCGGTGGAAGCGCCGCTGTGGATGCTCCAAGTCAGGCGATTTTTGTCCAGCAGATCCAGATGGATGTCGCCGGTCTCCTTGCCGGTGTCGATCACGAAATCAAACTGCTTGCCGACCAACTCGAAGTTGCGAGGGGGGCAGAACTGGGAAATGGAATTGCGGGCTGCAATGCGATCGTATTTTTCGAAAAGATTCATACAGATACCTCCCAGATTATTTTATTTTCTTTATAGTAATCGTTTTTCAGCGGAAAGTCAATCCATCCTTATCATGGGAAGCCATGAAAAATGAAAAAACCTCGTGACCCTCAAAAACGATCACGAGGTTTTTGGCGGAGAAGTCGGGATTTGAACCCGAGCGGCGCTCAACACGCCCTACTCCCTTAGCAGGG
>JAEEGL013922900.1_pt1 | contig 21445 bp, 22 predicted proteins | sample 9134231 | NCBI WGS metagenome assembly JAEEGL01 (sample SAMN16246548, study PRJNA631951) | gut metagenome | biome: gut microbiome; feature: rumen; material: fiber-attached | host: Bos | place: Iran: Karaj | collected 2018-10
CAAATCTTCCTTGTTCTGCGGCTCTTTTTTTGCGTGAAAACTGCTTCGCACCTCAAAGAGATGAAATTTGTGCATATTTGCGGGTTATGACGATGAGGAATACTTGATGTATTCCGAAGAGGAATACCTGCAAAGATGTGCAAAGGTCGCTCTTTGAGGCATTACTGTTTTACGAGTGACTGCCCTAACCGATAGATTTTTTGTTTCAAAAATTCCGTTGGGAACAATCGTGAAGCCCGTTTTTTCGATTCTTTCAAAATTATTCATTTAATGCCTCCGTCCTGATGTGAAAGTCCTTTCACATATAGCCGAAAAAGCACATTTTCTTGCCCTGTTTAAGTCAAGTTTTTGCTGAAAGAAAAAAATACTACAGAACATTTCATCCGACTGTAATCGGGACAGGACAAAAAAATATCCCCCGCTGAGAATAGCGGGGGTGTGTTGTGTTAATGTTTTTTGTTTTTATATTCGTTTTTCATTTTAGCGATTTTATGTTTTGCGGGTATTCTGTCGGTGTCTTTTACCTGACCGTCTAATTCCATAAGCTTGTTTACTCTCATATGACGGTTGTTATGGCTGTCTTTGCTTGCGGTTTCCCATGGCAATTCTCCCGGACCGTTGTATATTTCATACACCGTTCCGTTCTTGTTCAAATACAGCGCAATAAGGTATTCCGGCTTATGGCTTATAAGTATGCTGTCCTGCTGTGTTATTTTTATTTGAACTTTCTTTTTGTCAACTTCACCGTCATGTGCAACTGCTGAAGCAACATAAAGTTCAATACCATAATAATATGCAGACAAGACCTCGCCTATACTGCCGACAAGATGACCGTCAAGAGTAAAATGTCTTCCCGGAAAATCAGTTTCAAGTTCATTTACTATTCCGATTAACCTCTTAATCTTGTTTTCTATTTCCATGATTTTATCATCGGAATATATCAGTTTTTCCTGTTTCATAATCAGTCAAGGGATTTCATTGTCGGGAAGAGGAGGACGTCGCGGATGGCGGCGCTGTCGGTTAAGAGCATGCACATTCTGTCAATGCCGAAGCCGATACCGCCCGTGGGGGGCATGCCGTATTCGAGGGCGGTGAGGAAATCCTCGTCGGTTGTGTTCGCCTCTTCATCGCCCTGCGAGAGAAGAATCTCCTGCTGCCTGAAGCGTTCGCGCTGGTCGATCGGGTCGTTAAGTTCGGAGTAGGCGTTTGCCATCTCCCAGCCGTTCATAAAGAATTCAAAGCGCTCAACGTAATTCGGGTCAGAGGGCTTTTTCTTTGTGAGCGGAGAAATCTCAACGGGATGGTCGATGAGGAAGGTGGGCTGAATGAGTTTATCCTCAACAAACTCCTCAAAGAAGAGGTTGAGGATGTCGCCCTTCTGATGTCTCTCCTCATATTCGAGGTGGTGCTGTTTTGCGAGCGCTCTTGCTTCATCGAGGGTTTCAACTGTGTTCCAGTCAACGCCTGCATATTTTTTGACGGCGTCAATCATCGAAATGCGCTCGAAGGGCTTGCCTAAATCCATTTCGACGCCGTTGTATGTGATAACCGTTGTGCCGAGAACTGTCTGTGCGAGGTGGCGGTAGAGGTTCTCGGTGAGGTCCATCATACCGTTATAGTCTGTGTATGCCTGATAAAGCTCCATAAGGGTGAACTCGGGATTGTGGCGGGTATCAACGCCTTCGTTTCTGAAAACTCTGCCGATTTCATAGACTCTCTCCATACCGCCGACAATAAGGCGTTTAAGGTAAAGCTCGAGCGAAATGCGGAGTTTAACATCTTCATTGAGGGCGTTGAAATGGGTTTCGAACGGTCTTGCCGCCGCGCCGCCCGCATTGGGAACAAGCATCGGGGTTTCAACCTCGATAAAGCCCTGCGAGTCAAGATATCTTCTGATTTCGCTGATTATTTTTGAGCGCTTGCGGAAGGTGTCTTTGACCTCGGGGTTCATAATAAGGTCAACATAGCGCTGACGGTAGCGGGTGTCGGTATCCGTAAGGCCGTGGAATTTTTCGGGCAGGGGCAGAAGCGACTTTGAAAGGAGGGTGACCTCGCTTGCGTGAACGGAGATTTCGCCCGTTTTTGTTCTGAAGGCGTAACCCTTAATGCCGAAGATGTCGCCTATATCCGATTTTTTGAAGGCGGCGTATGATTCCTCGCCTATGGCATCCCTTGCAACATAGACCTGAATTGTGCCGTTCAGATCGCGGATGTTGCAGAACGACGCCTTGCCCATTACGCGTTTGAACATCATTCTGCCTGCTATTGAAACGTTTATGGGGCTTGCGTCCATTATTGCCCTGCGCTCGTTGTAATCGTCGTTTGCCGCCTGCCTTGCCGCGGCTTCATCCATACCGTCGGTGTTTACGGGTTGCCTGTCGGCGAGGAGCTCTTCCTCGTGGGCGGTGTAGAGCGCCTTTACCTCATCCGAGTGATGAGTCTGACCGTAGGTTGTGATGACGAACGGGTCGTTGCCTGCCGCCTGAAGGGCCTCAAGCTTTTCTATTCTTATCTGGCGCTGTTCGTTTTCGCTCTGCTTCTGAGCCGCTTCGTTCAGAGGAGTGTTGTTGTTTTCTGCCATAGATATTCCCTTTCATAAAAAAGCGACAGGGCCGTTAAGACCGTGCCGCCCGACTTGTTACTGTCAAAATGATTATTTGGATATTTTGATGATTCTGAAACTGATTACTTCTTCGCTGGGAAGAACAACCTGTGCAACCTCGCCTACGGCTTTGCCGAGAAGAGCGGCGCCTACGGGAGACTGGTCTGAAATGATGCCTGCATCGACATTGCTTCTGCCGAGAATTTTATATGTTACCTCTTCCTGCTCATCCTCACCGAAAACAACGACCGTTGAACCGATACGGACAACGCTTGTGTCGTTTGCTTCGTTTTCATCAATAATCTGTGCGTCGCGCAGGTCCGCCTCAAGCTTTGCGATGTTTGCCTCGAGTTTTGCCTGGTCGTTCATTGCCTCATCATATTCGGCATTCTCCGAAAGGTCGCCGAATGAGCGGGCAACTTTGATTCTTTCTGCAATTTCATCTCTGCCCTGAGTTTTGAGGCGTTCGAGTTCCTCACTTAAAGCGTTGAAACCTTCTTTTGTGTATTTTGCCATTACAGTAAATCTCCTTTTAGCGGATATTTCCGCATTATTATGCGTATTATAAACAAAATACCTTTATATGTCAAGAGTAAATACAGGTTGAAATACAGTGCAAAATATGATATCATAGTTAATTGGAGAAAAATGAAAAGTGAGGTTCTTCAATATGAAAAAAGCAGGTTCCGTTCTTATTGTTCTTTGCTTGTTCGTTTCGCTTTTTACGGGGTGCTCGTTCTCACCCCTTGACTATATAAAAGAGAAGGGCGTCGAGGTCAACCCCGCCGCCGTAATCGACAAAACACAATACACCTGGCCGCAGGCATACGGCGAGGTTCTCAACGTTTATCTGAGCAGATGCGGCGTTTTCAACGAGGCAAAAGACAAGGACGGAGAAGTTGTTTCACGCTCCGGTGTGTTCTTCGCAGGTCTGTTTGACTGGAACGCCGACGGAACTCCCGAATTCTATGTCGGCTGCTCCGACAAAGATTCCGACTCGCTGAGCGCGCAGATATTTGAAGTGTATTCATACATAAACGGCAAGGCGTCACCCGTGCTTGCCGAAAAGCCCTCAACGCAGGCGGATTCCGATGACAGCGCTGTCCGTCTGATTAAATCTGACGACGGCAGCATCATAGATGTTTCGCATTCGCTTAACGGCGGCAGAAAGAACGACCGCAGTTTTTACACCTTTGACGGCGAAAAGGTCACCTGCACAAAGCTCTATTTCGGAGCTGTCGCAGAGGACGCCGTGATTGATGAAGAAGCTGAAGAAACCGCCGAAGAGACAACGACGGCAAAAGAAGAGGAAACAACAGCCGCCACCGAAGAAGAAACCGAAACCGCCGTTGATGCCATAACATCGCAGGATGAAGAGGCGCAGGAGGAGAGCGAGACAGAGAGCACAACCGCACAGGAGACAACAACCGCCCCCGAGGTCTTCAAGGGCAGTTATTCATATTTCAGCATTGACGGCGAGGAGTGTCAGAGAAGCGAATTCAATGAAAAGCTTGCCGGATACACATCAATGAACGCGGTTGAAATAGACTGCACCACAGGCGAAGATATATCCGTTTTGCGCGCCTTCCTTGCCGGTTCGGCGCCTCAATACACAGACCCGTATTCAGGCGTGATTTATGCATCCGGCGCAAAGAGTGAAAACCGGTAACCGGCAACAAAAAAAGCAAAAGCCCTGTCGTCGTAACGACAGGGTTTTCTTATTGCTGTTAATTATTTGAGCCCCAGAAGTTCATCAACCGAAACGCCGAGGATTTTGCTGAATGCTTTGAGTTCAATATCGGTAACATTGCGAATCTGACCTTCAAGTTTTGAAAGGCCGGATGCGTTGAGTTCTATTCCGTTGACCTGAAGCTGAGCAAGAAGATCTTTCTGCTTCATTCCGATTGCTTTTCTGCGCTCTTCGATTTTTGCGCCGACAATGTTTCTGTCACCCAGCGCCTGTTTTCTTGTCCGCATTGATATTCCTCCGGTGGAGAATTATTTTTCTAGATTATAGCATATTAAATAAAAAAATGCAAGGGTGTATGTTTTTGTTGCACAAAAAGCGTGTAAGCCCTTGTATATCAAGGCATTAAAGGTTTACAAATGAGGCAGAATCTGTAATGTCGTAAAAAATTTTTTCTGATTATTTTCCCGCCTGGGGAACATAAAGCGATGCCGAAAGTTTTGAAACGGGCATGCTCTGAAGATAAACCTTGCCGGGGCCTCTGACGACGGTGTTGAATATTCCCTCGCCGCCGAGTATTGCATTTTTGACGCTGCCGACGGTCTGGATATCCATGGAGCAGGTGGCATCCATCATTGCAAGGTAGCCGGTGTCGATAAAGAGTGTTTCGCCCGCGGCAAGCTCCTTGACCTCAACGCTGCCGTCTATCTCAACAAAGGCAAGTCCCCTGCCCGAAAGGCGTTGCATAATGAAGCCCTCTCCGCCGAAGAAGCCCGCACCGATTTTTTTATGGAAAAAGATTGAAATATCGACGCCCGTTGTTGCGGCAAGATAAGCGGATTTCTGGCAGATAATATCTCTGCCCGGTTCAATCTGCACGGGAAGAATATTGCCGGGAAGGCTTGAAGCAAATGCGATGTAACCCGGTGCGCGGGCTGTGTAGATGTTCTCAAACATTGACTCGCCCGTGAGTGCCTTTGTGAACATTTTGCCGAGCCCTCCGCCCTGCGTGTTCATCTCTATGCCGGCAGACATCCAGCTCATTGCTCCGCGCTGGCATTTCACCTGCTCTCCCGGTTCAAGATTAATCTCCACATAAGGCAGCGGTTCGCCTTTTACCTGATACTGCATAACAATCTCCTTTTATATTTATTTTGTAAATAAATTTTACTACCTTTAAAGACCTTTTGTCAAACGGTATTGAATACTCCGCTTTTTTCGTGGTATAATCACGCTGAAAGGGATGTTGCAACATGGCTGACAGAGACGTTGTTGAACTTGAGCTTTACCTTATCCGCCACGGGCAGTCGGTGACAAACGCCGCCACTGAGCAGGAAATTGAATATATGCCGTTCAGTATGCGCGAGGATCCTGTTCTGAGCGAAAAAGGTATAATTCAGGCGCAGAAGCTGGGCGAAAGATTTGCCGGCATTGAACTTGACGCCGTTTACTCAAGCTGTCTCAACAGGGCTGTTCTGACGGCGAAGGGAATACTTGACCGGCAGAAAAACGAAAAGCCGCTTTTTGTTGACCCCGTTTTTTCGGAAACGCGGCTGCCGTCATACTACCGCGGCACTTCGGTTGATGAGCTGCGCGGGCTTTGCGGAAACGTTGAGCCCTGCCCCTTTGCGGATTTTTCGGGCGGTCTTATTCAGGGCGATGAAAACGACACGGACGCCGACATTCAGAAAAGGGCGGCGCGGGCTGTCGATATGCTTTTTAATCAATACAAAAACGGCGAAAAGGTCGCAGTTGTGCTGCACGCGGGTTTTCTGACGCATATTGTTTTTTATCTGCTCGGCTTCAGAGAAGAACTGCCCCCTGACGTTGACATCTCATTTGCGAACACGAGCGTTACGAAAATCGTGTTCTACCAAAAGGGAACACACTCCTACGGGAGCGTTGTTTTCAGGAACATAAACGACACGTCGCATCTTGAAACGGATATGATTACCTGATTTCGGAGGAAAGTATGAAAACCGATAATAAAACAACAATTAAATCCGCCCACATCGGGCTTAAATTCGGTATGTCGCACATTGAGGGCGCCCTTGCATACGGTGCCGAAATTGCCGCAATCTGCGACATCAGCAAAGAGAATCTTGACTTTGCGGGTGAAAGATACGGGATACCCGAAGAAAAAAGATTCACCGATTACCGTCAACTGCTCGGCCGCAGCGACATCGACATAGTTACCGTTGCCGTTCCGGACCAGCTGCACTGCCGTATCTCCTGCGAGCTGCTGCGCTCGGGGAAGAATGTGCTTTGCGAAAAGCCGCTCGCTCTGACAAGAGAGGACTGCGAGGAGATAATCAAAGCGCAGAGGGAATCCGGCGCAAAGTTTATGGTCGGGCAGATATGCCGTTTTACGCCCGCATTTGAAAAGGCAAAGGCGCTCATTGAAGAGGGCGTCATAGGCGAAATATATTTTGCCGAGTCGGAATATGCGCACGACTACATGTATCTTGTTGACACCTGGCGTGCCGACCCCGCAAGGCACGGAGTTATAGGAGGCGGCTGCCATGCGGTTGACCTTCTGCGCTGGCTTGTGGGCGACCCGCAGGAGGTTTTTGCCTACGGAACACACCGACTTCTGCCGACGGTTGCCTATGATGACGCGACAATAGCGGTGCTGAAATTTGATGAAAACACGGCAGGCAAAATCTTTGTTTCGACGGGCTGTAAGCGCGACTACACTATGAGAACACTCATTTACGGCACAAAGGGGACGATAATCTGCGACAACACATCGCCTATCATGACTCTTTTTACAATCGGTGACGACGAAATGGCGCACGAGCCGCAGATTATTGACATAACGGTAAACAATCACAACGCCGCAAGGGAATTTGAGGTGTTTGCCGACGCCGTTCTCAACAGCAAGCCCGTTGCGACGGATGCCGTTGAAGGGGCAAAGACGGTTGAGGTCTGCCGCGCGATAGTCGAATCCTCCGCCTGCGGCAAGCCGGTGGCACCCGATTACCGTTTCTGAACGGGCAGATTAAAACGATTTAAGGCACAATAAAGAGTTAAAACCGATTCATTCACAAAGCTGTGAGTGAATCGGTTTTTAAGTTTTAAAATTTGAATCTGTCAGATACAGATTACATATAAATCTTGATTATCTTATCAAGAAATACGCTTGCATACTGAGCGATGGGGGCAACTATTGTTGCGAGGTTTGCAACCGAGTTGGGGTCAACCTTGGTGATGTCAAACTTTGAAAGTGCTCCGAGAAGCAGGGTGATTGACTGGAGAATGGTGTTGATTAATTCTGTGTAATCCATATTATGCCGTCCTTTTCTTTTTTGTTAATAAACTGTGAATAAATTATAACTCAAAATTACTTTAAAATCAATAACTACATATACGGTGTGCGCCGCTTTCAATACACATTATGTATTATCTATGCAGTATTGCGTGTATTTGTCGCCCAGGCGGACATCGACGGTTATGTCGAGGAAGAGCCCGTCCGCACGGTATTCTTCGGAGTGGACTATGCCGTCTTTACGCAGTGCCGCAGCCGCAGAGCCGTCGCTGTAGGGAATAAGCATTTTAAGGCGGATTCTTGAAGGCGGGAGCGCTTTTGAAACCGCATTGAGCAGGTTTTCAAAGCCGTCGCCGTTTGCAGCCGAAATCGAAACGGAGTTTTTCTCCGCTCTGAACGGAGCCGCTCCGCCGAGCAGGTCTGTTTTGTTATAGACGCACACAACGGGCTTGTCTTCACAGCCGAGGGACTGCAGAATCTCATTTGTGACTTTGATATGGTTGGGATATTCGGGGTCGGAGGCATCACAGACATTGAGAATGACATCCGCATTTGCCGCCTCTTCAAGCGTTGATTTGAACGCCTCAACAAGGTTATGGGGCAGGCGGCGTATAAAGCCGACAGTGTCAATAAGCATAACCTTTCTGCCGTCGGGCAGAACGAGGGCGCGCGATGTGGGGTCAAGGGTTGCGAAGAGCTTGTTTTCAACAAGAACGTCCGCTTTGGTGAGCGCGTTCATAAGAGTTGATTTGCCTGCGTTTGTGTAGCCGACTATGGCAACCGTCTCAACGCCGTCCTTTGCTCTTCTTGCGCGGGCGAGCCCCCTGCGCTTTTCAAGCTCGTGCAGTTCATTTTCAAGGCGGTTTATTCTGCCTCTTATGTGGCGGCGGTCCGTTTCAAGCTTTGTTTCGCCCGGACCTCTTGTGCCTATGCCGCCGCCGAGACGCGACAGCGCTTTGCCCTTGCCCGTAAGGCGGGGCAGAGTGTATTTAAGCTGGGCGAGTTCAACCTGGAGCTTGCCCTCGCTGCTTCTTGCGCGTGAGGCGAAGATGTCGAGAATAAGCGTTGTGCGGTCAATTACGCGCACATCCGTTGCGTTCTCGATATTGCGCTGCTGGGCTGGTGAAAGCTCGCCGTCGGCGATTATCAGATCTGCCGTATGGGTTGTGCAGAACTCCGCCAGCTCCTCAAGTCTGCCGCTGCCGAGATAGGCGGCGGGGTCGGGAGCCGGTCTTTTCTGCACCATACGGGCTATGACCTGCGCGCCTGCGGTTGAAGCGAGTTCTTCGAGCTCGTCAAGCGATATTTCACAATCGAACTCGCCTGTGTCAACGCTTATCAGTATTGCCTGTTCGGGCAGTTCGGTAAGGTTGTCAATAAGTTCCATCTCAGTCGCCGTAACCGTCGGGGTTGTTGAGCTGCCAGCGGACCGTGTCTTCGCACATCTTTTCGAGGTTGCGCTTTGCCTCCCAGCCGAGCTCTCTCTTTGCCTTTGACGGGTCGGAGAAGCAGGTGTCGATATCGCCTGCCCTGCGGGGGCCGAATTTGTAGGGAAGCGGTCTGCCGATTGCCTTCTCAACAGCGGCAATTATGTCGAGCACACTGTAGCCGATGCCGGTGCCGAGGTTGTAGATGCTGCTGCCCGTCTCGCCGAGCACCTTCTCGACCGCTTTTATATGACCGAGAGCGAGGTCAACCACGTGGATGTAGTCGCGCACGCCCGTGCCGTCCGGGGTGTCAAAATCGTTGCCGTAAACAACAAGCTCGGGGAGCTTGCCGACAACGACACGCATAATATAAGGCATAAGGTTGTTGGGTATTCCTCTGGGGTCTTCGCCGATTCTGCCGCTCTCGTGGGCGCCGATGGGGTTGAAATACCTGAGCAGGCACACGCTCCAGTCTTTATCTGCCGCGGCGGTGTCCTGAAGAATCTTTTCAATATAGAGCTTTGTTGTGCCGTAGGGGTTTGTGGTTTTGCCCGTAGGCATATCCTCGCGCAGGGGTGAGACGTTGTCGCCGCCGTAAACGGTTGCGGAGGAGCTGAAAACAATCTTTTTGCAGCCGGCATCCCTCATGGCAAGGCAGAGGTTAACCGTGCCGCCGATGTTGTTTTCATAATATTCAAGCGGCTTTTCGGCGCTTTCGGGCACGCTTTTGAGCCCCGCAAAATGAATAACCGCATCGATTTTGTTGTTTGCGAATACATCGTCAAGAGCCGCACGGTCCCTTATATCCGCTTTGATGAATTTAACGCTTTTGCCCGTAATCTCCTCAACGCGTTTAAGACTCTCCGTTTTGCTGTTGCACAGGTTGTCAATAACAACAGCATCATAGCCGGCGTTGAGAAGTTCAAGCACGGTATGCGAGCCGATGTAGCCCGCTCCGCCTGTTACGAGAATTGACATAATTTGCCCTCCCTTGTATAATCATTACCAGTATATTATGATATAAACGCGAAAAAAAATCAATAAAAATATTAAAGAAGGACTCTTTCAATGAATCTTTGCGATTATAACGAGATAAAGAAACTGCTCGCCGATTTTGATTTCAGGTTTTCCAAGTCTCTGGGGCAGAATTTTATAATCAACCCGAATGTCTGCCCGCAGATGGCGGAGCTCAGCGGAATCGATGAGGAGAGCGGCGTTATTGAGATAGGCCCCGGCATAGGCGTGCTGACGGCGGAGCTTGCGAAAAGAGCAAAAAAGGTAGTCAGCATTGAGCTTGACTCGCGGCTTATTCCGCTGCTGGGCATAACGCTTGCGGAATATGAAAATGTTGAAATCATCAACGCCGACGTTCTCAGAACCGACCTGCACGCCCTTATAAAAGAAAAATTTGACGGTATGAAGGTTTATGTGTGCGCAAATCTGCCCTACTACATCACCTCGCCCGTCATTATGGCTCTGCTTGAAAGCAGGATAAGTGTTGAGTCAATAACGGTTATGGTGCAGAAGGAGGCGGCGCAGAGAATGTGCGCCGGGGTGGGCAGCCGCGAATCGGGCGCCGTCACCGTGGCGGTGAACTACTACGCCGAGGCGCAGAAGCTGTTTGATGTTTCGGCGGGTTCGTTTATGCCCGCTCCGAAGGTTGACAGCTGTGTTATGAAGCTGACAATCAGAAATTCCCCGCCCGTGAGCGTTTCGGATGAGGCATTCTTTTTCAGAACGGTCCGCGCCGCTTTCGGTCAGCGCCGCAAAACCGCTTCCAACTCAATAAGCGCAGGGCTGGGAATACCGAAAGAGACAGTCATAAAGGCGATTGAAAGCTGCGGATTTGCCCCCGGCATACGCGCCGAGGCGCTCTCTATGGATGAGCTTGCAAAGCTGAGCGACGCCATAGCAAATAATTTATAATTGTTGACTTTATTGTTTTAGTATGATAAATTTATAATACATTAAACTTATACAAATTATTTCGGAGGAGTTTTTTTATGAAAAAAAGAGTCATTGCACTTATTCTCGCGGCGCTTATCGCTTCGCTCACATTCTCGCTTGCCGGCTGCGGCAAATCGGGCGTTGACGTGCCTGTGCCGGCGGAAAAAGCAAAAGTATTCACCATGGGCATTGACCCCGAATATCCCCCGTTCAGCTATCTCGGCGATGACGGCGAATACACGGGCTTTGACGTTGACGTTTGCAAAGCCGTTTGCGACTATCTCGGCTGGGAATTCAAAGTTTTCGGCGTAAACTGGGACCAGAAGCTTGTTCAGCTCGATTCAAATGAATGCGACTGCGTATGGTCGTGTATGACAATTCTCGACTCCATGAAGGAAGCGGGCTACATCATTTCGAGACCTTATTTTGACAACGAGCAGGTTCTTCTTGTTAAGGCGGACAGCGGCTTCAAGTCATCCGCAGACCTTGCGGGCAAGGATGTTGCGGTTCAGCTCGGCACATCGGGCGAAAGTCTTCTTAACGAAGACCTCAAGGACCTTGCGGACTCATTCGGCAAGGTTGTTACCTGCGACAGCTTCCTCAAATGCTTCACCGAACTTGAGGGCAACGCAGTTGATGCGGTATTTGTTGACAGACCCGTTGCAGACAGCTATGTTGCGGAACACGAAGGTTTTGTTATCATCGATGAAGATCTCGGCGCGGAACAGTATGGCATTGCCTTCCGTTCGGGCGACGAAGAGCTCTGCAGTCAGGTTGAAGGCGCAATCGACGCTCTTGTTGCTGACGGCACCTATGCTCAGATTGCGGCAAAATACACCGACATCGACGAAGGAAACCTCATTTTCCTCAAATAATCAACCAGGCGCACAGTTTTCCCGAAGGCGCAGTTTTGTGCCTTCGGGTTTTAATTATTAATCTACAAACCTCTGAATCGGAGTTGAGGCATTATGACTTTAATCAACATTATAATAAAAATGTCGGAAGGTCTTGAAAAGACCTGCGCCATTTTCTTCCTTACCCTTCTGTTTGCAATACCGCTCGGTATGATAGTTGCTCTGCTGCGCGGCAGTAAATTCAAAATAATCTCATCTATCGCCCGCGTCTATATCTCCGTTCTGCGCGGCACTCCCCTTATGCTCCAGTTAATCGCCGTTACATACGGCCCTTATTATCTGTTCGGCATAAGCGTGTCGAGAAACAAGCTGATTCCGGTTGTAATTGCGTTCACAATTAATTACGCGGCGTATTTCGCCGAAATCTACCGCAGCGGAATTGACTCCATGCCCGTGGGGCAGTATGAGGCGGCTCAGGTGCTGGGCTACACAAAGACGCAGACGTTTTTCAAAATCATTCTGCCTCAGGTAATACGCCGTATTCTGCCGAGTCTTACGAACGAAATCGTAACGCTTGTAAAAGACACATCAATGGCGTTCACCGTTTCATACCAGGAGATGTTCACCATAGGCAAACAGATTGCGAACTCACAGACCAGCTTTGTGCCGTTTGTTGTCGCAGGCGTGTTCTACTACGTATTCAACGCCATAGTCGGCTTCGTAATGGGCAGAGTTGAGAAAAAGATGAGTTACTACAAGATTTAAGGAGGTGCGCAAATGAGTGTTCTTGCCATGTCAAATATTCAGAAATCCTTCGGCTCAAACCACGTGCTCAAAGACATAAGCTTTCACGTTGACAAGGGCGATGTTGTCTCGATAATCGGTCCCTCCGGCTCGGGCAAATCGACGCTTCTGCGCTGCGCGACCTTCCTTGAAACAATCGACTCCGGCACAATCACATACGATGGCAGAAACGCAGCCGAAACGGTCAGCGGCAAGGCGGTTTATGCAAAGAATCTCAACGATTTCCGTCATATATTCGGTCTTGTTTTTCAGAATTTCAACCTTTTTCCGCACTACTCGGTACTGAAAAATATGATGGACGCTCCCGTTTCCGTTCTGCACCGCAACAAAAGCGAAGTCAGGGACGAGTGCATGGCCCTGCTTGAAAAGATGGACCTTGCGGGCAAGGCGGATGCCTACCCGTGCGAGCTCTCGGGCGGTCAGCAGCAGAGAGTTTCAATAGTGCGCGCCCTTGCGATGAAGCCCGAAATTCTGTTCTTTGACGAGCCCACATCGGCTCTTGACCCCGAGCTTACGGGCGAGGTTCTCAAAGTTATCAAACAGCTTGCCGATGAAAAAATGACCATGGTTATTGTCACGCACGAAATGCCGTTTGCAAGAGCGGTCTCCGACCGTGTTGTTTTCATGGACAAGGGCGTTGTTGTCGAACAGGGCAGACCGGAGGAGCTTTTCGGTCAGACTCAGAACGAACGCACAAAGCAGTTCCTTCAAAACTACAGCAACACATAATATGACTTATTACCTTGCAAACCCGACGGGCAACATCACCGTTCTTGTTGAGACGCCCGTTGCAAAAGAAGATTACAAAGCAGTCGCAGATAAGCTTATGGCTTTCAACCCGACGGCTGAGCAGGCGGGGTTTATCGGCGAAGATGAAAACGGATGTTTTCTCAATATGGCGGGCGGCGAGTTCTGCGGCAATGCGACTATGAGCGCCGCTGCCGTTTTCGCACAAAAGCATGGAATAAAGCCCGGTGAAAATGCCGTTATAACTCTCAGCGTTTCCGGCGCAGGCGAGCCCGTGCGCGTTTCGGTTTTCGCAAATGAGGACGGCTCCTTTGACGGCGGTGTTGAAATGCCCCAGGCAAGGAGTATCACGCAGCGTGAATTCCTGTTTGAAGGCAGAAAATACACCCTGCCGGTTGTTGAATCTGACGGGATTTTACACATCATTTTTGAAGGAAATATGCCGAAAAACGACGCAGAGAAAGCAATCTGCGGGTGGTGTGATTTTCTCGGTGCCCGCTGCCTGGGAATAATGTTTGCCGATTTTGAAAAGGGCACTCTCGCACCCCTTGTTTATGCACGGAGCGCCGGCACTCTTTTCTGGGAGAGCTCGTGTGCAAGCGGAACGACCGCCGCGGGAATTTATCTCTCGCAAAAAAGCGGAGAGGAAGTCGATGCCGCATTTACTCAGCCCGGCGGCGCCCTGCGGATAAAGGTGCAAAAAAATTCACGTCCCCTGCTTTGCGGAAACGTGATTATTGAGAAAAAAGAAGATATTGAAATATAACGCACAAAACGGACTGCCGAAACTACAGCAGTCCGTTTATTTTCGTTTGATTATTCAATTAATAATAGCGGTAGCTTGCTATTACCTTGCCTAAGATGACAACCTCGTTGCAGATAATCGGCTCGAAGGTGTCGTTCTCGGGCTGGAGACGGAAATGACCGTTCTCTTTATAGAACCTCTTGACGGTTGCCTCATCGCCGAGCAGGGCAACTACTATTTCGCCGTTGCGGGCGGTAGGCGTTCTTTCAACAATGACTATGTCGCCGTTGAGTATTCCGGCGTTAATCATACTCTCGCCCTTGACGTGCAGGGCAAAAAGCTCTTTGCCGTCGGCGCCCGGCTGTGAGAAGGGCAGATAGCCCTCAACCTCTTCAACCGTTAAAATCGGCATGCCTGCGGTAACCGTGCCGAGCAGTGGCACCTGAGCGACATTCTCCGCCATGCCGCAGATTTTTATAACTCTTTTTAACATCGGGGGGCGTTCGATGTAGCCCGCCGCCTCAAGGGAGTCAAGATTTGCCTGAACGGAGGATGTTGAGCGCAGACCGACGGCGGCGCAGATTTCACGCACGCTGGGGGTTATGCCCTCTTTGGCTTTTTCAACGAGAAATTCGTATATTTTGCGCTGGCTTTCACTGATAGGTTTCATCTTTCTTTACCGTTCACCGTGCTTTGCACAGCCCTTTCATACTATTTGCAATGCCATTGTAACACATTTGTTCGGTATTTGTCAAACATTTGTTTGCTGTTTTTGAAAAAAATTAAAAATTATTCTTAATTGTATTTAAAAAAACAGCGGTTTATGGTAGAATTATGTGAATTGTTAATAATACAGGAGGGCTTGAAATGGCTGGCAAAAAAGGTCTTGAGCTGCCGCGTGCGGATTTTCCGGAGCAGGTCGGCGTTGATTCAAAAGAGATAAAAGCGCTTATTGAAGACCTTGAAGAGAACAACGACGAGGTTCATTCGATAATGATAATCCGTCACGGCAAGGTGGCTTACGAACGCTGGCGCGCTCCCTACGCCCCCGAAATACCGCACACGATGTATTCGGTGAGCAAGAGCTTCACGGCGATTGCCATGGGCTTTTTGATAGACGAGGGGTTCTGCTCGCTCGACACGAGGGTTATTGACCTCTTCCCCGAATACAAACCGAAGGAGCCGGACGAAAAGCTTGAGAAGATGACGGTCTGGCATCTGCTGACAATGACGGCGGGCAAAAACGTCAGCGTTATGAGCGACAAGAAAAAATCCGACTGGGTAAAGCAGTTTTTTGACGCTCCGTGGGAGTTTGCCCCCGGCGAGGGCTGGCACTACATCAGTGAGAACACCTATATGTGCTCGGTAATTATCAAGAAGCTCACGGGCAAAACAATGCGCGAATTCCTGAAGCCGCGCCTTTTTGACCCGCTCGGCTACGACCGTATGCCGTTCTGGGAGTGCGACCGCCAGGGCAGAGAAGCGGGCGGCTGGGGTCTTTTCATCACGACCGACGAGCTTTCAAAATTCATAGTGTGCGTTGCCAACAACGGCGTTTATGCGGGTAAACAGGTTATACCCGCCTGGTATGTTGAGATGGCGACCTCCAACCTTGTTTCAAACGAGAAAAACGAGAACCCCAACAGCAGGGTGGGCTACGGCTTTTTCTTCTGGATGTGCAACTGCGACAACACCTACCGCGCAGACGGAATGTTCTCGCAGTTCGGAATAGTTTTCAAAGATTACGACGCACAGTTTGTCATTACTCAGAGCGAGATTTTTGAAGAAAAATCAAGGCAGATTCTTTTTAACCACCTGCCGAAGATGTTTATTGAAGATATGAAGGAGCCGCCCGAGGACGCCTGCACCGACCTTGACCTTACTCCCCTGCCGGTGCTTGAGGCAAGACCTCGCTCACCCTATGAGAGCACAATAAACGGCAGACTTATTCACCTTGACAAAAACGCCATTCTCAACACCGTCGGCTGGCCCGTTTCAATGCTGACTATTCCCGTTACATATATGTCGGCCGAAAAGGGCGGCAACATTGACAACGTTGTTCTGCGCTTCGGCGAAAACTCCTGCACGATGACCTGGAACGAGGGCAGCGACAACAACACAATTGAGTGCGGTATGGACGGCAAGCTGCGGATGTCTCCCATTCACCTGGCGGGCATCAACTTCACAGCCGCATGCAGCGCCGCATGGGAGGATGAGACTACTCTTCTTATCCATATGAGACCGGTTGAGTCAATCTGCGAGCGCCGGCTTAAAATCTCATTCGACGGGCAGAACGTTAAAATCAAACCCACAAGCAGCCCCGACATCTACACGCTTATTGAATTCGTCAAGAATTTTATGGGCTCAATGTTCAAGAACGAACGTGTTTCGGGCAGAGTGGGCAGGGTTATAAACCATCTCGACAAATTCCTTGAAGCTCCTATTACGGGTAAAATGATATGAAAAGCAGGGTTAAAAAAGCAGCAATCATTACGGCTGCCGTTATTGCGGCGGCTGCGGTTGCCGTGTTTTTTAACCGCTCGAAACTGATTATTTACTACTCGCAGCGAAACATTGACAGCGGCGATTATTCTTCGGCGGAAAATCTGCTTAAATATGACAAAAGCGAATACGGCGACGCTCTTGAAGAATACATTGAACTGCGCCGCGACATCAAAAAACACTGTCCTTCGCTTCTGCGCGAATATGACGGCGAAAAAATAAGTCAGTGGCGCGAAACTTCAAAACGGCTCTCGGATGAAGGAATAATCACCGACAGGGAGATATCCGCTTCAATCAAAAAGATAGCCGCCGGAACGGGGCTCATTCTTTCTGCCGACAGCGCATATTCGGGCGTTGAGGATGACATTGACAGTCTGCTTGACATCTTCTCCGAATACAACCGTCTGCACATTCAGAAAAGCGGTGTAAACACGGTTTTTACACTGCGTGAAGAATACGCAAAGCTTGACAGGTGGGAGAAAAACCTCAAAAACATAAGCGATTACGCAGAGGCGGTTCCCGACTATGAGGGCGTTTACCTGCTGAGTTACCTAATCAAAGAGGCGCAGGGTGAAGCGGTGCAGCTGAGAAACGAAATGGATGCGGTGGCAGCCGACGGCTACGCTCCCGATGACAGTGTTCACTACAGCGGCAACACGGCAAGAAACTTCCCCGAAATAAACAACGGCAGCGGAACGGTAATCACATTGCGCAACAAGGGGCAGTTCAAAAAATATCTGCTCTCGGGAATACGCAGTCAGCTTGTTTCCACTCAGCTTATCAATTTCTGTTACAGCGGTGAATAATAAACAGCATTTGCGGTTTTTATTTATTTTTGATTTTCCGATAATTATGATAATATTTCACCCGGAAGTTGCAGTTTTCGGCTTGGAAACCCGCTTCCGGGTTTATTGTTGCAATTTCGCTTTTCAAATTATGCAAATTGTGCAAAAATCAGTTTTATCGGCGCTTTAATTTCTGCAAATATTTATACGGGTTTTATGTATAAAAATCTTGAAAGATGTATAGTAAAAGAATATAATAAAAACAATATTCCGGCAGAAAGTGTGTGTTGCCGGTGATAAAAAACGGCGGGAAGTGTGTGCCGCCGCAAATCAAAGAAAGAGGGAAAAACTATGTCATACCTTAATGAAGTTTATCAGATGGTAGTTGACAAGAACCCCGGCCAGCCCGAATTCCATCAGACTGTAAAGGAAGTTCTTGAATCACTCAGCCCCATCATCGAGGCAAACGAAGCGCAATACCGCAAAACCGCTCTTCTTGAAAGACTCGTCACCCCCGAAAGACAGATTATCTTCCGTGTTCCCTGGACCGATGACAACGGTCAGGTTCACGTAAACACCGGCTACCGCGTTCAGTTCAACAGCGCAATCGGCCCCTACAAAGGCGGTCTGCGCTTTCATCCCTCGGTATATATCGGCATAATGAAGTTCCTTGCCTTTGAGCAGACCTTCAAAAACTCGCTCACCGGTCTTCCCATCGGCGGCGGCAAAGGCGGCTCCGACTTTGACCCCAGAGGCAAGAGCGACTCCGAAATCATGAATTTCTGCCAGTCATTTATGACTGAGCTTTTCCGTCACATCGGCCCCGATGTTGACGTTCCCGCAGGCGATATCGGCGTAGGCGGCAGAGAAATCGGCTACCTCTTCGGTCAGTATAAGAGACTCAAGGGCGCTTATGAAAACGGCGTTCTCACAGGCAAAGGTCTCTCCTACGGCGGCTCGCTCATCAGACCCGAGGCAACCGGCTACGGCGCAATCTACTACACCCTTGAGGTTCTCAAGCACTTCGGCGAAGAAATCAAGGGCAAGACCTTTGCACTCTCCGGCTTCGGCAATGTTGCATGGGGCGCAGCAAAGAAGATTGCAGAGCTCGGCGGCAAGGCGGTTACAATCTCCGGCCCCGACGGCTATGTATATGACCCCGACGGCATTGTTACCGATGAAAAGATTAACTACCTTCTTGAAATGAGAGCCAGCGGCAGAGACAAGGCACAGGATTACGCCGACAAATTCGGCGTCCAGTTCCACGCAGGCGAAAAACCCTGGGGCACCAAGGTTGACATAGCAATGCCCTGCGCCACTCAGAACGAAATCGGCATGAAGGAAGCAGAGCAGATAGTTGCAAACGGTGTTGAATACTACATCGAGGTTGCAAACATGCCCACAACAAACGAAGCGCTTGAATATCTCAAAAAGAATTGCAAAGCGGTTGCTCCTTCAAAGGCAGTCAACGCAGGCGGCGTTGCCACATCCGCTCTTGAAATGAGCCAGAACTCAATGAGATACAGCTGGACCGAGGAAGAGGTTGACGCAAAGCTTCACCAGATTATGGTAAACATTCACGACGCTTCCGCCAAGGCGGCTGAAAAATACGGTTACGGCTACGACCTTGTTGCCGGCGCAAACATTGCGGGCTTTGAAAAGGTTGTTGACGCCATGACCGCACAGGGCATAGTATAATCAGGATTTCAAAGGCGCCGCAACAGCGGTGCCTTTTGGCATATTTACATTAATCAGGAGGCAGGAATGAACCCGGGGCTGCTCAGATCATCATCAAAAGAAGTCCTCATTGAGAAAGCGATAAACAAAGCAATAAATCACCAGGGGGTCAAGGTTGACCGCGAGGAGTTTCTTTATCAGATTTTTTCTTCACGCGTTGCCGACATTCAGCAGGTGCTGGATTCAGGTCCCGTTGAAGCAGGTATTCCGAGAGAAGAGCTTGCCGACATTGCACACAAGCTGATTGTTGAAAGAACGGGTGCATCCTCCGTCGCCCCGATTAAATCGGCAATTCCCGGTCAGCAGGGAGCTGAACCGGTAAGATTAAACGACAGAGAGCTTTTCTTTGCGACAGCGCTTCGTATTGCGCAGGAATTATCCTACATCTACGGTGCAAAAGATATGTGGGTTGACGGTCAGTTTGACAATGAAAAGGTCAAAAACCGGCTTATGGTTTACTGCGGAGTTATGTTCGGTGTTTCAGGTGCCGCCTCCGCCGTAAGAATCATTACCTCCAAAATAGCAAGCACTGCGACCAAGGCGTCGCCGCTGAGAATCATAAAAGGTATTTTCAAAAAGTCATTATTCAGAAAAGCTCTCAGTTCGGGCATAGTCAAATCGGCTATTCCCGTGGTGAGCGGTGCTGTTTCGGGCGGAATCAATTACGCCGCCATGCTGCCTATGGCAAAAAAGCTTCTGTCTGCGCTCGATGAAGCTGCTTTTGACTATACCGAAGAGGAATTGGCAACCGACGTTGCTGTTATTGAAAGCTTTGCCGACGTTGACGAACAGCCGCCGCAGGAAGAAAACGGTGCGCCCGAAAAGAAAAAATTTTTGCCCGCCATAATCAAAAAGAATTCTTCTGCGGAAGATAAAACCGGGAAGACTAAGAAAAAGAAGAAAGACAAGGAGGAAGACTCGTTTGAGCAGATGATAAAATTCAAAGATCTGCTTGACCGGGGCATCATCTCCGGGGAAGAATTTGAACAGAAGAAAAAAGAATTGTTGAATTTATGATTGACTGATTTTCACACTTATTTTTCTTTATCTTTATGCAAAATTTTTATTGACCGCATTTATTCGTTTTGTTATAATTTTTTCATAGATTTTTCACACAAACTGAAGGGAGAATGTTATGGACAACAACAGAAGACCGGATAATATGACAAGAATCACCACGCCCGAGCTTGCGCAGGCGTTTATTGACGAGCAGGTTAAGCTCCTTCGCGAGCAGATCGGTTCCGACAAGGTTCTTCTCGCCCTCTCGGGCGGCGTTGACTCGTCGGTTGTAGCGGCTCTGCTTATCAAAGCGGTAGGCAGTCAGCTTGTTGCCGTTCACGTCAACCACGGTCTGCTCAGAAAAGGCGAGCCCGAGCAGGTTCAGAAGGTGTTCCGCGACGAGATGAAGGCAAATTTAATCTATGTTGACGCAGTTGACAGGTTCCTTGACAAGCTCGCGGGCGTAACGGACCCCGAACAGAAAAGAATGATTATCGGCGGCGAATTCATTGAAGTTTTCGCAGAAGAGGCACGCAAGCTTGACGGCGTCAAATTCCTCGCTCAGGGCACAATCTGGCCCGATATTCTCGAGAGCGAAAAAGGCATTAAGGCGCACCACAACGCAGGCGGTCTGCCCGAAGACCTTTCGTTTGAACTTGTTGAGCCCGTCAAGATTCTTTTCAAGGATGAGGTCAGAGTTGTAGGTTCCGCTCTCGGTCTGCCCGACGGCATGGTTTACCGTCAGCCCTTCCCCGGCCCCGGTCTGGGAGTCCGCTGCCCCGGCGCCATCACAAGAGACCGTCTTGAGGCGGTAAGGGAATCCGACGCAATCGTGCGCGAGGAGTTTGCGAAGAACGGTCTTGCAGGCAAGGTCTGGCAGTATTTCACCGTAGTTCCCGATTTCAAATCAACGGGCATAAAGAACGGTGAGAGATGCTTTGAGTGGCCCGTAATCGTCCGTGCGGTCAACACCCGCGACGCAATGACGGCTACGGTTGAGAACATCCCCTTCGAGCTTATGCAGCACATAACCGAGCGCATAGTCAACGAGGTCAAGGGTGTAAACAGAGTGCTTTACGATTTCACACCCAAGCCCACGGCTACTATTGAATACGAATAATAAACGTTATCATTATTCAAAATCAATTATCCTGAAAATCTAAAATAAAATTATCGTCTTTTTCGGACTTGTGTTATCAGACACAAGTCCGTTTATTTTTTTGTTCAAAGCCCGGTCTCAAAAAAACAAACTCAAATAAATCCAATTGATTTATTTGGAAAAAGACTCATTAAAAGGAATATTAAAAAGAAAAAATAAAAAGCAAAAATTAAATTTAATTA
>JAEEGL011520787.1_pt1 | contig 21443 bp, 20 predicted proteins | sample 9134231 | NCBI WGS metagenome assembly JAEEGL01 (sample SAMN16246548, study PRJNA631951) | gut metagenome | biome: gut microbiome; feature: rumen; material: fiber-attached | host: Bos | place: Iran: Karaj | collected 2018-10
GTACAATGACAAGTTCTTCTATGACAGGGGGGTGCTGTACCATTACCTGTACGGAAAGTCAGCATGGCTGTGGGGCATCCGCTGGCTGCTGAAGATGAAGAAGGAATATGAACCGGAATATACCTTCAGCCGGGCACGGAAGATGCTTTTTCTGGGTATCAGGGAAAAGGGCAGTACAAAGAACGGTACAAACAGAAAATTTGAAAATGGATCGATAAAGGCGTGATGTTGTTACATCCGCCTTTTTGTGTTAGAATCGTATGGCAATTTAACAAAGAAGGGTACATGGTGCCGATGGAGCTTATGCTCCTGACGTTAAAAGGGAAACAGGTCTGAGGCCTGTGCGAACTCGTCACCGTAGATACAAAATACACTTATCAAATGGTTTTTACCAGTCACTGAGAGATCGGGAAGGCGATAAGCTTGTGTGTTGACGGATTTTTCTTCGTCTGAATGTATGAGCCGGGAAACCTGCCATGTATATCGATACAGGATATGCATCCGGATCACGAGTAATTGATCGTATCACATCAGCAGGGTCAGTGCCCTGTCTTTTGTGTGCGCCCATTACTCATTCGCATCGAATGAGTATTTTTTATCGCCTTCTTTGAACAGATCAGGAGGAGAAAAAAATGAAAAAGAAACTGTTGACTATCGTACTGGCAGTATCAATGACTGCTGCAATGCTTGGAGGATGCGGAAGCGAAGTTCCCACTGACGAGCCTGTTCAGGAAGAGACTGTACAGACTGCAGATCCTGCGGAGCCTGAGGCTCAGACAGAACCTGCAGAGCCGGAGGTTCCGGAACTCAGTGATGAGGAGAAGGCACAGGAAGTTGCTGATCTCATTGATGCCATCTATGTTCAGGAATGGACTGAGGAGACCGATGCTCTCTGCGCAGAGGCCAAGGCTAAATGGGATGCGCTTACCGACGAGCAGAAGGAACTTGTTGAAGGCGAAGATGCGGATCCCGACTATTTCGGAAGAGATACAGGAGATGCTTCCAAGGACGATCCACTGAATGCCGATGGTATCGGAGAGAATGAGATCCTTGTTGTATCCTTTGGAACATCATTTAACGAAAGCCGTGCAAATGATATCGGCGGAGTTGAGAGGGCCATTGCAGAGGCTAATCCTGACTGGTCCGTCAGAAGAGCCTTCACTGCACAGATCATAATCAATCACGTTCTTGCAAGAGATGGTGAGAAGATCGACAATGTAGAGCAGGCCCTTCAGAGAGCTGTCGACAATGGTGTTAAGAACCTTGTTATCCAGCCCACTCATCTCATGCATGGTGCAGAGTATGATGAGCTTATGGACGTTGTTGACAGATATTGCGACAGCTTTGAGACTGTCAGAGTTGCAGAGCCTCTTCTTGGTTCTGTAGGAAGTGACGCAACTGTTATAAATGATGACAAGAAGGCCGTTGCGGAAGCAATCGTTGCAGAAAGCATTGAGATAGCCGGATTCGATACTCTTGAAGCTGCAGCTGAAGAAGGCGTTGCGTTTGTGTTCATGGGTCACGGTACCGCACACACCGCCAAGGTTTCTTACAGCCAGATGGCTACTCAGATGGATAACCTCGGATATGATAACGTATTCATCGGAACCGTTGAGGGTGAACCTGAGGAGACTGCCTGCGAGAACATTATCGAGGCTGTTCATGAGGCAGGCTACAACACAGTTATCCTTCGTCCCCTTATGGTGGTTGCCGGCGATCACGCCAACAATGATATGGCTGGAGATGAAGAGGATTCCTGGAAGAGCATGTTTGAAGCTTCGGGATATTTTGATTCCGTTGACTGTCAGATTGAAGGCCTTGGAAGGATCGAAACGGTTCAGGAACTCTATGTTTCCCATACTGCAGAAGTGGTATCTACCGTTGATATCAAAACAGCATCACTTGACGACGGGGAGTATGAGGTTTTTTTTTAACTGACAGCTCTATGTTTCGCATAAATGAAGAATACGATAATAGAGCTGTGCTTACAGTAGATAACGGAGCGATGACGGTACATATCACACTTGGTTCCAGGAATATCGTGAATCTTTATCCCGGTCTCGCAGAGGATGCACAGAAGGACGGTGCCGTTCTCTTGCAGCCCACAGATGATGAGGTCACTTACAGCGACGGACTTACCGAGACGGTGAACGGATTTGATGTTCCCGTTCCTTATCTGGACAGGGAATTTGATCTTGCACTCATAGGAACAAAGGGCGTCTGGTATGATCACAAGGTTACTGTTTCACTGGCAGATTGATCTATGATATTAGGAAAAACACTTCAGAAGAAAATATCCATACTGTTTTCGCTGATAGCGGTACTATGCGTAACCTCCTGCGCTTCGCAGGGGGTTACCTTTGTTAATCAGACTAATGAAGAGAGTATTCCGCAGTCCGTAATAGAGACTTATCAGGTGGATATCGGATTTGAAGGCGGCTCCGGGAAAGCATATATAGAGTCTCCGGTTAAAGTGACCTCAGTGGACGGAGATCTGACTGCCGTTTTTGTATGGAACAGTGTCAATTACGATTATATGATCGTTAACGGTATCAGATATGATAATGAGAATCCCGGCGGGCCTTCAACCTTTACCGTGAGCATCGATAACATCACGGATCCCCTGACGGTCATAGGTGATACTGTTGCGATGAGCATACCGCATGAGATAGAGTATGTGATCACCTGGGGTGAAAAGACTCTTACTATGTCCGGGACGATATCAGGCTCGCAGGTTTCCGAAGGTGAGCTTTTTTCCGCACTTGAAAAAGCAGGTCTTTCGAAAACGGGCGAGATGATCCCTGAGTACTCCATCGGATACAGAGTTACGGATTTTGGAGATTACTCAGTCATATCTATAGATAATTCTGGAGAATATCTGCTGGTACCGGAAGGAGGAAGTGTTCCTGACGGATTGCCCCGGGGGGTGACAGTCCTGTGTAAACCTCTGGATAAAGCCTATCTTGTTTCCACCTCCGCCATGGATCTTGTGCTGGCCTGCGGAGCCCTTGACCGTATAGCTCTTTCCGGAACAAAGGCTTCCGACTGGTACATAGATGATGCAAGATGCGCCATGGAAAACGGTGATATCCTCTATGCGGGAAAATACAGAGCACCTGATTATGAGCTGCTCCTCAACACAGGATGTGACATTGCCATTGAAAATACCATGCTCTATCATGAACCTGCGGTCAAGGAAAAGCTTGAGGAACTGGGGATACCGGTTTTTATAGAAACTTCCAGTTATGAGAAGGAGCCTCTGGGAAGGCTGGAGTGGATAAGACTTTACGGTATCCTGTTTGATATGGAAGATGAAGCTGACAGATATTTTTATGATCAGCTGGACGCGCTTTCGGACATCCTGAGTGAAAAAACTGACACGGGCGTCAAAGTCGCTTTTTTCCATGTGACGGCAAACGGGACCGTAAATGTGCGCAGATCCGGTGATTATATCACCAGAATGATAGAGATATCCGGCGGACACTATGTACCGGAAAATGCAGGAGACGGCGAAAATGCACTTTCCACCATGAACATGCAGATGGAGGACTTTTACGTCGGGGCAAAGGATGCGGATATCCTGATCTATAATTCCACCATAGCAGGGGAGATCGGTTCCGTGGATGAACTCATAAGGCTGAATCCTCTGTTCGAAGATTTCAGGGCTGTGAGAGAAGGAAGAGTGTATTGCACCGAACAGAATCTTTTCCAGCAGACCACGGGTATGGCGGATTTCATAAAGGATCTGAATGATATATTTAACGGCATCGACAGGGAATATACTTACATAAAGAGACTAAGCTGAAGGGATCATGACAAGGAAACGAAGCATTATATTTTTTACAATATGCATACTGCTGCTCCTTTTGCTGTTTGCAGCTAATATTCTTCTGGGAAGCACGGCTGTTTCCGTATCCGAGATCATGAGCATACTCGGAGGAAGGGAAGTTGGAACAAACGCTGTCATCATCCTGGGTATCAGACTTCCGAGGGCTGTATCGGCAGTGGTTCTTGGCGGTGCTCTGGCTCTGTCCGGATACCTTCTTCAGACGTTTTTCTCCAATCCGATAGTCGGACCCTATGTACTCGGGATATCCTCAGGAGCAAAGCTCTGTGTGGCGCTTATGATGATCTTCTTTCTTTCACGGGGAAGAAGCATAGGCCTGGCAGCGATGATCCTCTCTGCATTTATCGGATCCCTGATAGTCATGTCATTTGTGCTGGTCATCTCCGTTAAGGTCAGAAGCATGGGCATATTGGTGGTATGCGGCATTATGATAGGTTATATATGCTCGGCAGTGACGGATTTTGTTGTGACCTTTGCGGATGATTCCAATATAGTCAATCTTCACAATTGGTCCATGGGCAGCCTGTCCGGTATCGGCTGGAGGGAAATAAGGGTGTTCACTGTAGTGATACTGCTGTGTGTTATCCTTGCCCTCTCTATCGTAAAGCCGATGAACGCATACAGGCTTGGCGAGAATTATGCAAGAAATGCCGGAGTGAACATCAGACTTCTGCGTGTGATACTTATACTTGTTTCGAGTCTGCTTGCGGCATGCGTTACGGCCTTTGCAGGTCCCATATCATTTGTGGGTATCGCAGTCCCGCACCTTGTCAGATCTTCGCTGAAAACCGACAGAGCAGGAGTGGTGATACCGGCGGCCTTTTTAGGAGGCGCAATGATCACTCTTTTCAGTGATGCCATAGCAAGAACGGTTTTTGCTCCCACGGAGGTAAGTATCAGTTCTGTTACGGCATTGCTTCTTGTTCCTGTTGTTATTTATGTGATGATGAACAGAAAAAAGGACCGCTGATATATGGCAGTATCTGACGGATTAAAAACAGAACATCTGAATATAGGCTATGACAGCGACCTTATCCGGGATATCTGTATTGAAGTGCTTCCCGGCAGGATCGTCACTCTCATAGGCCCCAACGGTTCCGGCAAGACAACACTTCTTAAGACGCTCACGGGAGAACTTGCAGTAAGGGGCGGAATCATATTTCTGGACGGAAAGGATAAGTCATGCATGTCTTCTTATGATGTTGCCAGGGCTCTGTCCATGGTCATGACCGAGAAGATAAGACCGGAGCTTATGTCCTGCAGGGAGGTTGTGGAGGTCGGAAGATATCCCTATACCGGAAGGCTGGGACTCCTTAGTGACGAGGACAGGAAGAAGGTCTGTGATGCGATGGAGAAAACGGACATCACCTCGCTTGCAGACAGTTTCTTCACCGAATTTTCCGACGGACAGAAGCAGAGAGTGCTGCTGGCCAAGGCTCTTTGTCAGGAGCCGGAGGTCCTGATACTTGACGAGCCTACATCATTCCTTGACATAAGATACAAGATAGATCTTCTGGACAAGATCAGAAGCTTTGCAAAGGAAAAAAATATCGCGGTCCTCATGTCTCTTCATGAGCTTGATATAGCAAGAAAGATCTCTGATACAGTGGTTGCTGTCGGAGAGGGCAGGATACTTAAGGTCGGAAGCCCAAGGGAAGTGTGTTCCGAGAACTTCATCAGAAAGCTGTATTCCATAGAAGATGTGAACTCGGATCTGCTGGGAAGCGGTTACTGGGAAGATGAGCCTGATGCGGAAGGCCATGGAGAAGCAAGTGATCAGGGATCATTCCGGGACGGAAATTCCGTAGCGGAGACCTGTAAAGAAGAGACATCCGATGCAGGATCTGTGATGACGGGATCTTCACCTGCGGATAAAGGCAGGAAAGCCCGGGTCATAATGATACAGGGTACTATGTCAAATGCCGGAAAGAGCCTTGTAGCTGCCGGACTTTGCCGGATCTTCTCCAATGACGGATTCAGGGTTGCCCCTTTTAAATCCCAAAATATGGCACTCAACTCATATATTACGGATGAAGGTCTCGAGATGGGAAGGGCACAGGTTGTACAGGCAGAGTGTGCAAGGATCAGACCGATGGCTGAGATGAATCCGATACTGCTGAAGCCTACATCATCCATGGGTTCCCAGGTGATCGTAAACGGCAGGGTCATAGGCAATATGAAAGCCATGGACTATTTTCGCCACAAGAAGGATTACATCCCGGAGATCATGGCGGCATACGACAGGCTTTCGGAGATTGCCGATATCATAGTTGTTGAGGGCGCCGGTTCACCGGTGGAGCTGAATCTTAAGTCCGGGGATATAGTCAACATGGGACTTGCGGAGATGATAGATGCTCCCGTGCTCCTCGTGGGCGATATAGACAGGGGCGGTATATTCCCGCAGCTTTTGGGCACTCTCGATCTTCTTACGGAGGACGAGAGGAAGAGAGTAAAGGGTCTGATCGTCAACAAGTTCAGAGGTGACGGCAGACTGTTTGAAAGCGGGATCAGGATACTTGAAGACAGGGGCGGGGCTCCTGTTCTGGGTGTTGTTCCATATATGGATCTGAAGATCGATGATGAGGATTCTCTTTCGGACAGATTCTCCAATACGAGAGTGGGAGAATTTGACATTGCTGTCATAAAACTGAGGGCCATTTCCAACTTCACTGATTTTGACACCTTTGACCAGATACCGGAAGCCTCCGTCAGATATATTGATGATCCTTCACGTCTGGGAGACCCGGATATCCTGATAATACCCGGTTCGAAAAATACCATAGGCGATCTTAGGGAACTAAAGAGCTCCGGCCTCTTCGATGCTATCATCAGGAAGGCAAAAGAGGGCACGGTCATATTCGGCATCTGCGGAGGATACCAGATGCTGGGTGAGACGGTGGAAGACCCTGAATGCTCTGAGATCGGAGGAAGCGAAGAAGGGCTTGGACTTCTGCCGGTAAGGACCGTTATTGGAAATGACAAGGTCAGGAACATCTACAATGGCAAAATTTCAGGTGCCACCGGGGTGTTATCAGGATCAAAGGGCCTGCCTGTCACGGGATACGAGATACATATGGGAGAAACTGTTCCCCTTAAGCCTCTGACGGAATTTACATCCGGAGGAACCGGATACTGTCTGGGTAATATCTACGGTACCTATGTTCATGGATTTTTCGACGGAGGAGCGGTGCTTAAGAAGATAGCGGAAACAGTTGCCTTATCCCGCGGGAAAAGCATCACAACAGGTGCGGTGGAAGACTACAGAGACCGCAAGGAGACAGTATATGACAAACTTGCGGAGAATCTTAAAAACAGCCTTGATATGGATCGTATCTACAAAATACTCGGATTGGAAAGATGACAAGAGAAGAACTCTTTCAATTGCATATATGTGCTCCGGATGAATCGGTAAGGTTAGCGGCCCGGCGCAGATGGGATGCTCTGGCAAAACCCATCGACGGACTTGGATGCTTTGAAGAAACAGTAGCACGTATCGCCGGAATGACCGGAAGCACGGAGCTTGATCTGAGCCGTAAAGCACTTGTGATCATGTGTGCCGACAATGGCATAGTCGATGAGGGAGTATCCCAGACCGGAAGAGAGGTGACCTATGAAGTCGCATCTCTCATGGGTAAGAGGATGAGCTCCGTAGGGATAATGCTCAGGGACTATCCTGCGGATATACTGACTATCGATATCGGGATAGCTTCTGATGATATTCCGGATGGAGTCATAGACAGGAAGGTCCGAAGAGGCACGCGGAACTTCTTGCATGAGCCTGCGATGACTGCGGATGAGACTCTTAAGGCTATAGGAACAGGCATGGATATCGTAAGAAACTGCAGGGATAAAGGTATCTCTCTTATCGCAACGGGAGAGATGGGCATCGGCAATACCACAACATCCTCCGCACTTATGAGCATACTTCTCGGACTTGATGCATCAGAGTGTACCGGAAGAGGAGCAGGACTTTCCGATGAGGGACTTGAGAGAAAGATACGTGTCATAAACGAAGGTATCGCAGTTAATTTTCCTGACAGGGAGAATAGAAACTTTGCAGAACCCGGTGAGGTGTTTGATGTTCTCTGCCGCGTCGGAGGACTTGATATCGCGGGACTTGCCGGAATTTTTATGGGAGGAGCTCTGTACAGGGTTCCCATAGTCATAGACGGGTTTATCAGCATGATCTCAGCACTTATCGCAGAAAGACTTTTGCCGGGATGCAGAGAGTATATGATCGCATCACATCTTGGAAGAGAAAGCGGAATGAAACTTCTGTCACGGTGCCTGGGACTGACTCCTGTGATAAATGCAGATCTTGCGCTGGGTGAAGGTACCGGAGCTGTTATGCTCTTTCCCCTGCTTGACATGGCAATGTCGCTGTACGGGAGCGGCACCATGTTTTCCGATACATCCATAGAAGAGTATGAGAGGTTTGGAGACAGATGATCACATTGATCGTAGGAAGATCGAATACAGGCAAATCCGCACTTGCAGAAAGCCTGGCTCTTGAGACGGGGAGAAAGGTTTATTATGTTGCCACCATGAAGGTGATGGACGATGCAGGCAGGGAGCGTGTCCTGAAACACAGACAGCAGCGTGAGGGTAAGGGCTTCATTACTATCGAAAGGGAGAAGGATATCGCACATGTTCTTGACGCTTGCTGTGACGCAGGCGGATCTGTGGTGCTTTTGGAGTGCGTTGCAAACCTTGTTTCAAATCTGATCTTTGACGATCCGTCATTTGATATGAAGGGTATTGATGCCAAGGCCGAATGCGAACGCATAGCCGGGATTGCTGCGGATGATATAAAAGAACTGTCCGGTAAGGTCCGGGATATGATCATCGTAACGGATGAATATGAAAGAGACGGTGAGGGCTATGATGATCCCACAAGATTTTATGTAAGAACTCTCAGCAGGACCAACGAACTTATAAAACCGTTTTGTGACGATGTTCGGGATCTGACCTGAGAATACAGCGTCACGGATGTGAGGAAATGATTTGAAAATATTCAGAAGGATTGCAATTTCATTTACCCTTTATTCGAGGATTCCTATGCCGAGATTTGAGTGGCGGGATGATGATATGTCAACAAGTCTGGATTTCTTTCCTCTTGTGGGGGCGGTGATCGGCGCACTTGTGTGCCTCATTAACATAGGACCTGCAGCTGCTTTGAATCCGGTAGTTAGAGCTCTGGCTTCTGTTTTGATCCCGATTCTCGTTACGGGAGGATTTCATCTGGACGGATTCATGGACACATCCGATGCACTCAATTCCTACGGCGAACCCGGGAAGAAACTTGAAATCTTAAAGGATCCTCATATAGGGGCCTTTGCCGTTATATCACTGGTCAAGCTTCTGATCGCAGCTATTGCTTTTTCGGTGCTTCTCCTCACGTGGAAGGATCCGGAGCCGGAGACAGTGGTGGCATGCGGACTCATATTTGTTGTAAGCAGATGTTTATCCGGACTTACTTCACTCTTTTTCAAAAAGGCAAGAAAGAGCGGGATGCTGTCACGGGAAACGGAGAGCGGCAGAAAGGGGACAGTGGTGCTGCTGATCATCCAGCTGACCGCAGCCTCCGCGGTAATGCTCATCCTTGATCCATTCCGTGGATGTGGAATGATCGCATCGTTTGCACTTTTTACACTTTACTACAGATACAAAACTTCAAAGGAGTTCGGCGGAGTTACGGGAGATACTGCGGGATATTATGTGAGCATGTCGGAAACGCTTGCCTTATGTGTCACAGCGATCCTTAACATATTCCTGCCCTGAGCGTGAAAGAGTTGCCTGCGTTGAAAATGGGAGTTATGTATGGCACATAAAAAAGTCTATCTGATAAGGCATGGGATGACCCTGGGTAATTCCGAAAAGAGATATATCGGAAGGGAAAATAACGAACCGCTGTGTCCTGAGGGGATCATGGCAGTCAGAAAACTCGGGAGCAGGATACCGGATGATCTTTTGGCTGATATCGACAGGGTGTTCAGCAGTCCTCTGCAGAGAGCACTGCAAACGGCGGAGATACTTTTTCCGGGAAGGAAGATCATCTTACTGGATGACATGACCGAAACCGACTTCGGGTATTTTGAAGGAAAAAATCATGCCGAGCTTGACGGCGATGAGATCTATCAGAAGTGGATCGATTCAAACGGAGCAGATTCCATACCCGGAGCGGAGAAGAGAGAGGATCTGACGGAGAGATCCGTGAGAGCACTGATGACTGCCCTGGGTGATCTGAATTCGGATGAGAACATTGTAATAGTCTGTCACGGCGGGAATATCATGGCATCGCTGTCAGAACTGACAGGCGGCGGATATTATGACTTCATGACAGGTAACCTGGGATGCTGGCTGCTGGAGCTTGAAACTGATGATAACGGAATTGTTAAAACTTCATATCGCCGCGCTGATCTTGGGAATCCTGATGGATCAGATAATAGGGGATCCATATAATATCCCGCATCCCATCAGGTATATCGGGAATCTGATATCTGTTCTTGAAAAAAGACTGCTGGGTAAAACAAAGGGAATCCCGGACAGAAATGCCGGAAAGGAGAAAAGGCGCGGAGTACTCCTGTGGTTCATCGTGACCATCACAACATGCCTCATTACTTTTCTCGTACTGTTTGCGGCCTATATTATCAACAGATATCTCGGACTTGCGATCGAAGCGATACTTACCTGTTACATACTTGCGGCGAGAAGCCTTTGCAAAGAGAGCATGGCGGTATCGAAGGAACTTAAGAAAGGAGATATTCCGGCCGCAAGATACAGCCTTTCCATGATAGTGGGAAGGGATACCGCGGAGCTGAACGGGGAAGAGATCATTAAGGCTGCGGTTGAGACTGTTTCTGAAAATACATCGGACGGAGTCATCGCACCTCTTATTTACACCGCTATCGGAGGACCGGTCCTGGGCTTTTTGTACAAGGCAGTCAATACCATGGATTCAATGCTTGGCTATAAGAATGACAGGTTCGAAAACTTCGGATTCTTTGCGGCAAAAGCGGATGACGTTTTTAACTTCCTTCCCTCCAGGATCAGTGCACTCCTCATGATCGCAGGAACCCTGGTGCTGAGGTTATTCAGCAGGGATTACGATCCCGTGAGAGCTGCAACTGTATGGAAGAGGGACAGGCTGAACCACAGGTCTCCCAATTCTGCCCAGACAGAGAGCGTTTGTGCCGGAGCGCTCGGACTGAAGCTGGGAGGACCCCATCTGTACGGCGGGGTGATGGTGGATAAGCCCTTCATCGGTGATGAGAAGAGAAAAGCAGAGATACGCGATGTGGCAAGGTCCAATAACCTCATGTTCATGACAGAAGGCATTACTGTATTTCTGATCCTCATCATATCGGCACTCATTTACATTGCATGTAATTTCTGAGAAAGAGATCTTATGAGTCACGGCGGAGATATATACAGAAATAAAGTTGATATGGATTATTCCGTCAATCTGAATCCATTGGGGACGCCTCAGGAGATAAAGGATGCACTGGTAAACTCCCTTTGCAGAAGTGCGGAATATCCCGACAGTGAGCAGAGTCTTATCAGGAGTATCGCAGCACGGGCGGAAGGGCTCCTGCCGGAGAATGTCATGGCAGGCTGCGGTGCAACGGAGCTGTTAATGGCTACTGTCGGATGGATCTCCCCAAAAAAGGCGCTTCTGTTTGCACCATGCTACACGGGATATGAAAGAGCATTGAAAAGCTTTGGTACGGAGATCGTATACAGATACACGGACAGGAGCAAATGCTTTGAGCTCTCTGCGGATGATCTTGAGGCGATAGAAGATGACATAGATGTCGTTATTATATGCGATCCCGTCAATCCCACCGGAAGAAACATTGCACCTGAACTGATGGAGGAGCTCCTTGAAAGAGCATGTTCTCATAATGCCAGAGTGATCCTTGATGAAAGCTTCTACCACATGTCCGAAGGATCGGAGGCCGGGTACGGAGCTGCCGGTTCATCCCGCACCTCTGACCTTCTGAAAAGATATGACAATCTGCTCGTTCTAAGGTCCTTTACCAAGCTCTTTGCCGTACCCGGTATAAGAGCGGGGATACTTCTTGCATCAACGGGTGATATCACGGGGGTCAGAAGTTTTCTTCCGGAGTGGAATCTTCCTGTGACAAGTGAAGCTGTCGTCACTGCAGGATATGAGCTGATGGAAGAAAGCGACTTTTTGGAACGCACAATGGAGGCGGTAAGGAGCGGAAGGAAATATCTGACAGATTCCATCAAAAGCCTTGGATTAAGAGTATATGAAAGCGATACATCCTTTATCCTGTTCGAAGGCCCACGCGACCTTGGAACGAAGATGCTGAAAAAGGGAATCCTCATAAGGGAATGCTCTGATTTTGAGGGCTTATCCGAAGGCTTTTATAGGATATGCACCGGTAACGAAGATAATAACAGAAGATTCATGGAAATCCTGGGAGATAGCATTGTTTGAGAGATTAGGTCCTGCTGAAATTGAAAAGAGAAGCTTTGAGATCATCACCGAAGAGCTTGATGAAAAAGGTATAGTTCTCGATAAAGAAAACGAACCTGTAATAAAGCGCTGCATCCATACCTCTGCGGATTTTGATTATGCGGAGACTCTGTCTTTTTCAGACGGAGCGGTCAGACGGATGAAGGAGCTGGTAAGGGGCGGAGCGCTGATCGTTACGGATACCAATATGGCTCTTGCGGGGATCAACAAGAAGAAGCTTGCCATGTTCGGTGGAGAAGCCATGTGCTTTATGGCTGATGAGGAGGTTGCTGCGGAGGCTTCGGAAAGAGGGATCACCCGTGCTGCCGTATCCATGGAGAAAGCATCACATCTTGACAGGGATGTCATATTTGCTGTGGGTAACGCCCCTACTGCACTGATCAGGCTTCACGAGATGATGGAGGAAGGTGTCTATGTTCCGAAGTTTGTGATAGGTGTTCCTGTAGGCTTTGTAAACGTTGTCTATGCCAAGGAACTGTTCCTTGATTCGGATGTTCCATATATCATCAACAGAGGAAGAAAGGGCGGGAGTAACATCTCTGCCGCAATATGCAATGCCGTTTTGTATGATATGTAAGGATCGACTCATATGAGAAAAGGCTTTACCACCGGAAGCTGTGCCGCTGCCGCATCCAAGGCTGCCGCATATATGCTCCTTTCCGGAACAGTGAAAAACAAAATAGAGATCACCACACCTGCGGGGATCATATACAGTCCGGACATCGAGGATATAACAAGGGGAGAAAACTTTGTGAAATGCGCCGTCCGCAAGGATGCGGGTGATGATCCCGATGTCACGGGAGGGAGCCTTGTATATGCAAAGGTCAGTTTTCCAGAAGCGGGATCCGGACCGGATGATGTAAGGTCAGAGCATGCTGTGATGGATAAGCTGACTGAGAATGACGAATGCAGGGTCCGTATTTCAGGTGGTGAGGGAGTCGGGACAGTGACCCGTCCCGGCCTTGACCAGCCGGTGGGTAACGCTGCCATCAACTCTGTTCCGAGAAAAATGATCACGGAGGAAGTTATGCAGGTGATGGAACTGCTGGATCATGGCGGAAGTCTTGATGTCGAGATCTCGGTCCCGGGCGGAGAGGAGATCGCACTTAAGACCTTCAACCCGAGGCTGGGTATCGAAGGTGGGATATCCATCATCGGAACAACCGGAATAGTGGAGCCTATGAGCACCAGGGCTCTTCTCGATACCATCAGGGTCGAATTAAACCAGCTGAAGGAAATGGGAGCTCCTGTAGCGGTGGTGTCACCCGGCAATTACGGACTTGATTTCATGAAAGATACCTACGGTTTTGATCTGGACCGTGCCGTAAAGTGTTCCAACTACATCGGGGATACCATAGATATGGCCTGTGAGATCGGATTTGATAAGATGCTGCTCTGCGGACATATCGGCAAGCTGGTCAAGGTATCCGGCGGGATAATGAACACACATTCAAGGGAGGGCGACTGCAGGATGGAACTGATGGCTGCAGCAGCCGTCAGATGCGGAGCGGATAAGGATTCTCTGAACCGGATACTTGACTGTGTGGCAACCGAGGAAGCCATAGACATTCTTGAAAAAGAAAACATCAGAAACGAATGCTTTGAATATATAACGGATAAGATCTCGTTTTATCTGAATAAGAGAGGCGCCGGACGTATTAAAGTGGAGTGCATGATCTATGCAAATGCATACGGCCTCCTTGGTAAGACGGCTGAGGCGGAAACGTTTTTGGAAGAAGCGAAAAGAGAGATAAAGGCATGATCGATTTTGTGGGAGCAGGTCCCGGAGCCGTTGATCTGATAACGGTCAGGGGAATGGAACTTATCAGAAAAGCAGATGTGATCATCTATGCGGGAAGCCTTGTGAATCCCGCCCTTCTTGAATATGCTCAGGAGGGCACTGAGATCCATGACAGTTCACGGATGACTCTCGAGGAGGTCCTGGATGTGATGACCCGTGCAGAGAGTGAGGGCAGGAGAACGGTCAGACTTCATACCGGGGATGCCAGCATATATGGTGCGATAAGGGAGCAGATGGATGAGCTGGATAAGAGAGGAATCCCCTACAGGACCTGTCCGGGGGTGAGCGCTGCTTTCGGTGCCGCTGCGTCCCTGAATCTTGAATATACTCTCCCCGGAGTTTCACAGACACTGATCATCACAAGGATGGAGGGCAGGACCTCAGTTCCTGAGAATGAGAGGATCGAGCTTCTGGCATCCCACGGTTCATCAATGGCGATATACCTGAGCGCCGGAATGCTGAAAGAACTTGCGAGGCGCCTGGTGGCGGGAGGTTATGCAGAGGACACTCCCGTGGCGGTCGTGTACAAAGCAACATGGCCGGATGAAAAGAGGATCATCTGCACTCTTAAGACCATGGCGGATGAGGCGGAGAAGGCCGGTGTAAGAAAGACCGCCGTGGTACTGGTCGGAAATGTCATAGTAAATTCCGGTTACGAGAGATCAAAACTGTACGACCCTTCATTTACGACAGAATTCAGGCAGGCAAAAGAATGAAAAGACTTGCGGTATGTTTTTCGGCGCGCGGTGCCGGGATAATAGAAAAGCTCTCTGAGGAGTGCAGTAAGAAGGAACTTACGCCCCTTGTTCCCTATGCGATCACTGCGTCCGCAGATATCCCTGAAGGCTTTATACGTCCTGATGAGGATGTGTATAAATGGACCGCGGATAATTTCAGGGAAGGCAATGCCCTTATATTTGTGGGGGCCGTCGGCATAGCGGTGAGGGCTCTTTCCGGACTTCCCTCGGATAAGCTGTCCGACTGCCCTGTGGTGGTGATAGATGACGGGGGGAACTTTGTGATACCTGTTCTGTCAGGGCATGCGGGAAATGCAAACAAACTGGCTGAGATCCTGGCTTCATGCCTGGGCGCGATCCCTGTGATCACAACCTCCAGTGATGTGAACGGGGTGTTTTCCGTTGATACCTTCGCTGTGGAGAACAGGCTTAACATCTCGGACAAGGCGGGGATCAAAAGGGTTTCATCAAGAGCTCTGGAAAATAAAAAGGTGACACTGTCCATCAAGGACTTTCCGCCTTCATCCCCTGTCGATGTGATCGTTGCGGATGAGACGGATGCAGAGCACCTGCTTCTGTTAAAGCCCAGGGAATATACGGTGGGGCTTGGTATGAAGAAGGACAAGGATCCTGCGGAACTTGAGGAATTCTTTCTCCATACTCTAAAGGATGAGGGGCTTAACCCAGACGATGTGTATGCCTTCTGCACCATTGATATCAAGGAGGATGAACCTGCTCTTATTGCACTGAGAGATAAATACAGGATACCTGTTATATCCTTTGATGCAGAGCTGCTGAGCAAGGCACCCGGTGAATTTACGGGCTCCGATTTTGTGCGCAGTACAACAGGTGTTGATAATGTGTGTGAGAGGGCGGCAGTCCTGGGATCGGGATGCGGCGAGCTTATTCTCAGGAAGAAGGCACTGAACGGAATGACAATAGCTGTCGCAAAAAGAAGGCACTGAACGGAATGATCATGACTGTCACATAAAGACACACATGAAGGAAACGCAGATCACAGACCTTGAACTGGTATCAAAGGGGAGAACAGATATGGCTTCAGGCAGGATATATGTGGTGGGGATCGGCCCGGGTGATCCGGATGATATGACTGTAAGGGCAGTGAAAACTCTTGAGAAAAGTGACATCATTGTCGGATATAAGACATACACTGATCTGGTCAGGAAATCCTTTCCCGGAAAGGAGTATTACGAGAACGGAATGCGCGGTGAGGTGGAGAGATGCGAAAAATGTGTGGACTATGCTCTTGAGGGCAAAACAGTATCACTCATATGCAGCGGTGATTCCGGAGTCTACGGAATGGCATCTCCCCTTATAGAGACCGCTCTCAAGAGAAACTTTACGGATATCGAGGTCATACCCGGAGTTACCGCGGCACTCAGCGGAAGTGCTGTACTTGGGGCTGCGGTCTCACACGATTTCTGTGTCATAAGTCTCAGTGATCTTCTCACTCCATGGGAAATGATAGAAAAGCGACTGATCAAAGCTGCGGAGGGAGATCTCTGCATAGCCATATATAATCCCGCCAGCAGAAACAGGCCGGACCACCTGAAGAAGGCATGCAGCATCCTGCTTTCGGTCCTGTCTCCGGATACTTCATGCGGATATGTGAGGAACATCGGAAGAGATGGCATGGAGAAGAAACTCTGCACTCTGGCTGAACTGGCAGATGAGGAAGCCGATATGTTCGTGACAGTATTTATCGGCAACTCAAGGACACGTATAGCGGACGATATGCTTATAACACCGAGAGGATACGATATATGACTGAATGCATTATTTTCTCCGGAACAACAGAAGGAAGGATCATTTCAGATGCTTTATCAGTACATGGGATAAAGCATATTGTCTGCGTTGCGGGAACATACGGTGAGGAGATGATGAAGGAAGATGCCGGACGTACTGTTCATGTGGGCAGGATGGATGAGCCGCAGATGGAGGAGTTCTTCAGATCCTGCGGTTTGGCTAAAGACGCTGTCATCATTGATGCTACCCATCCCTATGCTTCTGAAGTTACTGCCAACATAAAGGGCTCATGCGAACAATGCGGGCTGAAATATGTAAGGGTTGTCCGCTCGGGTGATGAAGACTGTGCCGCAGGCTTTCCAAGATATGCAAATGCGGAGGATGCGGCAAGAGCCCTTGATAAGACTGATTCGAACATACTGCTCACTACGGGAAGCAAGGAGCTTGGGGTATATTCGGCAAACGTATCTCCGGAGGTTCTCTCAAGGACATATGTCAGGGTGCTGCCTTCCGAAGAGAGTCTTAAGATCTGTGAAGAATGCGGGATAGAAAGATCCCATATAATAGCGATGCACGGACCTTTTTCCAGGGAAATGAACGCTGCCACCATCAGGCAGTTTTCTATAGGACACCTCCTGACCAAGGAGAGCGGTGCTGCAGGAGGTTTTGAAGAGAAGATACTGGCAGTCCGTGATGAGGGTATCATTGCACATATCATAGAAAGACCCTCAGAAGAGGAGGGTATCAGCGCACAGGCTGCCATATCAATGATGATAAGCAGTGCAGACCCCGTTATGAAGATCACCATCGCCGGAATTGGTATGGGAAATGTTTCTTCCATGACGGCTGAAGTGCGTGAGGCTATAAATGACGCAGATGTCATATTCGGGGCGGAGCGCCTTATTGAAGGTATCTTGGATAAAAAGACTTATCCTCTGTATCTTGCAGGAGATATACTGCCGGTCCTTGAATCTGAAAATCCTCTCAGACCGGTCATATTGTTTTCCGGTGATACGGGCTTTTACAGCGGTGCACGCAGGATGATCGCAGCACTGAATGAATGGAGGAAAGATGCAGACATAAGAGTTCTTCCGGGCATCTCTTCGGTTTCCTATCTGGCATCAAGACTTGGCATATCCTATGAAAGAGCGGTTCTGACTTCTCTTCATGGGAAAAATGATGATAAGAACATATCCGGACTGATACATAAGCTTAAGTACACCCCCGAAGTATTCACTCTTTTATCAGGTGGCTCCGATGTGAGGAGGATTGCTGCCGCGATGAAGGATGCGGGCATAGACGGACTGATATACGCAGGAGTGGATCTTTCCTACGAGGATGAGAGGATAGTGACCATGACTCCCGATGAAGCACTCGTCTCCGAATACTTCGGTATGGTTACCGCGTATATCACAAACAATGCTCCCAAGGCAAGGCCTCTTATCCCTGTTATCAAGGACAGCGATATGATAAGAGGGGATGTTCCCATGACCAAGGAATGCATCCGTCATGAGAGCATTATAAGGCTCGGACTCTGTGAGGGAGAGGTTATGTATGATGTGGGCGGAGGGACCGGTTCCGTATCCATAGAAGCTGCATCACTGTCACCGGAACTGAAAGTATACGTCATCGAGAGAAAAGCTGAAGCGGTGGACCTTATCAGGGAGAATATCAAAAAGGCCGGGCTGGGTAATATAGAGGTTGTGGAAGGGGAGGCACCCGATGCCTTCGAGGGACTTCCCTCACCTGACAGAGTCTTTATCGGCGGAAGCGGCGGAAGACTATCTGAGATCATCGGGACTCTTTCAGGCAGAAAAAAGGGTATCACCTATGTCATCAATGCGGTCAGTCTTGAGACCTGTGATGAGGTAAGAAAGCTGTTTTCGGAATACGGAATACAGGATGAGGAGATACTGCAGATTTCTGTCACGGGTGTCAGAAAAGTTGGAGAACATCACCTGATGAACGCACAGAATCCGGTGTGGATATTTACTTTTAAGTTATGATGAAAAAGAGTTCATGTAAAGAGATAAACAGGATAATGATCGCGGGAATGACAAGCGGCAGCGGAAAGACCACTCTCACCTGTGCATTCCTGAGATGCCTTCAGAAAAGAGGTCTGGATCCAAGATCCTTCAAATGCGGTCCCGATTATATCGATCCCATGTTCCACGGCAAGGTGCTGGGGATAGAGAGCAGGAACCTCGATATGTTCTTCATGGGAGAGGAGAGGCTGAGAAAGACGCTTTCGAAGGCTGAAGGGGGATATGCGGTGATTGAAGGAGTCATGGGAGTGTATGACGGAAACGATCCTTCTTCTGCAGCGGGTTCATGTTATGAGGTCGCAGCCGTAACCTCGACACCCATTGTTCTCACAGTAAATGCCGGCGGGGTGGGCAGGACTGTTATCTCCATGATCATGGGGGTGCTGTCGGATGATGTGCATTCCCTGATAAAAGGGATCATCCTGAACAATATGTCCGGCGGATATTACAAAATGCTCCTTCCGGAACTGGAAAAGAGCATTGGCGGGATAAGGCCTGATGTAAAGATACTGGGGGCGTTCCCAAAGACTAAGGGTATTGATTTTGAGAGCAGGCATCTGGGACTTAAGCTCCCCGGGAAATCGGATGATACACTTGGCAGGATCGAATACGCTGCTGAAGTGTTTGATGAAAATATCGATGTTGATGCCATGATCGGCCTGATGCGAAGTGCTCCGGATATCACTGCCCCAAACATGACGGATACTTATGAAAATGCATCCGCAGTATGCAGTGGTACCCTTTCCGGTCCGGGTTTTTCCGGCACAGACCTTACACTTGCCGTGGCGCTTGATGATGCATTCTGTTTTTATTACCGTGATAATATAGAGATGTTTGAGGAAAGAGGAGTTAAGGTTAAATATTTTTCTCCCCTTGATGATGAGTGCGTTCCGGAGGATGCTGACGGTATTCTGATCGGAGGAGGATATCCGGAACTGTATCTTGACAGGCTGTGTGCCAATAAGTCCATGATGACATCCCTAAAGGAATTGATATGCAGTGGAATCCCATCGCTTGCAGAGTGCGGTGGTTTCATGTACCTTGGAAGGGCTGTGGAGGATGCTGACGGGAAGGTGTATCAGACTGTGGGAGCCTATGAAGGCATAAGTAAGTTTACCGGACGAAGCGTGAGATTCGGGTATATGCTGATCCTGGATGCGGATGTGCCTGACAGTCTCGTAAAGTGCATGAAGGGACTTAAGGGGCACGAATTTCATTATTACGATTCTGATATGAACGGTGATGCCTGTACCGCCAAAAAGCCCTTCAGGGATACACAGTGGAAATGCATCATAGATCAGAACAACGGCATCTGGGGATTTCCGCATTTCTATTACGGATCCGCACCTGCATTTGTTGACGCTTTTATTGTGAAGATGAGAGAGGTCAGGGATGGAAAACTCAAGTAAATTTTTTGCAAATAAGGACTGTTCATATTATCCCTGCCACAGGATCGAAGGTGACATGAACTGCCTTTTCTGCTTTTGTCCGCTCTATAATCTTGCCTGTCCGGGAAATTATACTATAATCGATAAAGGGGACAGGAAGATAAAGAGCTGCAAGAATTGCAATTTTCCTCATGTTCCCGGCAATTACGATAAGGTGATGGAGTATCTCAGAGCACGCGGCAGAGAAACGGCAGGCGGCTCCGACAGGGACGATAAATGAAGTTTTCCGTTATAATAGTTTCTCTCAATCCGGGAGAAAAACTGATACAGACTGTAAGATCCGCACTTTCGCAAAAGGATGCGGATATTGAGATCATCATAAAAGACGGTGGTTCGAAGGATGGATCCCTCGGCGCTGTCAGGGAACTGATGTCAGACGGTACAGATACCGCAGTCACTGCAGGAACTGCCCCTTCCTCGGGCGATGGCGCTGACCATGCAAAAGCCGCATCGGTAATAAGGATCATAGAGCGTAAGGATACCGGGATATACGACGGAATGAACCAGGCCATAACAGAGGCTTCGGGTGATCATCTCATCTTCATGAACTGCGGAGACTATTTCTATGATGATATGGTGCTGGCGCGGTTTGAAAAGGCGGCAGCAGAGTATATCTCTTCCCATGGAGCACCCTCTGATGATAAGCCGCTAATACTCTACGGCAGCAGATATTCTTCCATCACAAAAAGTGTCGAGTATATTTCTCCTAAGATCACTCCTCTTGTCTGCTACAGGAATATCCCCTGCCATCAGGCCATGCTCTACTCGAAGGAGTGTTTTTCTAAGAGACTTTTCAGACCTGAGTATAAGGTAAGGGCAGATTATGAGCATTTCCTTTGGTCGGTCCTCAGGAACAATACCTCTGCCGTATATGTTGATGAGCCTGTATGCCGGTACGAAGGCGGAGGTTATTCGGATAACCCTAAGCAGGCAAAGAGGTCAGCTGATGAACACAAAGAGATCACCGGAATGTATCTCACGAAGTGGCAGCTTTTCTATTGCAGGCTTTATATGATAGTAACCCTCCAGCCGCTTCGCAAAAAGATTTCCTCGGGGCGTTTGTCCGGCTTATATAATTTGCTTGTGAAAAAGATATACCGCAGATGATCTTCCGAAACGGTAGAGCTTCTGAAAATGACTTCTGAAAATGTTTTAAATATCCGCTAAATATTTCAATAAATTCTCCGATATATGTTCTATAGGGAGAGAGTCGTAAATTTCGCACGGATGCAATCACAGTGTATCCGTGCGTTTTTATTTGTCGGCTCCGGAAAATGTTTTACAAAGAAAAC
>JAEEGL013624587.1_pt1 | contig 21443 bp, 22 predicted proteins | sample 9134231 | NCBI WGS metagenome assembly JAEEGL01 (sample SAMN16246548, study PRJNA631951) | gut metagenome | biome: gut microbiome; feature: rumen; material: fiber-attached | host: Bos | place: Iran: Karaj | collected 2018-10
GTTACGGTTCCATCCGCTTTTATTGATGCATATATATATCCTGCTCTGCATAATTTACCTTTTGTTTTTTGTCCATCAAGATGATATTTTAATCTGTCAACATCTCCCATATAAGGTTTCATCATTTCTTTTTCTTCATCGGTATAAGCTTCCGGATATTTTTTACCACCATATTCCCCGTGAAATGCTGCCAAAGCCATTACAATTCCATGTTTTTTAAATATATCATCGTAATATTTTATTTTATCCATATTTGGAGGATATGCCAAATAACAAACTCCACCCTTAAACCCGTATTTATACAGATACAAAACCTTTCTTATAAAAGGTTCTATTTTACTCTCTAACGGATGAAAATTCATATCAAGTCGCACTCTTTGCGGATTTAATTTTCTTGCAAATGTGAACATATCTCCGGATAATTGACATGTAACTTTAACTGTATGTTTTTTTGATATTGCTTCTATCAATTCAATAAAATTAGGATATAACATTGGTTCTCCACCCGTCACCATTAAATCGCACTCACCATATAAATCATATAATCTGTCCCATAATGCAATCATTTCAGATAATGGCGGATATTTATTATATTTATCCATATCATCCCAAACTTTATCAAACCAACAATAAGGACATCTGAAATTACATCTGTAATGAGAATCCCATACAAAACTTACTTTCCCTCTATTATCCATAATTATATTCCTCTACAATTTATTAAAACAAAACATATACAAACGGTACAACGGCACTACTCTTTGCAAATACTATAAGAAGTCCCAAAATAAGAAATACCAGAAACATGGGTAATAACCACCATGCCTTATGTTCCCAAAAAAACTTCCAAAAATCTTTAAAAAACTCTTTCATAAGATTTGCCTCTTATATTTTCATTTTTTTATAATACATTTCTTCAACTTCATCTATCGGACCAAATGCCATTTGATTTCCATGATCTATATACAGAGCATTCTTGCATAATCTTTTTGCATCACCTATACCATGAGAAATAAACAAAATAGTATGACCTTCATTAAGAATTTTTTCAAAAGCTTTTGTACATTTTTTTTGAAATGCAATATCTCCAACAGATAACACCTCGTCAACAAGAATTATTCCATGTAAAGTTTGAATTATTGTTGCAAATGCAAGTCTTGATATCATTCCGGAAGAATACTCCCCGAGCTTTGTTCCTACAAAATTTTCAAGTTCAGCAAACTCTATTATAGAATCAAATTTTTTATTAATTTCTTTTCTTGAAATTCCATGTAATGCACCATACAAATATACATTTTCCAGTGCAGTAAATCTTAAATTAAAACCAAGTCCCAACTCAAACATACAAGAAACTTTTTCTCTTATGTCAAATGTTCCGGAAGTTTGCTTTAATATTCCGGATAAAATTCTAAAAAGCGTTGTTTTACCGGCACCATTATGCCCCAAGACAGCAACCATCTCTCCTTTTTGAACTTTAAAAGTTATATCCTTCAAAGCCCATAAATCTTTTTCAGGAAAAGAACCACTCAATTTATATCTCATAGATGTAAAAAAAGTCAATCTTTCATTTGTTCCTATCTTAAATCTTTTTGAAAGGCGATTGGTTTCTATAACAATATTATTACTCATTGTATCTTCTCTACAAAATAACCTTCATATTTTTTAAACAAAATATAACCTATTGTAAAAAATACTGTCGCTATTATAAAGGTATATAACAATCCTTGTAATTCAGGAAATTTACCATCCAGTAAAATTTCTCTGGAAGCTTTTATAATATGTGTCATCGGATTTAATAAAATCACATTTCTTTTGAACTGAGAAAGCATATCTAAACTATAAAATATTGGTGTCAGAAAAAAACCCATCGTCATTGCTAAAGACCAAATTCTTGTCATATCCAAAAAATATACCCCTATTAATGCCAAAAGGAAAGATATCCCTATAGTTAAATAAAGTGTCAACAATAAAATAGGTATAAGGAATAAAACATTTATTGATATAAATCCCTTAATAAACGCACAAAATACAATTAAAATTACCAGTTCTAAAATATGAGAAAATAAAACAGCAAATACAGATGCAAATACTATACACTCTTTAGGAAAAGCTATGGTCTTTACAAAATTACTATATCTTGTAATTGATAATATCGATGCTCCCGTTGCACCGGAAAAAAAATTCCATTGAACCATACCTATAAGCATATAAAGAGGGAAATCCTGTATTTGTTTCATCCAATCCGCAAAAATTGTATATAAAACGCAGAAAAAAAGGAACGGATACAAAAGTGTCCACAAAAAACCAAGAATTGTGCCCTGATCTCTTAATCTAAAATCAGAGAAAGCAAGTTCCCAAATCATTCTCCAATAAACTCTTAAATTTTGTATCATTTTTCACCAATAATTCAATATTATAAAAAAGTCTAACTATCTCGATAATTATAATAATATTGACTATAAAAATCAAATATTTTGAATTAAATTTTAATTTATGATTTTGACAACGTTAGCGTTAAAATATTATTGATTTTGTATATATATTTCAATACAAACAACTACTTTTTATAATTTCTGTTTTTTAAAATAAGTCTTCTTATATTGTCAAGAGCAATATTTGTTGCTCGTTCTCTTATATCCTGTCTTGTTCCGTTAAACATAAATTTTTCTACAATATTCTTACCTTTATAAGAAATGCCTATGTATACAAGCCCGACAGGTTTATCTTTTGTAGCACCACTTGGACCTGCTATTCCGGTAACACTGATTGCATAATCCGAACCGGATAAGTTTAAAAGTCCATTAAGCATTTCGTTTGCAGTTTGTTCACTTACCGCCCCAAACTTTTCTATTGTTTCTTTTTTAACACCTAACATCTTTATCTTTGCTTCATTTGAATAAGTAATAACCGATTGTTTGAAACACATTGAACTTCCGGGCGTATTTGTAAGTTTTGCCGATATCATTCCGCCGGTGCATGACTCTGCAACCGATATGGTCCTTTTAGTTTCTATTAACATTTTTTGAATTACGGATTCTAATGTATCTTCATTATATCCGTAAATATTGTTTCCTAAAACATTAACAAATTCATTATTAATATTTTTCAGAGTATCATCTATTATTAGTTCATTTTCACCGCTAACAGATACTTTAACATCTATTAAGTATTTATGTGCCAATATAGCAAATTCTATATCATCGTTATTTGATAAATAATCTATTGTAGGCTTTATTTTTTCATCTACTAAAGATTCAGCCATACCACAAACATGCAGTATTAATATTTTTTTCATTTTAACTTGATAACTTTTCATGAATGGCAATATATTTTCTTCAAACATCGGTTGCATTTCTCTTGGAGGGCCCGGTAGCAAAAATATTGTTTTACGAATTTTTTTATTTTCATTTTCAATGTATTGAAAATGAAGCATTTGCCCAGGAGCAGTTCCAAATCTGTTCTCCAAAATTTTTGCACCCTCTAAAATATAAGCCTGCCTTTCATTATTTGAAGCGGGACAATTTATTCCTCTTCTTTGAAAATATTGAACAATAGCTTTTTGAACTACTTCATCTTTATAAGTTTGTATATTTAAAACTTCAGAAACAGTTTCTACCGTTATATCATCAAAAGTAGGACCTAACCCCCCGGTTACTATAATTACCGAACTTCTTTTAATTGCCTCTTGTAATACTTGTTTAAATTCTTTTTTTCTATCGGCAACAGCAGTAATTAAAGATAATTCTAAACCTATATCACTAAGCTTCGAACCTATAAAGCTTGCATGAGTATTAAGTTTACCTGTTAGAAGTTCACTTCCACTACAAATTAATTCTGTATTCATTTTAAACCTTAATTATAAAATTTTGATTGTTCCTGCTGAGCATTTTCCTTATTTGTTATCTGCCCAAATCTCATCTCATATTTAGCAACATTATCTTGTAATGCCTGCAAAAACTTCTTTGCATGCAACGGAGACGTTATTATTCTGTTTTTAACTTTTGCCTTGCCATTTTGCGGTTGAACAAAAATAAAATCAATAATAAATTCCGTTTGAGAGTGAGTTATTAAAGCTAAATTAGAATAACTTCCGTTTGCCGTCTGCTCATCTATTTCTATTTTAATTTCCTGTTTTTTTATCTCTTCACTCATAATTAGTTCTCCAAATATTAATTATTATTTTAGATATTATACAAATTACATTATAAAATCAAAAACTTATTTATATATGCCTGTAAAAAAATACTTCATATTCTTTATTTTCTTTATTATTCAAATAAAGTGCATTTTCAAAAACATAATTTTCATAAATGTTTTTTGTCAATAAAGCTAGATTATCGGACTCATTTACATTAAATTCATCGGTATAAATTTCAGGATGCTGTTTAACAGCCATAGAAAACATTTTCATTCTTTCATTTATACTAAAATCGCCAATAACAACAACAATATCCGTATTCAAACTTTTAAATTTATGTACATAATAAGGTTTATAAATTTCTGCATTAATATTGTTCAATTTTAATGCATTAAACAAAGTACTTTCCTTTATAACAGCCTGAGGGAAAGACAATAAAAACACAGACTTATTCTTATAGTTAGATTTTATATAATTTAATAAATCTATCAAAGATTTATGTTTATTAGGATACATTATATCTTCATTCTTTATATTATAGTATCTAAATTTTCCAAACTCCAAACCCAACATATCAGGTTTATATGAAAGAATAAAATACTGCATAATACATATAAAAAATACTACCCCTATAGTATATCTTTTAATATTCCCTTTTAATTGTGTTAAAAAGACGGAACAAATAAGTATTATTGCAGGTATAAAACCCGCAAAGTATTCTATCTTTTTGTGATGTGGCATAAACGTTACAATCAGCCAAGGGACAATAATCCAAAAAACAAAAAGATATTTATTTTTATTTCTGTATTTAAATAAAAAATAAATTAAACTTATAATAAACAATACAAATATCGGGATAGATAATAAATCTTCCCATAAAGATACTGTAACTATTTTAATACTATCAAAAGAAAAAACAGGTGCAACTTCCGTAAAAGGTTCATTTATAAGTTTTAATATTATCCACTCCTGAAAATAATGAAATCCTGAAATAAGACATCCTATTAATATAGTTATTAATATATTTATAATTTTTTTTACATTTATATTTTCTATGAATGAAATAATAACGATATATAACCACGGAACAAAAAAATAAGCCAAAAACTCATCTTTTATAAGTAAACCTATTCCAACGGTTATTCCATAAAACACAGACCATTTTAAATTTTTAAAATAATCGGTTTTTATTAAACAATATATATTTGCCGTAATTGCACTTATAATCTGATAGTCTTGATGACCATATTGTCTTGATAAGCCATATATTGCAGGTACCAATGCAAATAATATCATTGCAACATTTCCGGTTTCTTTATCTTTGATTTCCACTCCTATTTTATATATAAAATATAACGAAATTAAAAAAAAGACATAATTTACAAATATTATTTGTAAATCAAAATATTCTGTCCCAAATAAAAAAAATATACATTTCATTATCCAAGTTAGTAATGGAGCATTTCTGTGAAGGAATGAATTTTCAAAAATATCAGCGAAATGAACTGCAGATATACCATCTATGATTATAGGGGCATTGATACACCACCAAATAATATTAAAAATCAAATAAAAAAAAGAAAGTAATAAAAAGATTATAAAACCAGTATCAATTTTTTTATTTTTCAAATCAACAAACATAAAAAATTATTATTTGCCAAATAAATTTTTCAAAACCGTTTTTGACAAAACCTCTGAAACGGTATTTACAACATCAAATGATGTTTTCGGATTGGATAATGTTCCTGTAATTTTCATTGAAACGTATGCTCCGGTGTTAACAACCAAATTCAAAACCTCATTTGCAAAATTTATTGTTCCGGTAGTAGTTATTGTGGTTGCCGGCATAACAATGGAAATATCTTTTGTTTTCATTAAGCCATCTGTAAATATTACATCGGTCTTTATACTATTATAAACAATATCATCACGATTTTGCTTTTGTACAGTTGAATTTTTATCATGATTCAAAACATTAAATATTGTAAGAAATATTTTTGCATATTTATTTTGAGCAAATTCTTTTGTATTAGTTATTGTTCCACTACTTACAGTTAAATTAAATGTTCCATTTGCTTTACCAAATGACGAATTCTTTATACCGGTAACGGACGTGTTCAAAGTTGCTTTTTTACTTGTTAAATATGGTACATCTATTTGAGAAATATCTATATTCGCATAAACATTCAAATTTGAACTTTTATTTTTCTTTGTTGCTTGTTGTTCTTGTTTCTTATTTTCCTGTTTATTGTTGTTTGTATCAGAAGATGTTGTTTGCGTACTTTTTTTAATAGTAAGCTTATCCATAACAAAATTTAATTTAACATCATCATTTATATAAGAACCTTTTGCTTTAAAGTTACCACCATTAAAAATACCGTTAAATGTACTTACAGTAATATTTTTATTCGATTTTGCAGACAAATCCAAATTCAACTTTGATACTTTTGCAATATCAGAATAATCAAATGCCAAATTTTTACAATTTAACGTTCCACTAAAATTCGTATTTGACACAATAGCATTCGATTTTACTTGTCCTGCTAAATTATATTTAGGAAAATTTTTTGCAATATTGTCCAATAACAAGTTCAAATTAAACTTTAAATTATAAATAAAGTTTTTTTCATTACTCCAATTTATATTTCCTTTAATATCTGCCATTGAATCAGCAAGTTTTATATTGCACTTACTTATATTTGCTTTTTTATTATCCAACTCAAAATTCGTTGATAAATCTAACATTGCACTGGGAATCATAAATTTATAAGAATCAATATAAGAAAAGTTTTTAATTTCCATTATGCCATTTAAACTGTTTTGAGTTAATTCCATATCGGTTTTTAGTGAACCTTCTAAATTTTTAGACAAAAAGCTTGAAAAACTATTCAATAAAATATCAGCAACTACTTTTAAATCATATTGTAATTTCGGTTGAGACCAATCAATATTTCCGGAAATATTTGATGATGAGTCCGGTAAAACCAAACTTAAACTATCTACTGTTGCATTCATAGAAGATATATTAATTGTTGATTTTGTTTTTAAATCTATGGAACTTATGTTAAATTTACTTCCTATATCAAAAAAACCTTCGAAAAGTCTCTCATTAATGTTTTGCAATGAAATATTACAATCAATATCACAAATATTTAATCCGTTTACCGTTCCGTTAATTTGAATATTTGAATCTTTAACAGATGCCGAAAGTTCTTTTATATTTAAAAATATTTTATCCATATCAAAATTATTCAAATTAATAAGGAGTTCAGACTTTATCGGCAAATATATATCCTTTTTATCCTGTTTATATTTAACAGCAAAAGAAGTTTTACATAAAAATTCTTTTACAAACGAAAAATGTTTAACACTCATGTTAAAATTTTCAATATCAATATACAAATCACTTGTATAATCTTTAAAACTTATATTTGCATTTTCTATAGTAAAATTATCAATTTTCAGATTAAAAGACGTATCTTTTTTTTCTTCACTGTTTTTAATAGTATCAGTATTTGAATCCTCTTGTGAATTTTTGGAACTGTTTAACATATCATTAAAGTTAAAAATACCTTCTTTATCTTTAAAAACACTCACATCCAATGACTTGAGTGTTATGTTATTTATTTTTACTTCTTTATGTAATAAAGGTAACAAAGATATATCTATGGCCAACTTGTCAGATTTAACAAATATTCCATCGTTAAAAGTAGATTTTTCAGACATTTTAAAATTATTCAAATCAAAACCGAAAAAATGAAAAGATAAACTATCAAAACTTACTTCCCTGTTTAAATTTGTTTTTGCATATTCAACAATATAATTTCTTATTTTGTCTTCATTTACAAAAACCTTTAAAGCCGTATATACACCTACACACAACAAAGTTACTAAAACAACAAACAACACTAAAATAATTTTTAATTTTTTCATAATCTGCCTTTACTTCCTATATTTATTTACATTTTAAAACTATCACCAAGATAAACTTTCCTTGCTTCAGGACTATTTAAAAGCGTTTCAGCACTTCCTTCAAGTAAAATCTTCCCCTCATAAACTATGTAGGCTCTATCTATAATTTCAAGTGTTTCCCTAACATTATGATCCGTTATTAGTATTCCCAAACCTGTATCTTTTAATTTTGAAATAATCTTCTGTATATCGGCAACAGTTATCGGATCTATTCCAACAAAAGGTTCATCCAATAGTAAAAATTTAGGATCATTAACTAATGCTCTAGCGATTTCACATCTTCTTTTCTCACCGCCGGACAATGTAGTACTTAATTGTTTTCTTAATTTTGTAAGACCAAAATCTTCCAATAACTTATCTACTTTTTCCTTTTGTTGCTTTCTTGATATGGGCAAAGTCTGGGCTATTGCCATTAAATTATCTTCTACGGAAAGACCTCTGAAAATCGATGTTTCCTGCGGTAAATATCCTATACCCGCTCTTGCCCTTTCATACATTGGCGCATGTGTAATATTTTTGTCATCGAGATAAACATTACCATCATAAGGCTCTATTAAACCAACTGTCATATAAAAAGTTGTTGTTTTACCGGCACCATTAGGTCCCAAAAGACCGACTATTTCACCTTGAGATACGTTTATACTTATGGAATTCACAACCATTCTGTGTTTATACTTTTTATATAACGATTTTGCTTGAAGTATCATTGTTTTATCTCCAAATTATTAATATCTTCAATAATAATCTTACCTTCAACATTATTTTTCATTTGAACAGTTTTTGTATCGTAAAACAAAGAAATTTCATCCGCTTTAAAATGAGCTTCTTTATCATCTTGCTTTATATCAACAGCAGGTTTATTTTTATCCTTTTGCATTATTAAGCTATTGTTTTGTCTGTCTAGAAATGCATTGTCGGATGTTATTGTCCCTGATGATGATATTATTTTAACATTATCTTTTGCTTTCGCAGATTCGAAATTTTTATTTAATTCTATCGTATCAGCATATAAAAAAACCGTATCAGTTGAATTTGCAAGATTATATTTAATTGTAGGATTACCATCCCATAACTTACCGCTATAACTTTTTATATTATAAACAGCTTTTTTAGAACTTGCATTAATTATACTTCCATCTTCATTTCTTACCACAAATTTTATATTCCCATTTGCATCTATATTATCCGTTTGTTTATAGTAAATCATATTATCCGCGGTAATCGTATTTGCCCCTCTAACAATTTTAGCATTTCCTTTGAAAATTGTTTTTTCACCGGAATTTTTTATTATCATTTCCTTTCCGGTGATTTCGGTTTTTTGTTTAATAGTATTATTTTGTGTATCTGCAAAACAAACACAAAATACAAAAAACAAAATAGATATAAAGTAAATTTTTCTAATCAAGGACTATCCTCTGGTTTTTAATAATTATATTATTTAACTTTGTATCCGATTCAAATCCCTTACCATATATTACATCTTTACCTTTTGTAATTTTTATATCACTATCGGAATAAACTTTTTCTTTTATATGATCATAATTTACATCTTTTGTTTCCAAAACCTCACCATCTGCCGTTACAACTTTACATTCACCTATTACTTTTACATTGTTTGTATCTAAACTTATCTGTCCTGTTTTTGCCGTCAAAGTTGCACTATATTTACCATTATTATCATAAAACTTTACTACCGGCTTTGTTAAAAAAGCTACATTTTCCGATTCTTTTATAACGGCAATATCGGAATTTAAAATAGTTTTTATTTTACCGGCTTTTGTTTCCGTAATTACAAAATTTTCTATTGTTTGAACAGTAGCTAACTTATCATTATAATTAAAATCTCTCATACAGGAAGGGAATAAAAATATACACAATAATACAAGAGAAATATAAATCTTATTGTTGTTTAGTTTTCCATCTTTCATGAAACCACACCCACTGTTCCGGATTTTGTCTTATATATTTTTCCAGTTCTTTCGTAAGTTTTGCAGTAAAATTCTTTACATCCGTATCAAAATCTCCTGTAGACTTATCGGGAACTATTTCATCAGTATACACCAAAGTATGTTTATAATTTGATAATCTTTTATCTAACGTAAGTATAACCGGTGTCCCCATTTTTAAAGCGATTGAGGCAAGACCAAGCGGTGTTGAGGCAGGAAACCCGAAAAAATCCACAAAAACACTTTGAACAGATGTATCTTGATCTATCAACATTGCAAGGATTTCATTGTTTTTTAATGCTTTAATCATTTTTCTTGCAGAAGATTTATCGGATCTTAATATAACCGTTTCATTCATACTTTCTCTATATTTAACAAGCATATTATTTAAACCGTCTATATATATTTTCTTTGCTATAACATTTACCGGATAATGTTTTGCAACGGCAAGAGCGGAAAATTCCCAATTTCCAAAATGTGCTGCCAAAATAAGAAGTCCTTTTTTCTTTTCCAATGCTTTATCGTAAATTTTCTTTTGTTCTTGTGTCATAGAAACTACGGAATTAACAAATTCATCACTCATTTTTGAAATACTTAAAACTTCAAAAAAGTTTTTAGCTTCATAAATAAATATGGTTTTAATTATTTTTGTTATTTCTTCTTTTGATTTTTCGGGAAAGCACATTGTAAGATGTTTTCTTGCTTTATTTCTTGCATCTTTAACAACATAATATGCAAGAAAGCCCAATATATCGGCCAAAAAACCTACACAAAACTTATATGGCAATATTAAAACTATCTTAGAAAATAGCCATGCCGCATAAAAATAACATTGCCGTATATATTTTTTCATAATCTCTCTTTTATTATTTGTTTCCAAAGATTATTTGCTTTTAAAACAATTTCTATAGTTTCTCTTAAAACACCTTTTCCACCATCATATTTTGAAATATATTTTGCAATTTTTTTTACTTCATCAACCGCATCTTTAGGACAAACAGAAACACCTGCAATGTTCAAAACTGATAAATCTATAATATCGTCTCCAATATATGCAATTTGTGAACTTTCTATATTCATTTTGTTTGCTATTTTTATAACTTCTTTTTTCTTATCTTTACATTCTTGAACAAGATAATCCACGCCTAATTCTTTTGCTCTTAATTCAACCTGTCTGGATTTTCTTCCGGTAATCCATGCAATTTTTATATTCGGCAAATATTGTTTAATTAATCTGATTGCCAAACGATCTCTAACATTCCAAATTTTTACTTCTTCATTATTTTCCAAAATAATAACTTCGCCGGCAGTTAAGACTCCATCAACATCGGTTGCTATTAACTTTATATTTTTGGCATAACTTAATAACTTTTTAGTATATTTCATTATTTATTTTGCTCCGTAACAGTTTGATTATTTAACCATGGTGTAATTTCTTTAGGAATATCTCTCATATAATCTTTTAGCAAAAAATTGAACAAGAAAAACAATAAAACTATCACTACATATATTACCCCTAAAGAAGTAAGTAACCATTTAAGAGTTGGTGTCCAAGTATATTTATACTTTTCTATTCCTTTATTCATTACTTTTTACCTTTAACCAACATATCTATTTGTTTTACTTGTTTAAGTAAGGCTTTAAATGTCTTTATATCTATACTATTTGCCCCGTCAGACAATGCTTTATTCGGATTTTTATGAACTTCCAAAAATAAAGCAGCAATGCCTATAGCCGTTGCTGCTTTTGCAAGCGGTAAAACAAATTGTCTGTCTCCTGCAGAAGATGTTCCAAAACCTCCCGGTCTTTGAACACTATGAGTCGCATCAAAAATTACCGGATAACCAAATTTTCTCATTATTTCTATTGAACGAAAATCCACAACAAGATTTCTGTATCCAAAACTTGCTCCTCGTTCCGTAAGAGAAATTTTATTATTGTACTTATTCATTTTATTTATCACCTGTTTCATATCTTCAGGAGCCAGAAATTGCCCTTTTTTTACATTTACCGGCAAACCTGTCTTGGCACATGCAACTACCAAATCCGTCTGTCTACATAAAAAAGCAGGTATTTGTATAACATCAACAACTTGTGCAACCATTTGAACATCTCTTGTACAATGAACATCCGTAAGGACGGGAACTTTTAATTTCTCTCTTATTTCTTTCAAAATCAAAAGTCCTTCTTTTATTCCTGGACCTCTATAAGAATCTATGGAAGAACGATTTGCTTTATCATAAGAAGCTTTAAAAATAAAGTTTATTTTTTCTTTTAGGCAAATATCTTTTAATTGTTTTGCCAAACCAAAAGCCTGTTTTTTACTTTCAATAACACATGGACCTGCAATAATACTTAATGGCAAGTTGTTTGAAATTTCAAATTGTTTTTTTATATTTATTTTTATGCTTTTCATAATTTTTAATTATACAAATTATTTAACGATTCTTGCAAAAAGTTTATAGAAAAAACCGCGAACAAATTATAAATTCATCCGCGGCTTTATTTAATGTTAAAACTAAACTTTTATTTTTCTTCAAGTACCGGTTTTACAGGTTTAGGAACAGGTATCGGCTTAGGTTCTTTTTTCACTCTTATTAACTTATTAAACTGTTCGTTATTTAGAATTTTTTTAAGTTCTGCTTTCGTATCTACTATAATTTTAAATTTAGCTTTTGATAATTCCGAAATATCGGCACTAATTTTATCTATTAAATTGAAATCTGCAAATTCTTTACTAAACTCTTCTTCTAATGTTTTTGTCTTATCCGTTAAATCTTTTTCTAATGTTTCCAACTCTTTTTTGTTTTTTTCAAATAAACTTTCAACTTTTTCCTGTTGCTCTTGAGTAAGATTCAATCTTTCGGCAAGCATATCGTATTTACTAGGCTCAGTTATCATTTTACTAAACTGTTTGCTCGTTAAAACATCTCTTATTTGCTGTTTTTCGGAAACTTTAGAAGCAATCTTTTTATTACATAATTCGTTTATTTCTTTAGTTAATTTAGTTATAGTTTTTTTACTATAGTTTTCTTTACTTAATTCTTTATCCAATTCGTCAAATTTATTTTTAATATCCGTGCTTATTGTTTCGTTAATTTCTCTACTTGCTTCACTTATTTGTTTTATTTTATCTTTTTGTTCCTTAGATAAATCTTTTAAAAATCTAAAATTACATCCATTTCTTAAATCACATTCTCTTTTGAAATTATGAAATTTCGGTTCATTTTTAATTTCAGGTCCTAACCCCAAAAACATAAATATTTCACATTCTTGAAATTGTGCGGGACAAATTTTTTTCTCAAATCTATTACAGTTTTTATAACCTTTTTCAAATTTGTTTTGTTCAAGTGGCATAGCAAATGATGTAACGGAAAGTGCTAAAACCAACGACAAACTTAAAAATACTTTTTTCATTTTCATAAAAATTCTCCTTTTTTTATTTTTATAACATTTCGACTTGTCAAATAAGAAAAAGTTACACATGTGTTTTGTTATACAATCAAAATACACAATAAAAGTTTTAAAGTTTTGTCTCTATTAGTTTAATAATATCATCAATCGTTTTTAAGACAACTATTTCACCTATAGAAAAATGAATATTAAAACGTTTTTCTATTTCATCTATAATATTAATTTGCGACAATGAATCCCAACCCTTAATATCAGATACTTCCATATCTTCTGTTATTGTTAAATTTTCTTCCTCTAAAACATCCTTAAAAACATCTTCCAACGTTTTTAATATTTGAGTCTTTTCCATTTATTTCTCCATATAAAATTTATTATCCCAAAATACTCATTTCACACTTGCTACAATCAAATTTTAGTTCGTATTTATTACCAAAATTATCTTCTATATACCATGGAAGTTTAGGAATATATTTATTATTTTTTTTGCTGCAATATCCTTGCTCGTATCTTATACAATATCTTCCATTCCATATTTGTTTATTTTTAATATTCTTATCATATTCTATACCATATTCAATATTTTTAACTCCATGCTGTTTATAAAACCTTACTGCTCTTGCATTTACTACATTATCTAAAGCCGTAATATTTTTTTTGGGATATATAATGGTATTATTTATTATTTTACCTTTCTCTTTTGGTCTATGTTTTTCCCTCATTATTCTTAATTTCAAGTATAAATTATTCCGTATTTTTAACAGATCTTCTTCTTTTATATTTATTTTTTTAGGTATTTTAATATCAACAACTTTAAATTCATACTCTTTATTATTAAAAGTATTCAATAATTTATCTTTTAAAATTTTCGATCCAAAATCTTTTTTGCATATTATGAACGTTGTAATACCATCTTCATCTTTTAGTAATATTTTATATTCTTTTTTATTGCTTTCAAATATTGTCAGCTTTACCGATATATATCTATACGTGCATGCATTTTCTATTTCAGTTATTGCTTTTGTATTTACTATCCTATACAACCTAAAGTTTTCTATTCTTATGTTGTTTTTATCTATATAATATTTATTATTTTTAACATTAATAATATTTATTATTTCATTTGCCTTATTTTTTAAACATAAAAATCTATCACCAACAGACAATTTTGATTTTGTTTTTATTTTCAAAACATTTCCTTTTTGTTTTTCGACTTTACCTATATAGACTCCATATTTACTTTTTGAATTTACATTTTCAAATTTTCTTCCATTAAAAAAATATTCAGTAAAGCCTTTATTAAACACACTATTTAAATTCGGTTTAAAATCAATTACTGATGTTCCGCTAGACAATCTTCTACCATATTTCTTATTTTTCTTTAAAATATCATTTGCCTTTTTATTTGCCAAAGCAACAATATTTTTCAAATAACTTAACTCTCTTTGTCTTCCTTCTATTTTAAAAGATGTTATACCAACTTTAAACAATTGTTCCAATTTCCCTAATAAATTTAAATAATGTATATGTAACAATGTATCATTTTTAACTATATACTTGCCGTCAGCATCTAAAAGATTATAATAACTTGTACAATTTGTAATGCACGCTCCGTTGTTTGAAGAAAAATATTGATAATTTAAAATATTTTTTTTAGCCAGTGTATTTTTTATCATCTGTGCGTATTTGAAATGACAATTACCACTATATGCCACACACATTGTTCCATGGATAAAGACTTCCAGAAGGATATTTGTATGTTTTTTTATATCTTTTATTTCGTTAAAAGTTAATTCTCTAGGTAAAATTACTCTTTTTATACCTATTTTGGATAAAAAATTTATTTTGTCTGCAGTTAAACACTTTGTATTGACACTTGCAAAAACAGGAATGGGAGGCAAATCCAATGTTAAAATTCCCATATCACTGATAATAAGAGCATCAACACCTATTTTATATAATTCATTTATGGTCTTTTTTATATATTTAAAATCTTCTTCTATATATATTGTGGAATTTAATGTTACATATACTTTTACCCAATACCTATGCGCAAAATCCACCAATTTTTTCACATCATCTATTGAATTCGAACACCTATTTCTTAAACTAAATTTTTCACAGGCAATGTATACGGAATCCGCTCCGCATTTTACAGCTTCAATTCCATAGTTCAAATTCTTTGCAGGTGCTAATATTTCAAGTTTTTTAAACATTTTTGTTCTATTCATACATATTATCTATTAAATTTTTATATCTATCATAAATTTTATTTCTTATAATTGTATATTTTCTTGTCATAAAGCCATTCTCAATCGTAAACGGTTCGTTTATAAAACATATATCTTTTATTTGTTCCGTCCACCTAAAAAATCTGTTCTCACCTATTAAATTATTAATATCTATTAATATATCTTTTTTTAATAAATCTTTGCCTGTTTGTTTATTAATATCAATATTTTTGTTTTCTATCCATTTAAACACATAATCTTGTTCAAGAACAGCTAATGCCGTTAAATAAGGTTTATCTTGTCCAAAAACAACTATTTGTTTTATAAATTTCGATTTATTACATATTTCTTCTATTTTAACACTATCAACATTTTCACCATTATTGAGAACTATCACACTCTTATCTCTTCCAATAAAATATAAAAAGTTTTCCTCATCTATATATCCCAAGTCTCCTGTTATAAGATATCCATCATAATCAAATACTTTTTTAGTTTCTTCTTCATTATTATAATATCCTTTCATTACTTGCTTACCTTTAACTTTAATCATTCCTTTTTCATTACATCCAAGTTTTTTATTTGTTTTTAAATCGGCTATTATAACATCCATATTTGGATTTATTTTCCCTACGGAATAAATTTTTTTGTTTTTGTTTGATGTATATGAAATACAAGCACAAGTTTCGGTAAGTCCGTACTGTATCATTAAATTTATTCCCATACTCGCAAAAAGTTTTTCAGTATTTTTATTCACAAATGCACCAAATGTAATTATTGAACAATCCGGATTTAAAAATTTATTTATTACTTTCCTTGAAAAAAAGTTATTAAAAACAGAAATAAATATCGATATGGGAGTTAACAATAACTTCATTGCTATATTTTTACTATATTTAAACTTTATGTCATAGTATACATTAGACATATACAAAGCAATGGTATTAAATACCTGAAATATCTTTGAAGTATTAGAAATTTCTTCATTATATTTTTCAATAATATCATCTAACAATTTAGGAACACATAACAAATATTGAGGTTTATATTTTTTTAAAGATTTCATATATTTGTTATAGTTTGTGTAAATTATAGTATTACCCTTTAACAACAATGCCCATTCATTTAATCTCGGAGCAACATGCGATAAAGATAATATACTTACGCTTGTTCCTTGAATAAAATCATTTATGTTATCAAAATAATCATAAAATGCCAAAAGGATTTGTTTATGACTATACATTACACATTTAGGCACATTATTTGATGTGCCGGAAGAAAAAAACATTGTAGCTGTTCTATCTTTTATACACTTTTTTGAACTATCCGTTTTCAAGATAACTTTATTTATTTCTTCTATAATATCATACGTATAAAATTTCTTATTTTTCTCATTTTTCGATAAAATTGATTTGTCGACATAAAAAGTATGAATAAGAATCTTATCTTGTACTATATTATTTATCAAACTTATATTATCCGTAAACAAAACTTTAATATTCATCTTATTAACAAAATATTTTATTTCCGAATAACTTGAGTTTGAATCACATGAGACCGATACAAAATTACTCTTCATTATTGCCTGATCTATGACATGCCATAACGGGTGAGGATTTAGACAAAGTAAAAGGTTAGAACCTTCTTCAATGTTTAAGTTTTCCAATATTTGTGAGACTTTATTTATCTTTTCATTTAATTCACAAAAAGATAAGCTATATCCGGTGGTTTCATCTTTTAATGCAGTTCTTGAACCATACTTAACAGCCAATTGTTCCCAAATTTCTACAATTGAATCCATTATCATTCCTACAACAATAAAGTAACATCCTAAAAAGAAGAATATATAAAATTATTAGGAATATGTAAGCCAAAACATGTAATTAACAAAATTAAAATTAATAACACAAATAAATATGATATGAGTGAAATTTTATTTATACAAAAATTTTCTATATCTATTTTCTTTTCTTTTAAAACATCTACAATAAATAACACCAGAATTCCTATAGGTATTATATAAAAATCCTTTACATAAATACTATCAACATAAAGACTAAAATCAAACGAAGAAAAAATTTTAAATATTATATAAAACCCTTCTTTTATATCGTGTGCAATAAAAAAGATCCAACAAAAACATAGTAGTATGTAAACACCTATCATTTGTGTAATTCTATAAATTAAATTATTCTGCACAAACTTATATTTTTTATATATTATTTTTAAATAATCATGAATAATATCCGTAAATATCAAATATATACACGGGAGTAAACAATTACCAAACATTGCTTTTAAATTTCCGCCATGCCATAAACCTGCAAAAATCCATACAAAAATATAAGCAATAAAAACAGGAATATGATTAGCCAGCCATTTTGATTTTTTATTTAGATAAAATTTTAATCTAACAATAATTTCACTTCTAATAACAGGATAAAAAATATAGTCCCTGTAGAAAGTAAAAATTGTTATATGCCATCTTTGCCAATGTTGATGAAAACTTATTGAAAAAAACGGATTACGAAAATTCTCAGGAAGTTTTATACCAAAGCAGCGTGAAACACCTAATACTATATCCATTGCCGCAGAAAAGTCAATATAAAGCTGTAAGCCAAACAAAACAACTCCCAATATAAGAGACAAACTCGGATATGAAGTATAATTTTCAAATATGGTATTTACAACTATGGCAATTCTATCAGCAACAACAACTTTTTTTAATATTCCCCATAAAATTCTTATTATTCCAAATTTTATATACGAAAAATTTATTTGCCCTTGGGAAAAAAACTGTTCCTTTGTATCATTATGTCTTACAATAGGCCCCATTAACAACTGTGGAAAATAGATTGAAAAAAGGATATGTTTAAAAAAATTTGATTCAAAAACAGTAACTTTTCTATATACATCTACAACATAAGCCACCAAAATCAATGTGTAATAAGATATACCTACAGGAATTATTATATTTTTTACAATATTTTCTTTTATATTAAAATTTTTACTAAAGAAATAAGTTAAATAAAAAGAAATATCGGTAAATTTAAAAATAAATAGGCAAAAAAATAATACAACTACAGTTAATATTAATATTTTTACTTTAAATTTTTCTTCATCATTTTTGTCTATATAATAAGCTCCTATATAAGAAACAAAAACTACAGACAATGTATATAAGAATCCAAAAAAACCGGAAACAAAATATAGAAACAATAAACTTACAATTAACAGAAAAACCCAGCGAATTTTGATTGGAATTAAATGATATACAACAAATGATACCAAGGACAATAAAATTAATATATACCAAGCGGATGTCATAAAAGCTAATATCCTATTATATACAAATTTATGATTTAATTATATATTAAAGTATATTTTTTTACAATTTAAAATAACAAATATATCTAATAGAAATATTAGAATAAATTCAATCATTTTAAATATTTAATTTAAAACAACTTATTTTTTGTTTTTTGTTGATTTTTTTAGTTTTTTTGATTTTACTGAAAGTTCTTTTATTAACGGAACTTCACCGCAATCCGGAAATAAATGACAATTTATACATTCGCTCCAAATTTTTTGCGGCAAAATTTCTCTTGATATTACTTCATAACCCATTTTTTTGAAGAAATCAGGTTTAAAACTCAATGCAAATGTCGCATATATACCCAAACTCAAAGCATTTTGTTCAAGTGTTTTTACTATTTTAGTTCCTATACCTTTTCTTGCATAAGTTTTCTCAACTGCAAGTGCTTTCACTTCGGCAAGGTCATCCCAACTTACATGCAAGGCACCGCAAGCGATAACCTTTCCCTTGTTTTCAGCAACAACATATTCTTGTATATTTTCGTATATAGAATTTAGTGATCTATGTAGCATTTCCTTATTGTCGGCATAAAACTCTATTATTCTATGCATTTGTTTTACATCTTGTACTTTTGCAGGTCTTATTTTCATTACAATTCCTATAACTAAAACTTATCTACAAAAAATTTAATACTATTTATTATACTAAATTTAAAATTAAAAACACACACAATATTAAAATATTCTATTAAACATTAGCCAATAATTTCTTTGTATATTTATGTCGAGAATTATTAAAAATTTCTTCTTTATTGTTTTGTTCAACAATTTCACCTTTATACATTACAGCAACATAATCAGAATATTTTTTTGCTATTAAAATATTGTGTGTAATAATTATCATCGTTAAATTCAATGTCTTTTTTAAATCCGCAAATAATTCCAAAATTTGTTTTTGAACAGTTAAATCAAGTCCGGAAGTAGGTTCATCGGCAATAAGGAGTTTAGGATTATTTATTATTGCCATGGCTATCAAAATTCTTTGTTTCTGTCCACCGGAGAGTTGATGAGGATAAGAATTATAAATTCTTTCAAAATCATCAAGCTTTACTTTTTCGAAAACCTCTTTTACTTTTTTTGTTTTTTCTTCTTTGCTTAAATGTTTATTATAAACTTCTAATGCTTCCAAAACTTGTTTTCCTACAGTTATTACAGGGTTAAGATATGAATGAGGATCTTGTAAAACGATTGAAATATCTTTTCCCCTGATTTTGTTTATATTTAAAATCAAATCATTATCACAGAAAGTTATATTTCCTTTTTCTATTTTACCGTTATCTATTGAAATAAGCCCCATTAAACCAAGTGCCAAAGTACTTTTACCGGAACCTGATTGTCCGACTATGGCATAAGTTTTCCCTTCTTCAATATCAAGATTTATGTTTTTTAAAATTTCAAGATATTTTGAATTTATATAATAACCTGCATATAAATTTTTAATAGATAATATTACACTATTCAATGTGTTCTTCCTTAGGATCAAAAATATCTCTTATTGCTTCACCGAGCAGATTAAATGCTAACACCGTCATTAATATTGCAATACCGGGAAATAAAGATAACCACCAAGCCATATAAATATAATCTTTACCGGATGTAAGAATCTGTCCCCAAGACGGCATTGGTGGTTGAACACCCAATCCTAAAAATGAAAGAGCAGATTCCGTAAGTATTGCTCCGCCTATTGCAAGCGACGAATATACCATTAACGGAGAAACGATGTTAGGAATAATATGGACAAAAAACATTTTAATATTACTTACTGCCATCATTTTTGAAACTAAAATAAATTCTCTCTCTTTAAGAGACAAAACTTCTGCTCTTACAAGTCTTGCAAGGCCCGGCCAGGAAGTAACACCTATAACTATCATGACATTATAAATATTAGGCTCTATAAAAGCTATCACAAGTATAATAAGGAAAAATGTAGGGAAACATAAAACAATATCCGTAAATCTCATTATTATATAATCAATTTTACCGCCATAATATCCGGAAACCATACCTAAAAAAGTCCCTATAACAAGAATAATAAATACGGATATAAAACCGACAGCCAAAGAAATTCTCGCACCAAAAACCATCCTTGTAAATACATCTCTACCCAAATCATCAGTCCCAAAAAAATGATGAAAAGACGGTGGTTGTAATCTTTCAAACAAATTTTGTTGTGAAGGTGTATATGGAGAAATTATTGGAGCTAATAATGCGACAACAATTAACAACATTATTGTTGTTAAGCCTATTAAAGCAAATTTATTTTTTAATAATTTTATTAAAATACTTTTCATTTATTTAGTTTATAAGTTTATTAGGTTATAAGGTTATCAGTTTTTTAACTCAAATTTTTTGTCTTTTATAACCTTATAA
>JAEEGL010744722.1_pt1 | contig 21441 bp, 20 predicted proteins | sample 9134231 | NCBI WGS metagenome assembly JAEEGL01 (sample SAMN16246548, study PRJNA631951) | gut metagenome | biome: gut microbiome; feature: rumen; material: fiber-attached | host: Bos | place: Iran: Karaj | collected 2018-10
GAAGAAGTTCTCCGACTACTGGAGTTCCGTTGTCCGTCCGGCCTGTCGTTTCGGAGATGACATTCAACTATACAGTCTGAAGGACACCGGAATAACGGGTATGATAGAGAGCGGCGTAGCCATCAACCTTGTCCAGCAGCAGGCGGATCATTCCAGCGTGGCCATGACGGCCATCTATGTCGGAAAGAGCCCGGCAGCGAATGCCGAGCTCAGAGGTGCGAATATTTTGCCTGGAAAGAAGCGCTAATAGTGACCGAAGGCTTTCATTATGGCGGCGATCAGTTGCTTCCGGTACGCGAACAGGACCAGTCCAAGTAGCCACCAGAAGGCGCCGATCCGGAAGCGCTGCCAGAGGTTCAGTTTCTTCTCCACCTTGACTTCCCTCGTGATGACGTGTGCATGTTCCATCGTATTCTTGACGCCGGTGACGAGGAAGTGCTCGGGGAGTTTGACGCCCTGAGCTAGCTTACCTCGCTTGTTGCGGATGTTATGATGGAGGAAACCGTCTGATCCGACCCAGGCGTCCGACTCTGCGACTGAAGTCTCCCGGTGCGAAGTATCGCCGACGTGGACGATGGCCTGGTCAGATTCCAGGGGAATCGGAACGAAGATCGTCGTGTCTCTCCAGACGGTGCTGTCGCGGTATTCGATGACCGTCTGAGTGACCAGTTTGTCCACGTTTTTTTGTGAACAAGATGTAAGGCAAAGGGCAAAAGAAAACGCCAGAATCTTTAGCCCTTTCACTTCTCGATGAGTACTCATCTTATCTCGATTGTGATTTCCTCGCCGCGATCCCATGCGACCTTCATCTTTTGATAGAGCGACTTGAAGGTGTCTCGAGACGATGTGAGTTTTCCCTTGATTGTGTTCCGGCCAACGCCGATGCACCCTCTCGAGTCGAGGGCGCTTGTCAAAGGGTGGATGAGAATCCCATCATACCCGGGTACGTTCAAGAGACGCGGCATACGGCCACCGCACAGATCATTGTACCATTTGACGGCCTTGTACTTTGCGGAAACAACATCGAGGGTGATCTTGTAGATGCCGGACGGAATTGCAGTCTCGCCAGGGACCTTTATTTTCAGTATGTGTTCCAAAGAGTCCGTTTGCTTCAGCCCACGGTCCTTGTCCTCCAACGATTCATAGAACCGCTTCCCGTCAACAAAAAAGCGGGAAATCGTGTAGGTGTCCTTCTTCCAGGCACGATCAACTAAGAGTTTCATTTCTTCCCTTTTTTGCGTGAGACAAACTGTCCCTTTGCGTTCCGTCCCGGCCTGGTGGGTTTCAGGACGTCGTCGAAGGAGACATCATCCGTGACGATGCCGATCTTGCTACCGACCCACCGGCCAACGAATACCAGGACGTTCCTCAGGAAAGCCAACAGGTCGAAATCAATGTTTTTCGTGCAGAGATAGTTCCCGACGATGGACGCAAGTTCGTTCAGATAGACCAAGCCCAACGTCGCCCACTGAATCCACTCCTTCTCGAATGCGATAGACGCGGACGAGGCGAGTATCAACCAGGCGGCGAACTCAAACACTTTCCCCACCGTCCCACGCAGGGCTTTGGAGAACGTCACTCTATCCTCCTCGCGTTTGTACTTTTTGTAACGGTGGCGAGCAGCTTTGATCCCGAAATGGAGGTCCAATGCGACCAGTACCAACGCGGGAAGGGCGAAGGGTATCATAGCGAATACGGTTTTCTTTAATACGGCGACGGTGACGGCTACCACACCGCCTTCAACAACATTGCTGGCTGTCGCTCCAACGTCGGTTCTCATGGCTTTGTTCATTTGATCACCCACAGGGCGATCGTACCGACCACCCCGTAGGCGAGTTTGTGATACCAGGTCTGTTCAAATTCCAGGTCGCAGTCCGCCGTCTTGCTTCGTTTGATCCGGAGGGCATACAGGAGGTTGTGCGTGGCCCACTCGCGCCGGAGAGATCCGTCGGTCCGGCCCCACAGCAGACAACTCGGATGGAGGTCCCGGATCGACGACAACTCCCTGTCGAACCTCGACTTGGAAACGAGGTACGAGTTAATCAGTTTGACCCGGTTGTTAAGGATGCGGTACTTCACGGCACCAGGAGTTCAATCGCGGCGAAAGCGGCCAGGCACACGGCGAAGAATAGGATGTAGATGCCGATGGTCTTCAGCACCTTTTTCCATGTCACCTTCTCCTTGAGGTAGCGGAAGTCCTCCTTAATGCCCTCCGTGAACCACTTGTTGCCGTACTTTTCCTTGTAGTCGTCCTTCCAGTGGTAGGCGACTTGGGCGATAGTGTAGGTGAAGGTCTCCAGGATGACCGTGACGAAGGCCCACATGAAGAAGGTCTTGAGCCAATGGCCGAACATGCTCATCCCGGCCTCGACCGGTGCGGTCGAGCCGATGATGACAAATGCGATTGCGGACAAAGCCGCGGTTATCACGGCAGCCCGGAACATGAATTTGATTTTCTTGTCCATGGTGGTATTTGTTTTAGTTAATGATTTCGGAGCGGTACAACAAATGACACTATCATCGTAGTCATTATCAGTGTATAGATATTTACATCCAACACAGGTGTCCGAGTATTTGCAACCTTCTTTAATCTGCTTCATGGCCTACCGGTTAAGGAATCTCGCGGCGACGCGGCCATATTTACCCTTGAACAACACCTTGAGCAAAGGCCAGGTGGAGCCTGGAGGCGTCATCTCGATGGTGCCGCTCTTCTGACCGTCGAGCGGAGTAACATCGTAAATCTTCGCCCCCTGGCTGTCGTGGTATCTCTGCCAGTACCAGCAGACGGCGGTGGCGTTCGCGGAGTTGTAGGTCGCCACGCCGTCGGCATAGGTAACAGAGGCGTTGATTACCTCAAAATAGGTATAGTCACTGTAATCGTTCCCGTTCTTCAGCCGGGCCTTGTACATTCCGTATCCGAGATTGTCGTTGGACAGGTTCACCGCGTAGGCGAGGTCGTCGGATGTCTTCGCGGCGCGGGCGTCGCTGTCGAGGGTGATGGTTTCCACAAGCACATTGTCCTTGTAGAGTTCCATCTGCGGGTAGTCCAGATTCAGACAATGAATGTAGATGAGGTCTCCCTCGAGGAACGCCGCCTTGTCCCCGGCGAAGCAGCAGATGTCGTCGTTGTAAACGACCGTCTGCGGAGTCTCGTCACCGACCGCCACGTAGGGGGAGGGTTCGTAGTGGATGTTTTTGTAGAGTTCCTTGTAACGGACTGCCACAATCTCGTTCGCTGCCATGTATGTATTGAAGTTAGCCGCGCTTTTCACCGCGTTGTCGATGACAAGCGGCTGGACAGCCTCGGAGATGCGGACATCCGTCACGACCCCGTTCTTGCGCCAGACATCCTTCACGATGCGGGTATGGCCGCTTGTGCAAAGGATGTCCCCGCGCTTCATGCCGTTCGCGGACTGGTCGAAAATGACCTCGCACAAACCGAACTCCGTCACCAAGTCTATGTAGAGGTCGTTGGTCAGCCAAGGGACCTCGCCGCCGAGGGCATAGTCTGCAAGACCGGAGCAGACCATACCGTAGTAAGGTCCGCTGTTTGTCGCGCCGTAGTAGGTGATGCCATACGCGGAACGAGAATAGTCTCCGCGGATACACTCCGTGTACATCACCGAGTACGGGTTGTGGATGGCCGTCATGAAGGTATGGATGGACACATCCGCACCGAGCCGCTTGTCATATTCGGCCGCCGATGAATACGGGAATCCGGTCTGCTCGGTGGTTGCAAACTTTCCCGTGGAACTCGGCTTCTGGATAGTGTTCTTCAGGGGAGTCCACTTGATTTTCGTTGCCTGCTCCATCTTGAGCCATGCGTAGTATTCCGGTGCGGTGTCGAATCCGTCCTTCACCTTTGCCACATCACCGTCATCACCGACCCCTGCAAGTTGTTCGTAGAGCGGTTCCGGGACGGCGACATAGGAATCGTATTCGTTGCCGCTGGACTTCGTGTGCAAATAGACATACGCCGCATCGCTGGGGGCCGTAAACGAGAAATGTTCATAACGCTTGACACGAATACGGGATGGGTATGATTCCGAAAAGTCGGCGGTTCCGCCATCACTTTTCGTCGCCGACTTCAGCACCGCAAAGATATCCCCGGTTGTATTCCCGATAAGCGTGTAATCCTTGCCCGGCGTGACGGGGACGAGAAGCGACGAATAGTTTTCGGTAGGTGTTAGTTTGTACCACTTCCCATTGGACGAGATCGTCCACCCGTCAAGCGGAGTCAATGAACTGGTGTCAATCTTCTTTGAATTGAACTGAATGATAGCCTCCGTGTTTTTGCGTATGGCCGCTTCATAGTCGGCATCCGAATACTTGACACTCCCATTTTTTTCGTTTCCGCCGGACTTTGTAAGGAAGTAAAGATAATTAGCATCGGCGGGTGCTATGAAAGAATAGAAAGTCTCCGCGCTCACGACGATTCTGCCTTCGTAATTGTCGCAGAAGTCCGGGGCCTCTCCAGATACTCTGGAAGTGGATTTGAGCAGGGCGATAGTGGTATCGCCATAAACCGTGTATCTTTTCCCCGGAGTAATCGGTATAAAGATAATCCCATAATTTGACTGTGATGATGCGGCCACTTGCGTCCATGTATTCGACGAGTTAATGTACCACCCGTTAATCTCCGTTTGGTCGATCCGGTAGATGTCGTAGGCGTTCATCTGGAAGATTATATCATCCAGGATCTTCCCCTGCTCTGCGGATAAAGCCTTATCCGCTCCGCCAGTGGTGCGGTCGTTGACGATGCCGATGTTTGACGGGAGTTGTCCTTCGGTGCCGAAAGGATATACTGTTTTGTTCGCCATGTTACGAATTGTTTAATACGGTTAAAGTTCCCGCTCCAGCGGTGTTTCCATAGAACTTCTGCAATTCTACGCACCACATCCCAGCTTCTCCATTGTAGGTGCAGGGGCGCAGGGTATAGACGGGCGTGAATGAATCAAAATCACTATTGCTGGCACAATCCTGCGCATCTGAGCCGTAGATGCGGAACCACCCCATTCGCCCGGTGTAGGGTTGTCCGGAATGAAGATTGCTCTGGCCGATAACAAGAGGGCCGTTAGGTAAGAGATTCCCCTTCGTTATGGAGTGTGGCGTGCTACTCCATCCAAACCGTTTAGGCGTTAGCCACAACGAAATAGTCGGGTACGTAGAGAAAGATAATTTCTTGTCACTCGACAACGCACTTGTCGAACCGTAGAACGCAGAGAAGCAACGGCTAGTTGAATTGGTTGTCGAGTTGAGCATCAGCCCAACGAAGCCTGAACTCTCAGTCGGGATAAAGAAGTATCTTTGTGCCTTCTTTTGTGCCTCGTTGCCCGTGGCAAGCCTATAAGAATAGTCTGCGCCAGGCACAATGTCCGTGTCGATGTACGCGACCCCATCGAAAACGAGTCGGTCATAGAACACGAGCGAAGGAACGGGAGGTGTTGGACTCCCGCCTGCAAGCATCATCTGCCGTCGTCTCAATAGAGCGTCCATATCACACCTCCAGATACGCGGCGATGCCGTTCATGATTGAAATCTCGTAGTGCTTGGATGCCGCGACCGTAGGGGCGGAACCGTCCACCCAGGTAAGTCCGGCGGGCCAGGTGATCGTCGGAGCCGTGCTGCCGGTATCGAACACGATGAAGTAGTGATTCGCGTACCCGGTGACCGCCGCCGCCAGGGCGAAGGTCACGGAGCCTGTGATGGTTCCCAGCTTGTAAATTACGTCCGGGAGGAAGCCGCCCTGCGGCTGGGAGGTCTCGACCTCCTTGCTGTAATACTGCGGGTGGACATGGTTGAGATCAATCGTAACCTTGTCACCAGTGGTGAGGGAGATGACAACCGTTCCGTCCTGTGCAGACGAAACATCGTCGATGCCTGTGCCACTCTCGCTCTCTATCGTGATATCCCCAGGCCCTACGATGCTCTGGTGATTGATTGTCTTGATGTTCTGCCCGGGAACAAGCGTGTCCTGCTTCCCCTCAAGTGCGCTCTCCAGTTGCGGTACTTTCGCAAGTATCACATCAATCTCCGGCCCTTCTTTATGTAAAGTATAGTCTGCCATATTCCTTCGTTCTTTTTAAGGGGCGGGACTTCCCGCCCCGACTAACAACAACTCTTATCAAGCGCACCTCCCGGCTTGCTATCAGTCTTTAAGCACGCCCCACTCAATGAGGAAGGCTACCTGTTCGAGGGTAACGGAATCCGTTTCCTGGATTGTCATGAAATCGGACACGGGCACTGGCTTGACATCAACCTTCACTTCTTCCGACAGGATCGCACCGACCGCCTCGTTCAGCGCGTCGAACGCCTCCTTGTATTCCGGACTGTTTTTGTCCTCGCCTCTCCAGTCGGCGTTGAACTTATCCACGACCTCCCGCTGGGATTCCTCCGCCTTCCGGGCGAAACCGCGAAGATGGAGGTAGTCGTTCAACAGGTCTGTACGGAGTTCCTTGTCCTTGACCTTAGTAATCTTCACCCCGCCGAGAATCTTGACGAGGATGTTCACGATCTGTACTTTCATTTCTTGTTCTTGAATTTGAGCAGTCTGCGGAAGTCGCGGACGATGCAGTAAATGATGTAAGCGGTAGGGACATAGACCGACCACCAGCCGCCCTTCTCCAAGAAGGTCAGCATCACCACGGAGAAGAACACCACGGCGAGAAGTCCGAACACTCCGAGGAGGAATAACAGGTTTCTTTTGTTGTAGTCTTGCATATCGTTTCGTATTAGAGCAATTCCGGAATGTCTCGCGATACGGATATGAACAAATCATCATAGACCGCATCGTTATTCGTATAGTACAAATGCACCCTAACCCAATCGGGAACGCCATCGACAACATTTATCAATCCGGTCGTGACCGTGGTATAGGTCTCGTTGTTGAGTGAAACGGTCTCCGTGTTGGTTATCGGGTCGCCGCTCATGTCCTCATTGTTCTGCGCCTTGTATATCCGGTAACTCGCCCCCATCGTGCTTTGCCCGCCGCACTTTGCGGAAAAACTGACCCTGAGGCGACCTCGTTCCGCTACCCAGGCGAGCGCGGTATCTCCGAAAAAGACATAGAGTTCGGTTGTAACCTCCTTCACCTTGAAAGACCTCGGTGCAAATGGGTCCGGAAGCGCAATAAGTACATCTGGTAACGAGTTACGATACCTCGCTAAAGAAGCGTGTTGGTACTGCGAAAGAATCGGGTAATAGGTGTATGTCTTACCAGTCTCGAAGTTGTCAAGCACGTTGTTACTTTCGGCGATGTGGATGGTGCTGGTTTGTTCGGAGGATGCTTGAGCAGAGGCAGTGATCACCTCATACACCGTCTGGCTGTTTTGGTTGACATGTACAAACAAGAGTCCACAATAGAACTGCCCCAAGTTTAGTTCCGTTTCAATGAGATCGAAATCGCTCAACTTGAGAGCCCCCTTCGAGGTCAATTCATGGTCTCCGTTAAATGCGACAATGAAGTCTATCCCGCCCGCACCACGGCCCACCGTATAACTTGACGGAAAGGTGCACCCGCGCTCATAGAAGAAACAGATCGCGTTTCTGTTATAGCCGTTGAAGTCCGGGGGTCTGCACCACTCGTCAACGTTCGTCGGATTTACCGCAGTGTTCTTTTCACCCCTCGGAGGAAGGTATGCCCACTCGGAAGGATATTTGAATAGGAAGTCTACGATGTCATTTCCCGAAGGCGTGAATTGAAGGCCGTAATTATTCTCTTTCCTGTCAGCATCCGTAAGGATACCACGTTTAGAGGAACGTTCGGGTTTGTATTTCGCCCAGGGTATAATCTTTCCAACCCTGCGGGGCAAGTAAACCGGCTCATTCGTCACGGGGTCTATGTGGTCAAGATACCACTCGATGTCGGAACACAGCATCCCGATATGACTGGTACCACGGCCAACAGCACGCTGGATGTCGTACACGCTCACCCCATAGGTCACCCCGTCTACGGTCTTGACAGATATGATTCCGTTCTCGTATGCCATAACTCTATGAGGTCAAACCGTATTGCATGAGTTCGGGGAAATCGACGAGCACCTGCGTAGCAAGGGCCTTCGCACCAGCGATGCTGGGGTGAACGCCGTCTGAATCAAGGTAGCCGTAGTACCAGTTACCGGAACTGTTAGTCCCTACGGCCTTGTAGAAGTCAATGTATCGGATGCCGCTTGCACGGACATAGGCCGAGATGCTTTCCTTGTTCCGTGAAGGAACAGTGGGCACGGTCGCGCCAATCATCGTGATGCCCTTCTGAGAACAAAGGGCCTTCACCTTGTCGAAGTTCTCGACGAAATTGGCATCCGTGTCGTTCATCCCAAGACACCAGATGAGATATTTCGGAGTGCCGAACGAAAGCATCCTTTTGAGGTCGTTGTATGCGCCAGGGCTGCTCTGGCCAGCAAGCCCGTTGATAAGGAGGTTGAAATAGCCGAACTCCTTCATCCACCCCGGCCACCTGCCCTCATAGACACCGAAGTAGGAATCGCCACAGGCCCACACGGGACACCGGAAGTCCATGTTTCCTGCCGTCAATACGACATTCGTCAGCGAACTCCCCGCGCTTCGCAGGAACGGTGCGTAGTTTGCCTCGAATCCGAAGTTGTCGAACACGCATTGGAATACGCCGCCTAGGGTATTGAGGACGACATGGAGGGCTCCGCTCGCATCGGACGACATGGAAACGCGGAGGAAGGTGGAAATGGTAAGCCCATGGGCCACCGAGGACACATCCGATACGGAAGACTCGTAGTGCTGCAGGACGATGTGCGTGCCGTCGATTTTCAGCCAGTCACCGCGATACTGCTGATACCCCTTCCCGATGTAGATTGTATTGAACGAGGTTATATCGGCAGACGCACTCATGCAAAGTCCCTTCTTGATATGGTAGGGGAAGTTCGTGATGCTCACCGTACCACCGTCCGCAAGGCTCGCGGACACCACCCTGGACGCATCCTCACCGAGAATGGAATCCACCATCGGGCTCGTCGCCGAATACTCCGGAGCGAGGACGGGCTTCCCATACGCAACATAGTCCGTGGGAGTGTCTCCCGGCTCGACCTGGATCTTCCCACGGGTATAGTCGAACAGTGAGAACCGCACATAGGCCACATTGTCCTCCCAAGTAGCCACATTGTGAGAAAGACTGCTCTGGTAACTTGCCACGCGGGTCTTGTTCCTGTCATAGAGGACTATGTAGCCGCCGCCAGAAGCATCGGTACCGTCCACGGACGCGCACATCTTCCCCGATGCAAACGGGATATACCCGGTAGCAAGCCAGGCCGGATTCTCCTGAAGGTTCCCTCCGTTGTCCAGGTAGTAGCCCTCGGCTACATCCTCGTCGTCGGGATTGAAGAGGTTGCTCTTGAAGAAGGTGCATTTTTCGGGGGAGACCGAGCCGGCCGCTATCTTCTCGCCGAGAACCGTCCCGTCCGCTATCGAACCGCCATTGATAGTGACATCATCGGCGATGAATACGGAACCGAATGGCATGTAGGTCGTAATCACGTCGCCGACCTCGATCTGGATGGCTCCGCGCTGCGGCCCCATGATGGAGAAGCGGACATACGAAACCCCGTCCTCCCATGTCGCGATACCGTCCACCTCGTTCTCCTGATAGGAGGCGACCACCTGCTTGTCGGAATCGTAGAGGACAAGGAAGCCGCCTGCGCCGGACATATCGTTTCCAGCCACGGATGGTACCATCTTTCCCATAGAAGCCGTGAAAGGAATGTATCCGGTCACGAGGTAATTCGCGTTCTCCACAAGGTCGCCGTTCACATCGAGGTAGTACCCATCTACCATGTCCGTGTCGTTGGGATCGTAGAAGTTCGTCTTTGCAATCCGGTAAAGCAAGTCGTCCACCTGCTTTGATACCTTGATGCTTGTCGAGACTTTGAGCCAGTTCCCGCTCGAGTATATGAGCAACGAGAGTTCGTTGTACCCGACGGACAGGTCCCCGAAGTACGGGTATGTCCCCGCCCCGGCCAGGTATGCGACCTTGTAGGCCGGCGTTGACGGATTGGTGGTAGGCGTGGCGATACCGGCGATCTTGTACCCTGAGGCATCGAGCGCGGTGATGATGGCGTAGAGTTGCTTGCCCATCTCCGCCGAAAGCGCCGCAGTCGCGCCTCCTTCAGTGTAGTTGTTGACAACTTGGAGTTCTCCAGCCGCGCCCTGGTAGCCGGAGTCACCCTGCAGCGAGGCGAGGAAATCCGCAGGCGTTCCGGAGAAACCTTCCTCCAACCAGATCTCATAGGCCGACTTGCCATCGTGGATGGTGATGTCGCCGACGCCGACCAGACTTGTGCCGTTGATCGTCCTCAGTTGCGAAGGGAGCAGATACCCGTTAAGGAAGGACGATTTGGGCGTGTTCGCCCAGCCGTTCCCACTCCATACAAGGATATCATTCGTCCTCGGATTCGGTGCGGTTACGTCGTTCAAATCATCCAAGAACATGACGGACGAGGTGCCACCGCCCCCACCGCCTCCGCTTCCTCCGTTTGAAGTCCCGATACCTAAGGCGGCGAACCACCCGTCCACATAGAGGTTGCCCTTCACGTGCCAGGCACCGACACCCACGCCTCCAGCATCCGGTTCCCATTCTATCCGCGAAGCGTCATCATCGCCGGAGATGGAATTGTGCGAGATGGCGTCAACGCCCAGCAGGGTTCCGTTTGCCGGCGTATCGGACACACGTGTCTGCGCGACATACATGACGGGGAAGATGTTGAACGGGATCGTGCTCCCGCCACTGCCGACCGCCCACGACGCCACGCCGAGATCCGCGGTTGCGGAAAGCGTCACATCGCTCGTCAGCGCGTGCCCGTTGATTTTCCTCGTCTTCGGGACATACGCCGACAGGTCAATATCAATGTCAAGGTCTACCGAGGAGAGGACGATTCCATCTCCGTTGAGTAGGTTCAGCCTCGTAATGGACGATGAACTGCCCGGAAGGGCAAGGCGGTTCCCATTGGAGTCGAGAAGGTAGTTCCCGAGCGAGTCCTTCAGGTAACCCGTCTGCGATATGCTCGTGAGCGAGAGCGCTGCGCCCGCGCCCTTGTAAATCGTGTCAATCGCATACGCGGAGAAGGTCTCCGTCACGGATTCAAACCCTATCGTTCCAAGGTCGGAAACGGTGTAAACGGTCTGTATGAGTCCGCCGCCCCCGTCGCTACCGCCGGTCCCGATTCCTCCAAAGGCCCCCCAACCACGCGCCCACAATCCGGCATACACATCCTTCAACTTGACGCCCCCGTTTCCATCCAGTTCAAAGAATTGAGCGTCCTCTAGGGCTGAGATACGGGAAGACAGTGACGAAAGTTCATCAGTTGGGTCAAGAAGCGACAGGACATCTTGAAGATCCTCCTGCGTAACATAGTCGGCCATATCCCCCCAGGTTACATATCCGGAAAGATCCTGTCTAATGGCAGACTGGGGGATATTGGTCCATCGAGAACCGTTCCAGGAAAGGAGGTCTCCTTCATCAGGATTGGACAGATCGACATCCTGCAGCAATGACAGACGGTCCACCCCGTCGAACACGATCTCTGATGCCAGATCCAACGGGCCATCCGACTTGCCGAAGTACAAGATCGCCTCAAGTTTTCCAGGATAACTGGAATACTTGAGCCCCCCGGGGAAATGAGGGTCTTCGGTAATGACTGTCGCAATGCGGAGCAGCCGGCCGTGCCCGATGGGTTTGTCCCGGAGCGAGATGTGGACCGTGAGCGTCGTACCTCCGCCGCTAAGTTCGCAGTTTACGAAAGTGTTTCCGTTCCGTTCCGCCACAAACCGGGACCTACCTCTTGCCGTGAAGTATTCAATCCGAACGCGCTGCGGCACAGGGGAAGAACCCTGGGCCGTAGAGAAACTCTCCGTAATGGAGAAGTCATCGCGCCAGTGGATATACCTCATGGTTTACAGGACAATGGTGCCGGTTATGACAAGATCACCGTCCGAAGGACCATCCCACAGAAACACGGGAGTGGATGTCTTCGAAAGACCACGCCGTTCGCCTCCCGGGAAGTTCTCATCCTGGATGTACGATACGGTTTCCACGATCATTCGTCCGGCGCCGATATAGTTTCTGCTGAGAGACACGAACACATTGATTCCTCCGGGAACTTTCTTGCACCTGGTGCAAGTTCCCTCGGAATTGAATTCGGCCACGAACGTTCCTGCGCGCTCTGGGGTCGTGAGGCGGATGTCAAGCCGACGGGGTGGTTCGACAGTCTTCCCGTCCTGATCCATGAACGCAAGAGAAAACACGAAATCCCCGTGCTTATTCTGATGATGTATAGTCATACGCCTCGAGTGCTGAATCGTTGTAATAGCGGCCGGTGAAAGCCTTCGCATAATGATATGTGACTAATGCGCTGGCCAGGGCATGCTCGGTCATGTCTGGTTCGACAGCGTCAACGACGATGCGGCGCGGCGTATCTCCCTGCAGGAGAACGAACCGCTCCGTCGTGCGGAAGAAGTCCTGCCATTGATCCATCATCCGCCTTTCCCGGATACTGCCGGTTTGGACCTTGAATCTCTCGACGGCCGCATTGGCAATCTCCGTTTCTTCGCTGTCAATGACCACGGTCGACACGGCCATTCCGGTTTCCCTGGACACGTCCCCCGATGCGAAAACCGTATCCCACACGCCAAGTGAGTTCCGGAACAGGAACTCGCGTCCTCTGATCCGTGTCGGCCGTACGACAAAGCGATGAGCCATCACGTTTCCAGTATAGACATCATAGGCAACCATGGTATCGTTAGATACGTTGGCAAGGCCTTCGATGACCGACGGAGAGCAATCGACGGTACCGATGCTCGTATCGCTCTGGGAAGAAAACGTGGCGACGGTAACGGTAACCGGCGTATGGTAGGCGAAATATACCTTCGCTGAGACCGAGACGGAAGTGGAAGACGGGACAATGCAGGAGAGTTGTTCCCGCGCCCAGGGCCAGGTGCTTGTCTCCTGGGGCTTCCAGGTGAGCCAGTGGCTGGTGTGGGGGAAAGCCGGGGACTCTTCGTCACTGCCTCCCCGGAAACAGACCATCGGAGCCGTCGTGACGGTATTGTCGTTCGCGGACGCTTGGATGGCCACGGTGTTTGAGTACCTGGTGGATCTCCCGGAAAAAAGCATGTCGTTCAAGGGGAGTATGGCTTCCAGGATCTCTCTGAATTTCAGATTCACCATGCCTGAGACGGCCGTCAATTCGAAGGCGGCCGCCTCCGATCCGTTCAAAAGAATCCTGAACAGGATGGTGGAGTTTGGTGCCGACGGACCGCCGGTAAGCAAAATGTCGCCTGCCGTGCGGCTCCAAACGAAAGCGCCCGTATTCGGATTGCTGAAATTCATGACACAAAAGTACGCAGGTACCTTCTGCCAGAAAGGACATGCTACAGGCTGATCAGTTCCGCCGAAGACAGCACCCTGCTCGTCCTGGCAGACAGACGGAGCGTCAGCCGTTTCACCAGGAACAGGCGGTTCCGGACCGTTACAGGATTCCACATTCGGAAACTGCTGATGTCCTGCATGCTCAGATCAAGATCCAGGGCGATGACCTGCCTATCCTTTGCCAGCCAGGTTTCGAAATTCCTATGGAAGGAAGAGTGGAGTGCTCCAGCGTCCAGGGAAGACGCGATCTGCAGATCCTCGCCGGAATCGGTCATTCCGACCCCTTTCCCGACAAACTGATCGGAACCGTAGGATCCAAGGATTGCATGGGTATCTCGTTCGCAGCCGTCCTTCGGGAAGGTTACATATCCGGCCATCCTGTAATGCTCCTCTTCCGGTTCCTCTCCACCTCCCTCCGGAGCGGAACGGGTTCTAGTTCCCATGTCCATGAAGCAGACAGGGACGTTCATGACAAGCGAAGCGGAAAGGTGGTTGTCCTGTTTCTCCCCTTCAATCTCGTTGTCGTAGTCCATGTCTGCTATATGCAGGATCTCACAGGTCCTGGCATAATACAAAGCCTCCAGATAAATGTCCTCCGGAGGTACGGAATAAGTGTCCCCGGTTTGCGTGCAGCGGACGGGCGTGTATTCTCCTTCTACCCTTGCATCCAGGACACCCTTCAAAGTGATGACAGGTGTGACATCCCCCGAGATGGTTCCTTTTACTTTCTCATCTATCGGGTACCCGAATCCGTAGCCTGTGGCTTTCTCGATGGAGAATGAATGCTTATCGGATATTTTCCCGTTCCAATTCAGTGGATTCCTAGACAACGTCGATTGGAATGGTACCACGATATATTTCCCGCTGGATACGAACACCGCCGAGCAGGTCATTTTGCAGAACTCTTTCAGAAGGTCAAGCAGTGTTATGTCCGGCAAGGCTTCGGCGACGGAAAGGTAATAATCGTACCCCTTGATGTTACCCGTGAATGGTTTGTACAGGCCGAGGATGTAAAGATTGTTCCAGATTCCGGCGACGGCGCTGTCTATCTGGATGTTGGCTTCAGCAAAAAGTCGTTGTAAACTGACACAGGGCGTGAAACGTGTATCAAGTTCTAGCGGCAGGTTGTGGAACTGAGTCACCGATCCTTCGGGGTCGTAGAGAACCGGGGCGCCGATGCCTTCTTGTTGGCCATTCCGGATGCTCGCTGCCAACTGGTCTGCGGTCATTTCACTCGTTCTGCTGTCCGGAAGGTTCAGTTCGTACAGTTTCGTGTCCAGAGCCTCGTCGATGGATTTCTCCGTGAACGTATAGACAAGGTTCCCGCCTTCGTCCAAACCGTCGTAGATGAGATTCCCGACAAGGATGGGGATTCCTTCGGAAAGGATAGTACAGCCCACCTTCAGCAAGGTCGGCGGCAGAAGCATGGCCGGCAGATATCCGAACACCGAACGGTTGGTATCAGAGGGTGGAAAGGTGATGGCCGTCGAGAATGCGACGGGGATGCGTTCGCTCTCCAGGATGGGATTGTTCATTTCCACCTCGAATTCCGCATCCGGTGCTAGATCCAGGGAGACCCCGGAATTGGTACGGATCTCAATCATAACTGCCCCCTCTTCTTGGCACGGTTATACTCATCAAGGCGCTCGATCAGGCCGTTCTTTCCGAGCATCACCACCTCGGCCACGATGCCGGCGTCAAGGATGGAACTGAGCCGGTCCACCGTCTCGGCCAGACGGGAGATTTCGATTGTCGCTCCAGATGGCAATACGACTGAACCGGCAGGAAGCGTCTCCTGGGTGTAGCCTCCATCAGCGCGGCCGGCCACTGCATACGCTGGACTGACCACTTCCATCCGGAGGCTCCTGAGTTGGCCGGTACGCCGGGCATTTTCGATGATGTCCGCCATATTGCGGATATCCGGGTTCTTCAGCCCATCGGCCGGGATGACATACTCTCCACCTTCCTCGCCCACGAGAATGGTGGGCTTGTCCACATATCCGCGTTTGTCCGGCTCCACCTTGGCCTTGAATGTCTTCCCGTCTTGCGCCCGCTTCACCTGGACATCACCTCCTTCGGCATACCCGACCGGCTGAGCGGCGATCATCGCCGTCTGGGCAGCGCCCATCGCAGTCATGATGGCCGCGGGCGCAATTCCCGCAGGAATACCCCACTGGGCCAATGTCTTCGTGACACCAAGGGCGGTGTTGATGATGGACTCGATGATGGACATCTTCTTGGTGCGCATTGCCTCCCGCAGTTCCATTTCCTCCTGCTTCGCCTGCATGTCGGCTTCCATCTGCTCCACCGCCTCGTTGTACTGGTGCTCGGTCATCAGGCCCGCCTTAAACCGTGCTTCCAGTTCCTTCTTCCGGTCATCCTGGCCGTTCTTGAAGGTGTCGAGTGCTTTTTTCTCCTTGGCGGCGGTGAGTTGCATGGCCTGGCTGGCCAACTTGTATCCTTCCTGGGCGGCACCACCGATACCGTTGATGGCCACCTGCAGGTCCTTGGCCTTGAGGGTCCCGTCGGCCAGGTTGGAGAAGAACGTTTCCCAGTCCTTCTGGTTGACACCGAACAGTGAGCCATCTCCGGTACCGGAGAAAACAGAAGAGGTGGTGAGGTTCTTCAGGGCCGCATCCGCATCCTGCAACTGCTTCTTGACCTCCTCCAACTGCTGCTTGTACTGGACCAGTTGCTCCTTCGAGAGCGCCACGCCGGCAATCTCTCCGGAAGAAACGATGCTCTGAAGGAATCGATACTGCTCCTGGGCGAACCGCAGATTCTCCTCTGCGATCGCCTTGTTCCTGTCTTTTTGGATCTGGAGTCTCCTGGCTGAAGAGGTGGTTTCCAACTGGAGTTCGTATTCGCTGTCCTGCTGGATTTGTGCCAGGCTGTGTTTGTGGGCCGACTCAAGTTCCTTCATCTCGGCCGTCAGCCTCTCCAGTTCGATCTTCCGGAGGTTATTGGCATGCTGACGCTCGAGTGTCTCTACGACCTGGTTGTAGTTGGCGATCAGGTCTTTCTTGGCCTCATATTGCTTCAATTCCTTCTCAAATCGAGCGTTTTCGGCCTTGAGTTGCAACTCTGCCTTCTCATTGTAGTTGTCTGCAGCAGATATCCGGGCTTGCAGGGCCTGCTCTTCAAGTTTGGCCGCTTCCTTCCTTTCATCGGCTTCTTTCCTGGCCCTTTCCTCATTTGACTTCTGGACCTTGGCGTTAAGAGCCATGGTCTTGTCCTGGATGTCCGCCTCAATCTTCTGACGGTCTGCACCACTCTCTTTATGGAGGTTGAGCCTGGCCTGGAGGGATGAGATTTCCAATAGATAAAGCCGCTCCTCGAATTCTTCCTGGCTCTTGATTTGTCCCTCATTATACTGTCGAGTGAGTTCTGTCTTGGAGGCAAGGAAGCCTTCATCGGATTGAAGGGACCATGTTTTTTTACCCTTGGATCCACCACCGCCACCGCCTCCGTTCCCGGAGCCGTTCCCGGAACCGCTGCCGGAACCGGACTCTTCAGAGAATGTTCCTGCTTCCCATTGCTGACGGTCAGTGAACTCCTGCCTGGCTCCAGCCATCATGGCCACGCCCTCCTTATAATACTGAACCTCTTTTTTCGCCCGGCGTTTAGCGATGATGCCTGACGCACTCTCGAGTTTTGCCTCGGCGTTTTTCAGGCCTTGTTCCATCTTCTTCTCATCGTCTGCAATGGCCTGAAGAATCAGACTGACCCCGTCCTCTTTGTCACTGTACATGTTCCAGAGGCTGCCAATATAGGAACTGGTCCGGCGGGCTGTTGCGTTAGGATCAGTTTCCTCCCCAGGGGTGATTCCCCTGACAAGGTCAGTCAAAAGATCGATTGTTTTTTTGATCGTACCCTGGCTGTTCCTCAGTGACAATACAAATCTTTCCCACGCAGACTGAAGGGAAGCGACCGAGCCTTCCACAGTGTTCATTCGCTTTTCTGCGATATCTTGAAGAACGCCATCCGTATCCTCCAGTTCCTCCCGCAAGATCTTGGCGCTGTCCGCACCGGACAGAAAAGCATTGAATGCGGCAACGGACCGTTTGTCGGTCAGTTCGAGGGTCGTTGCAAGGTCGACTCCCTGATCATTCAGTTTCTTCAGCCCGTCGATAAGGTCGGGGAAGGTCTCAATCGGTTCACCAAGTGCTTTAGCAAGTTTCCCGTTGGCATCGGCGAGATTCAAGATGATGTTTCGTGTAGCCGTGGCGGCAGAGGATGCGTCGAAACCGGCGTTGGCGAGGGTGCCGAGAAGTGCCGTAGTATCCTTGACACCGAATCCGAAGGTTTTGGCCACAGGTCCGACTATGGACATGGCCGTTTGCAGATACGAGAAGTTAAGGGCGCTTTTGTTTGTGGACAGTGCAAGGGTCGCCATCACATCGTCCGTACTGCCGGCCTGGAGCCCGAACATCCGCAGTGTGGCACCGGCAAGTGCGGCTGATTCCGGAAGTTCTGAGCCGACTGCAGTTGCAAAATTGAGTACGGACTCGGTCATCTGAAGGATTTGACGCTGGGTAAATCCTAATTTGGCAAGTTCAGTCTGCAGGTTAGTTACTTCGGATGCCGTGTATCGGGTAGTTTGTCCAAGTTTGAGGGCCTGGTTGGTCAGGTCATATATGGTATCTACCTCCTGTCCGAGGATAGTGGCAAGATTGGCGTTGGGCTGCTCAAAATCCTTGATAGTATTGAACGCGCTGCGGAAAGCATTGGCGACGCGGCTGACGGCCATCCAAACCGCGCCTAGAATTGCCACCGCTCCTGCAGCCGAGTTACTAAGTCTCTTCAACACACCCTCGGTTTGCACACCGCCCGTACGGAGTTCTTTCAGCCGATTCTTCGTATCGTTGAGTTCCTTGTTCAGCAATTCCCATTGCTCCGTTCCAGGAATGGCATCCCTGAGCGCGATGGAAGTCAATTTGATATGCCGCTGCAATTCTCCCAACGTCATCGTCTCGATTTGCTGCTGCCGGTTCAACGACTCCATTCGCTGTTGGGCAATCTCGTAGGACGCATTCAGGTCCTGGACCTTCTTTTTGGCGTTCTCATAACCCTGGGGACGGAGACCCGCATCGATTGCGGAGAGTTCTTTTTTCGCATTCTCGAGTTTTTTCCCCAGTTCGTCAAAGGTCTTTGCGGCATCAAGCGCTGCTTTCTTACCGGCATCGCCGTTGACAAGGATGTTCAATCTGAGATCTTCCTCTATCAGTTTCTTTGCCATAATTCACGTGATTACGGCACAAAAATAGCCGCATGTCTGCGGCTAAAAAAGGACACGAAACAGAACGGACCATGTCAGGGAAGGCGACGGTATCACCATCTGCAAAAACTCCCGGATGCAAATACAGCGCCTCGGATGGGCTATTCCGATACCAGTTCCAACCGGATACTCTCCTTTCCCATGGATTCCCGGATGGAAGGAAGCAACTCTTCGAAACGGGCTCTTGCAAATTCCTGTGCGAAGGAGGCAAGTGCCAACCGGTCACTCTGCCGTCGGTCATTCGGGAAATAGCCATCCAAGGTCTCGGGGACCTGTTCGACGCTAAGGATGGTCCGACGCCCCTTATAGCCGGTGATGAAAAGCCGGTCCAGCCGGACCGAATACTCCTGATCCCTGGAAACGATGGTGACCCGGAAGGTGATCCTGACATTGCTGTAATCCATTCCGGCCGGAACGTTCATGAAAACAAGGTCGATGGCTTGCCCCATCGGATCGGAATCATAGTCATCACGGATACGGTAGTGATTCCAGGCCCATACGGTCCAGGCGGTCGCACGTTCGTAAAGGCGATGCTTGTTGATCCCGGGGACATCAAAGGATCGTTCCATGGAAAACATCTCCACCCCCTGCGCACGCCCGGCAAAGGCGAGCAGGAAGGCGGCGAGTATGAGGATCAGTCGTTTCATGGATTTGATTCTGACTGTCTAACCGCAAATATCTTGCCTTAGTGTGCCACCTGGCTCCGCTTACTGTTCCAGTTCCTCCCGGATTCTCTCGGCGACGTCCTCGGTGAAGCCATACATGAGTTCACGGGCGATGGCATTGTACATGCCCATGACGAAGCGGTTGTGGATCCGGCGGGACCTGGGCCGCTTGGACTCGGTAGATCCGTGCCGGAGACGCCGCATGTCCAGGAAACGTTCCTGGACGGTGTGGTGGAAGGTGAGGGTACCGCTCATCTCGCCCCCTTCGGTAACGGTAATGCGCCGGCGGCCGTAGGTCTCGCCGGTATGGAAGCGCAGTGCTTCCTCCATGACCCGGCCCTGGGCCCGGAGCATCCGACGCCCTTGGGACTCCAGGGTCTCCTTGATGAACCGCTCCTTGACTCCCATTATTCGAGGACGATTTCCATATAGTAGCCGCTCCATCCGCCGAAGACCGAGTATTCCGGAACGACGTCGGCCGTCGTGAGTTCCAGTCCTGCGAGTTGCGGACAGGGGGCACCGGTCTCGCCACCGGTGAGATCCTTTACCAACTGATCCAGGCAGTCGTCCAGAATCTGCAGCAGGCTGCCATAAGCGGTCTGGGCGGACTCGGCGGTACGGGCTGGGCCATTTACCTTTGAGAGGGCGAACATGGCGAAGGAGACCGTCTCTTCAAAGGAATCGGAGTCGCGTCCACTCGATCGGCCTTCCGGAAGGGCGATGAGCAACTGCTCGCCGGCAGTCCGGGCCAACTGGGACGTGGCATTCTCCTGATTAACCGTCATGATCGGTACGATTTCCGGGAAAGACGGGGCCCGGAACCCGTACAAGTACTCAGTGACTCTTGCGAGCCTTTGCAGTCTTTTCATAGCGCTTCGCCTCCTTATAGTTGGACCACATCAGGGCGAGGACCGAAAACAGCGGTTCCTCTTCCACGCGGTCAATGTTACCAAGCGTCTGTTCCCGTGCTACCTGGAAGAGCAGGTCGTTCCAGGTAGCGGCCGGGCCCTTCATCGAATCCGGATCCTGAAAGAGCAGGGACAGGTCGACGTCTTCACCGTTCAGGATGAGTCTGCCGGTCTGCAGGTAGTGCAGGCAGGCGCAGAACCAGAGCAAGACGAGCCGTTTTTGCCATGACCTCATCCTGGCCGCCCGGCGGACATCGTTCCGGAATGCTTTCCCGCCAATCGGTCCGGCGTGTCTCCCTGCGCGGTTCTCCTTCCGGTACCGGCTTCGATACAGGACGCCCACCATCTCGTCCAAATCCTCCGGCCGGTGTCTTTTCAAGAAGTCCTGCTGCGCCCGGGTCGCCGCGCGGAACTCTCCGAAGGTGATGTCCTGCAGTAATTCGCCTGGGCCATGCAGCCTTCCGACGCGGGGGAGCGGATTGGCCAGGCCGTCATAGGTCAGCCCTTCATCGCCCAGGAAGCCCAGGCATCGTTCACACAGCATGACGATGTTCTCCACCATTTTCGGCGTCGGGTGTGCGGTTTTCCAGCCTGGCCGGATTTCAAGGAGCGAATACAGGATCCGGACGTTCCTTTCCATGACGGTCCATCCTTTCCGGACGGCACGGTCGTAGATCCTGAACACCGTCTGCACCTGTTCCGGAGTCATCTCGGACCAGGTCGAAGGGACCGTAACCTTCTTTCCGGTTTCGTATACCTCGATTTCGGTCATTGCGCCGAGAAGAATTTCTTGCGACGGTCACCGGTCGGGATAGGGTCGAAGTCACTGAAAGGATTCCCGTCCGCGAGTACCTCGGCGATCTCGTCCCGGATATCGTCCAGTTGCGCCTCCAGCCCGGCGATGTATGCGTCGATTTCCGTACGGAGTGCGGCCCGCGTTGCTTTGTTCCCTTGGTATGACGGCGAGAACCTGCGTGCGATGGTGAGCGGAAACACTTCCAGGTTCCACCGGCGGACGGCTTTGATGAGGGCCGAGATGACAGCGTAGCGTTGGCAGATGGGGAGGAGTTCCCTCTGCTTCTCCGACGGGCTGTCTCCTGTCATACCCGCCCAGTTCTCCGCCCCGATCATCCGGCGGATAGGCGGCTGGCTCTCGATCACGGGCCCTTGGAGCATATAGAACACATAGTAGGATCCGTC